>JAABUJ010001368.1_pt1 | contig 36656 bp, 46 predicted proteins | sample 5559131 | NCBI WGS metagenome assembly JAABUJ01 (sample SAMN10711875, study PRJNA513366) | rock metagenome | isolation source: Antarctica rocks | place: Antarctica: Victoria Land, Mt New Zealand nord | collected 2016-01-07 | reverse complement strand
GCGCCGCCGGCGGGCGGCGCCGCGCCGGCGCAGAGCCCTGGTGACGACCATGCTGCCGGCGACGACGCCGCGCCTGCCATGAACGGCGGCGGCGGCCGCGCGGCGGCCGCCGACGCGCCGAGCGCTGCGGGCGGGGCGTAGGGGTGGGCTTTCAGGCGCACTTGGTGGGGTGGCTGAGCCTGATATGTGCGTGATTCGGCTGTTGTGGCGACATGGGCCTGCCGAGGCGTTGCTTCTGAGCAGCGCCTCATCGTCGCCCTTTGGTTATGAAGGGCGGTGCCAGAACTAGGCCATGGGGGGCGGGCGCGCCTGGAGCAGGCGCCCTGTCCATTGGAGTAGAGATCCGTGTTGTCTCTGTACGCTATGTGCAGTCGATACTTACCTGTCTGCTGCCGCCACTGCTCCCCTGTGGGAGGCGTTCTGGCCGTCTGTTTTGTGTGCTGGTGTGCAGCAGAGCACTGGCAAAGCAGCCATAACGACAAACCAGTCCACTCTGCATATGTGTGCCCCTGCATTTGCCTGGCCTGCTGCTGCCTGTGGTTGCCTGTGCATGGCTTGCGCACAAATGCTTTTCGCGGCACATGCAGATGTCAGCGGACTTGGAAGCGAACTGACGCAGCATGGACCGTGCGTGCTTTGCATGGTCTATGGGACATGCGGGCGCCCCCACTGTTGAGACGTGTGCCTGAGGCGAGCATGCGTTGTTGGTTTCAGGCTCAGCCGCGTGCAGTGCAAACGGAGGCCGCGGCAAGGCAAGGCCCCTGACATACTATACACGTACACAGGCTGGGGCGCTCCCGCAGCTAGCAGAGCGAATCCCACACGCAGACCCGCCTAGAATTCTCAAGCTGCCAGTTCTGGTGAGCGCTTGTGCAGCATCCTCTTTGGGTGCGCTAGTGCCTTGCCAGGCCCTGATGTACAAGACAACCTAGTGAGCGCAGGTTGTGCATGCAGGAACAAGTGCTCGGGTCAGCAGAACGGAGGGTGCAAGCATCAGCCTGACACAGGAGCGCCAGAGGCAGCCGCCCGGGGGCGGCCCAGAGCGCGGCGCGACGCCATGGTCTCAGCGCGGGCAATGGAGGCGCCGCCGCGCTGGAAGCAGGCTCGCAGCGGCGGGGCCCAGGCAACGAAATGCAGACAAGTTTTGCTGGGCCATTAGGGGCCCCAGTTCAATTTTCACACATGCATTTTGCTGGCCGTACAGGGTATTGTGAGCGGTGCCAAGCTCAACCTGATGTTGGTGGACTGCAAGCTGATCAGGATGAGAGGAAGCATGGCGCTCGCAGCGCATATCTTCATGGATGCGAGCGTGTGCAGGTCCGCAGCGCTGCGCGAGCGTGGCGGACGATCGGGGCATCCAGCAGCCTGGCCCGGCCCGCAGGCAGGCGCGCGCGCTCACAGGATGCGCGGCTCGGGGTAGCCCAGCGCGAGGTGGTACGCGACGTGGTCGCCCGCGCAGCCGCTGGGCATAGGGTTGGACCCCGGAGCCTCGGGGTCGTAGTCCAGGATGCTGCCAGGGTTGTTCGCGGTGAAGCGCCCCGCGCCGACCACCCGCCGCACGGCCTCGATGCCTGCACAGCGAGCCGCGTCATGGACGCGCTGCAGTCGCTGCGGCAGGGAACGCCTGCGGCGGCACAGCAGCAGCACGCCATCCACGCAAGGAGCGCGCCATCACCAGGGGCCCAGGACGGCTGTATCAGAGTGTCACGCCGCGGCGTGCCCGCAACATTGCAGCGTGGCCCGCGCAGGGAGGCTTGACGCAGGCAGGGTGGTCCAAGAGCAGCAAGCGTGGGCGCCGCTGACCAGCGACCTCCTCGTCTTAGCCCGCACCCGGGATGGGCAGGCGCTGGCTGCAGGCCCGGGCTGCTCGTGCGCAGGCCGCACCAACGGCCAAATTAATCAGCGGTCACATGAGGCCGACGTACAGGCGTGGGGCAGGCTCAGGGGCTACCCTAACCCTATTACGTCAGAACCATGGGCTACCCTAACCCTGGGCCGCACCGACGGCCACGTTGATCAGCGGCCAGGTGAGGCCGTCGTACAGGCGCGCGAGCGCCGGCGGCCACTCGTCGGGCTCGATGCGCGCCGCGTCCAGCAGCCGCTCCGTCGCTTCCTTCCACGTCAGCCGCTGCCGGTCCGCCGCGCTCAGCGGCGCCGGATCGCAACTCTGCCGTGCGGGCGCTCCGGTGACTTCCGACCATCTCGTTTGCTGGGCGGAGGGCTCGCGGGTGTGGGGCGCTCACAGGCTCACGGCAGCGCGCAGGAGCCGCCCATGTAGCAACTTTGCACACGGAATGTCCGCAGCATGGCAGCGCAATGCTCTGGCAGCACACCGCCGCCCTGCAGCAGGGGGCCCCAACGCGGCTACTTGGCGCTGCGGCCGGGGCAGCGGCGCAAGGCGCGGGCACATCTGCCCTATCTTATGACCCTGCCTTACCCTGCACCGCGGGCGCGCCTCGGCCAGGCGCAGCTGTGCGGCGAACTCGGCCGGCGAGCGGTAGACGAGGCAGTTGGCGAACGTTGCGAAAAACGCGTTGCTGGCGTGCGCCGGGCAGAGCAGCCACTTGCCCATCGCCAGCGCCTCAGCCGAGGTCGTGGCGACCACGTCGCTGGTGCTGGGATTCAGGAAGACCCTGCGGCGGCGGGCGTCTCCCTCTCAGCCAAGCTGACGGGCCGGTGCGTCGCACGGCGGGGCGGAGGGGCTGCGTGCTGCATGCGCCCCTCGTGCGCGGGCGCCCGGGGCTGTGTCGGGCGGAGGCACGCACGCTCTGAGTGTGCTTGCAGGCAGCGCGGGCCTGCAACCGAATCCGGGCGGGCCTGGCGAGCGCGACACGCTGCCGAGGCAGCCTCGCAGGCCGGCGCTGACCGCGCTCGCGCCCGCGGCATGCCAGGACCCAGCGGGTGCCCATCCGTGGCTGCTTCATTGCTTGCCCAAACGGCGGCCAACGTGGTCAGCATCGCTATGTGTGCACGCTCACATCTCTGGGGAATTTCGGACGCTTAGGTAATCACAGGGTCCCCTGGACTCTCAGACACTCCAAGGGCGTGTCGCGCGCACGTCTCATGAGGTCACAGAGCAGCGCAACTGCGAATCTGCGCGCCGAGACGCTTGGGTTTTTTAAAAAGTTCCTCGGACTCTCAGAACCCCCAAGGGTCACAGAGCAGCGCGGCTGGGCGCGCACCGGTAGGGCCGCAGGCACGCGTCCAGGTGGTCCACGCCGCCGTGCATCGCAAAGTCGAGCCCGGCGTCCGCCGCGGCCGCGCGGATGTCGTCGGCATCCTCGCCGGAGCCGTACGCGTCCACGCGCAGCAGGTCGCCCGTGGCCGCCTTGTGTGCTGCCAGCAGCGCCTGCGAGGCAAGGCAGGAGCTCAGGCGTGTCCGGGCGCTGCCAGCAGCGCCTGCGAGATGGGGCGGGTACTCAGAGGCGCTAGGTGCAGAGCGCAACTGCACCCCAACCCGTTGTGACCGCAATGTCTGCGAGGTCTGCATTGGCGCTCCCCTGGGCATGGTACAGGTCGTGTAGCCACGCACATTATGTCACGTCATTGCCACGCACACACGTGCCCAGATACATCAATTATCTGCGAGCAGGCACCCCCGCACTGCACACCCCGGCGCCGCCTGCGTGTCAAGCATCTGGTGGTGAGATGCGCAGGCATCATAATAACTAAATATTAATGTCAGGAACTGAAACCGCGCACCAGCAGTTCGGTGTAGCCCTTGCCCCAGATGGCCTTCCCGATGAAGTAGGCGCCGCTGGCAAAGCGCGCCGGCGCGCCGCCGGCCGGCGCGGCGCCGCCGGGGTCTGTCGCCGGCCCTGGCGCCGACGCGCTGGCGTCCACGCACTGGCCCGCTTTGCGCAGGGCCCCGTGCCCAACCTCTGCGGTGAGCGACGCAGCTGCAGCACCGTCGCCGTCCATGCCTGCTGTGCTGCCAGCCGCGTGCGCGGCTGCGCCGCCGGCCCCGCCTGCGCGACAGCCGGCGGCCGCCGGCGCGGCGCCGTTGCCCGCAGCGGTCTTCCCATCGCCGCCGTCGTCTGCAGTGCTACACAGCCTGGGCTCTGCTTTCGACCCAGCTTCCAACCCTGCACCGTCCGTGCAGCCGCCTGCTGATGCGGGCTCCGACGCCTCGCCATTTGGGACAGCGCTGCCCGCACCAACCGCCTCACACGCGGCGCGGCCGCCGCCGCCGCCCGGCCAGCCAGCATCACCACTGCATGCGGCTGCGCCGCCTCCGTCTGCTTCGGCCTGACCGTTGCCCCTCCAGCCTGCCGCATGGAGAGGCGCCCCGTCCTGCGCAGCATCCAGTGGTGGACGGCGGCCCGAGCTGCAGCCCCGGTCCGAGGCCGTATGGTCTGACGCGCCACTCCCTCCACCCCCTGGCTCTCCGCCCGATGCCGCGCCGCTGCGGGCGCGCCCCGCTGCGCCGGCAGGGCCGCCAGGGTCTGCGCCGGGGTCCGCGCGCTCCGCGGCGGCCGGGCCGGCGCCGCCGCCCGGCCCGCCCGCGGCCGGGGCCTCCTGCGCGTCGCCGGGGCTGCGCGCGGCGCCCGCGCCGGCGGCGGCCCGGTCGCCAACCGCCAGGAAGACGGGGGATACGCCGTGCACGAAGCACGTGCGCTGCCGCGGCAGGCTCTGCACCGCGTCGGACAGCTTGATCACCTGCGCGCGCCCCACCCTAGCTCTGCACCGCGTCTGACAGCTTGATCACCTGCGCGCGCCCTATCCTAGCTCTGCGCCGCGTCCAACAGCTTATCACCTGCGCGCGCCCCGCCCTAGCTCTGCACCGCGTCCAACAGCTTGACCACCTGCGCGCGCCCCGCCCTGGCTGTGTGCGCCGGTCGCCCCGGGCGGCGCGCTGCAGCGTCACTGGGCACGGCAGGCGCCAGCACTGCGCATCTGCCGCTGCGTCTGCTGCCCTGCTGCACTGCCCCGACACGACGGGCGGCTGCACCGCACGACCCTCGCCCCGCCACCTGCTCTGCTGCAGCACATGACGAGACTGGCGGCTGCACTGTACAGCTGTCGCTGCGCCTGCGCCTACTGTCGCATTGCCGGACAGACAGGCGCAGCACTACACGTCGGTCGCTGCGTCCGCTGCACCGCTGCGCCTCTGGGCAGGACAGGTGAGTGCGGCTTTGACACGGCCCCTACGGGAGCCGCCGCGCCTTGTGGCAGTGCACGCTGCACAGCTTGCGGTTGGCGGCGTACACCAGCCGCGCGGCCGCCGGCCCGCCAGGCGTCCCGCCGCCGCCGCGCCGGATGTAGTCGATGTAGCTGCGTGCGGCGCCGCCGCAGCCAGTCAGGGTATACGCCAGTCAGGGTGTAGAATACAGTCAGGGCAGGCAGTCTGTAATTTCCGGATCTGCTACCCCTGCTGCAACCACTGCTGCAAGGTGGGTGTGCATGTGAACAGATCCACATGCGCGTGCAAAAGTCAAGATAGTGTCATCCTATGCCACACGCACTGCAGGATCATCGAGGCTGGCGCCCCATGAGCAAGCCTGAACTACACGCCATGCGTGTTTCTACCTCGGCATGCGTCCACCTGCGGGCCCTCTCAGCGCACGCGGCGGCAGGTGCGGGCTGGGCAGGGCCGGCGAGGCGGCGGGGCGCGCTTGGTGTGCAGGACGCCGATGACGTGGTTGAACTTGGCGGTCATGCGGCGGCCGTGGTGGAACCAGGTCAGGTGCTCCGGCTCCTCCAGGATCGCCGCATCCGCCTGCGCCCGGCCCAGCAGTAGGGTACCGGACCCTGCCCTACCCTACCGTGGTGACACCAGGTCAGGTGCTCTGGCTCCTCCAGGATCGCCGCATCCGCCTGCGCCCGGCCCAGCAGTAGGGTACCGGACCCTGCCCTACCCTACCGTGGTGGAACCAGGTCAGGTGCTCCGGCTCCTCCAGGATCGCCGCGTCCGCCTGCGCCCCGCCCCAGCAGTAGGGTACCGGACCCTGCCCTACCCTACCGTGGTGACACCAGGTCAGGTGCTCCAGCTCCTCCAGGATCCTCGCATCTGCCTGCGCCCCGCCCCGGCGCTCCCGTTTGTACTGCCTCTGCGGTGTCCTTGCTTACAATCGAGGCCGGCACGGTTGGGCCTGCCTGCGCGGGAGGCGCGGGGCGGCCGATGACGCTGGCGAGGCCCTGCGCTGCTTTGGAACATTGCATCAGCGCGCCCCCACGCTCTGCACTCCCGTTCAGCTATTATGATGATGTGCAGGTCTGTGCATGCAGGCTCTGTGCGCGACACAGCCTAGCGAAGCAAGGAGAGACATTGCAGCATCATGCCATGCACCATGGCACCCCTGACCACGCATGCGCCTGACTCCAGTGCGCGGTTATTCCCCGCTCGTTGTCCACCCATTTTGAATGCGCTTGTACGCAGCCAGCGGCGCCGCACCTCGCAGTCCGGCACGTACTGCGTGACATCGCCGACCGCAAAGATGGATCGGAACGCTGCGTCGTAGCGCCCCGGGTACCAGGTGAGCCGGAAGGCCGCGTCGAAGCCGGCGCGCTCGCGCACCCACGCCCGCACCTGCGCGCCCCCCCGAGCGTCGCCGCGGCCTGCACTCTGGAGCCACATGCTGCGAGCATGCTACAAGCAGGCTGCAGGCGCAGGGCATGCATGGAGCTCGCAGGCAGCCCTGGCTTGCTGTGCAGTTCGAGCTTCGCGCCCAGGCAGCAGCCGCTCCGCATGCACTGCTGGCGGCGCACTGCTCGCCTCCCCTGGCGAGCAGCGCGCGCGCTGTGTCCACGCATGCAGGCCTAGCCCCGGTGACACGTGCGGCTGGGGCGCGAGCGGGGCAGCTGCGCACCCACGCCTGTTGCGCCTCGGGCGTGGCGAAGTCCAGGCCGTCCGGGAAGAGGCGCCGCTGGTCGGACGGCGCCAGCCACGGCACCAGCAGCGTCACCTGCGACAACCAGCGCTTGTCGACACGTTCAAAGCTCTTTCCACTTCAGGTGGTGGTCGAAGGGCGCCGTACGACGCGCAGGCAGCCTACGGTCTGGTTCACTGCGAGACTGCGCCTGCAGACGGCGCCAGCCTCAGCCGCGAGCCTCGCGAGCCACAGAGACTGCACACACAGTGTGCTGCACACGCCAAAAAGAGCAGCAGTGAGGATGAGACAACTTTCATAGAAGCGATGCGATCAGCTACCTCGCAAGCAACCAGGTCAGTGTATGCAGCTGCAGTGGGCTTTGAGCGCAAGCGCGTAACAGTTGGTTACACTGCAATCGACAGCCCTGCTCCCGCAGTTTACAAGCGCAACATTGCCTGCTGAGCAGTTCACAGCGCCCTCAGGCGACCTGACAAACACTGAAAAGGCTCAGTTGCCTCATGCTCAGCACAGCACGGGTCGTCCAGCCAGCCAGAACGCACACAGCTACTTATTGCAAAACTGTGCCCAAGAGCATTCTGGATTTGCAGACCTCCAGCTGCGGGTACAGGTGAGCCAGGTAGGCGGCCCGCAGCGTGGGGTTGACCGCCGTCCCGGTGCGCCAGGGCAGGGCCGCAGTTGTAATTATGGCAATGCGTCGCCCGGGCTCGCGCAGGTCGCTGCGCCCCCGCGGCCTCATCTCAGCCCCGCGCGTGCCGAGCAGGACGCTCTGTGCAACGGCCACCGCGCCTGGCCCACTGTGGTCCTGGACGCATCCGTGTTGGCTTCATGCATGGAGAGCAGCCCCAAGGCCACACCCATGGAGTCCACCCACATGCGCTCCAGGCCAGCTCAGGCAGGTGTACGTCCAAGCAGTGGCAGTGCTAGCTGTTGCCACCTGGAGCCCTGTGGTCTGGTGCAGACGCTGTGCTGCGCGTCGCGGCACGCAGATGGGGACGGCTGAGATCCCGGCCGGCGTGCCGCCCGGCGCAGGCAGGCTGTCCGCGCGCCTGGAGCTCGACCAGGGCGAGCTGGCAGAGACCGTGCGCCGGCTCAAGAGCGCCGTCCAGGCGCTGCTGAGCAGCGATACCAGGTGGGCACGTCTTGCCAGTGTGAAGGCACGTGGTGGCATCAGGACACAGGTCACAGTGGAGGTCTTTCTGTACGCTCACCGTGGAAGGCAACAAGGGAAGCAAGAGCAGGAACGGAGTGTCTCATCTTATGCCGGCAAAAGGACAAGCATTGCACTGCAGTGCTGTAGTGTGTGTTTATGTTTACCGGTAGTCCTGTCTGGCAGCTGTGCAGCTGGGTCTTGCACACGCGCTGTCACGTGAAGCATTGCTCTTGGCACAGTGGCAGAGTCGCTGTACCTTACCGTGCACCGATCAGCAGCAGTGGTTCTCAAGCTTTGTTTTGCGGCGGCGCTGGCCGGGATTTCTGTTTTTAATACAGCTAAGCTGCACGCGGAGCGCCTGTGAGGCTGTGCGTGGGGCGCCCATTATCCTGCGCGCAGGCCTGGCGCTACCTGCGCCCGCCAGATGCTGGGTGCCCATGACGGCTGTTGGGCAGGGCGGCACGTATCTACAGCTCATGACACAGCCTGCACTGAAGCACCCTTTCACCAGTATCGCAACACTGCCTGATGCTGCGGCGCGCAGGCCCGGCCCGCTTGCGGCGTCCGCCCGCGAGCACGCCAACGGGGCGCTGCCCGGCCCGCTCGCCAACGGCTACGCGCCTGCGCTGGACGTGCATGCGCCGGCCGCAGCGCCGCCCGCGGCCGTCGCCGCTGCCCTGCAGGCCAGTCCTCCGGCGCCGGCCACGCCCGCCGCGGCGCCGCCCACGCCCGCCGCGGCGCCGCCTGCAGACGGCGCCCCTGCCCGCGCTGCCGACCCGCATGCCGGTCCCCCGGTGCCTGCGACGCCTGCCGCGCAGCGGATGCCGCCGCCGGTGCAGCCGCCGCCGCCGGCGCACCCCCAGCGGGCGACGAAGGCCGCGCCCGCCGCGCCCGCCACGCCGGCCGCGCAGCGCATGCCGGCGCCCGTGCAGCCGCCGCCGCCCGCGCGCCCGCCGCTGGCAGAGGCGCGGCCCGCGGCCAGGCCTGAAACGAGGACTGTGCAGCCCTGGACCTCCAGCTGCTCAGACCTTAGGTGAAATGGACCTGCCTGGGGCAGAGATATCGGAGTGTCGGGTCTGGCCTGGGTGTCTCCTACCTCCGCATGGTACGAGCAGTGCAGCCAGCGGCGCTCAGTGAGGCACCAGTGAGGCGTGCCGTGTGCAGCTGGACCAATGCAAGACGAGGCCTGTCCTGGTGGGCCCGCCTGTGGGGTGCCCAGCAGCACCCGCCGAGCTGACTGCGTGCGCGCCAGGCCTCACAGCTGCCAACGCAGCCGGCGCAGCGGCCGCAGCGACCGGCCGCCGCGCCGCCGCCGCCGCCGCACAAGCCCGCCCTGGCGGCCGCGCCCGGCTGGCGCGCACCCCTGTGCTGACACGCCAGCCGCCGCATGGCCGTGCATTCGTGTGGGGATGGTAAGCAGCGCGTGCCGGGCCGCCCACTGTGTGCAGGCCGGGCTGCTCTTGCGGTGTGCGCGCACGGCCTTGGAAGCGGCCGCGCGGCGGAGCCGGCCATGGAAATGCGCTTGACACGCAGGGGCGCTGCGCATCGCGGCATGTCCATGGTCCGCTCCGCCGCGCGGCAGCTGTCCAGCCGGCGGCGCCCTGCCGCTGCAGCGGCTAGGCATCGCCCGCCAGCGTGCCGTGCAGCCGCGCGCGGCCGCGGCAGCGGCGCGGCCGGCGCCGCCGGCCTTGCCTGCCCGTGCACGCGCCCGCCCGGCGGCGCGCCCCGACGCCGGCGGCGCCGCGGCGTCGCAGGCGCGCGTGCTGGCGCACGGACGCGGGCGACCACGGCGGCGACGTGGTGACCGCGATGGCGTACGCGCCGTCGTTCGAGGGCCTGCCGGGCGGCGACGGGCATGCCGGGTGGCTGGTCACCGCCTCCGCCGGCCTGCTCAACCTGTGGGAGTGCTCCGCCAGCGGCGGCCGCGGCGAGGCCTCGCTCACGGCGCGCGCCCGCCTGACAGCATGTGGCTCCGCATGCGCATGTTTGGAAGCGCTGTATCAAACTGCCTGCATGCCCTCGCTTCACGGCGCGCCCCTTATGAGGGCGTATGGGTTCGCGTCCCTGACTGCACTGTGACAGACTGCGTGCATGGCCTCGCTTCGCGGCGCGCCCGCTGTCCTCGAATATAGCGGAGCCATGTGACAGTGACGCGGAGGCCGGCAGGCCTGGCCGGGCTGCGCGTTGGCACGGCGCAGCTGCGCGCTGTCTTCCGTGCTCTCAGCAAGCCGTTGCGCTGCTGGACACCGGCCATTCAGCACCCGAGTTCGGCCACCACGTACCCTGACCCTAATGCTCCGGGGCCGCCGCTGGCGCGCGCAGGTGATGCACTCGCAGGCGGTGGAGGACAGCTGCCAGAGCCTGGCGCCCGAGCGCGGCGCGCGCTTGCTGCTGGCCGCCGGCGCGCACCTGCGCACGGCCGCCGGCGGCGTCGCGCTGCTGGCCATGTCGTCGCAGGACGGCTACCTGGCGCCGCGCGGGCGGCTGCCGCTGCCGCCGCTGCCGCCCGGCGGCGGCGCGGCGCCGCCGCCGCCGCGCCCGCCGCCGCGCTCGCAGGCGCGCGCCGCGCGCGGGGCCGCAGCTCTCGCATCAGGCCAGGCCGCTGCTGTGTTTTCTGCGCTCTTATTTGGCTGAAAGGCAACTAGCTCAGGGCTTCACCAGCACGAGCGCGAGGTACAGGCCCCCAGCGAGCGCGCCGAGCGAGGCGCCGCCAGTGCACCCTGGCAGGCCGCGCAGCATGTCAAAACGTGCTGCAGACGGATTAGTAGTTTTTGACCTTATGTCTTCTTCGTCTTCTTCGTCTGAGACCCGCTCTGGCCCCAGGTGGTGTCGCTGCACGGCTGGGGCGGCGCGCTGGCGGGGTGCTGCGCCGCTGGCCATGGCACGCGCCTGGCGGTGTACCACACGGCGGCCACGCCGGGCGAGCTGCCGGCCGCCAAGGCGGCCTGGCAGGCGCACGGCGCGCCGGTCAGCGCGCTGCACGCGTCGCCGTACGGCATGCAGCTCGTGTCGGGCGCCGCCGACGGCAGCCTGCACCTGTGCTGCCCCTCCTGTGGCCCCTAACCCTAGTTCTATCCCTACTTTACCCTATCCTGCGCACGCGCCCTCGCCCCAGGCACGGCTGCGCTGCGAGGTCAGCGTCGCTCGCGCCGCGCTGCCTGGCAAGCGCGCCCAGCTTGCCTGCGGCCGCGCTGCGCGCGGCTGCCCCGCAGCGCGCCGGTGCGGCGAGCCTCCGTCGCGCTCCGCCTCAGGCCGTGCATGCGCCAGCTGCGAGCCGCGTTCCGCGCCCAGGCCAAAAGGTTGGCCTGGCACTGGTGCTTCATGGCGCGCTGTGAAGTCTCTCATCCGCGCGTCAGCCCAGCACCGCCCGCCACTTCTACACACGCTGTGCACCCCTGCGGCCGCCGAGCCTGCGCGGCGGCGCGGCAGGTGGGAGCTGCGCGCCAAACCGAGCCGGCCCGCCGCCACCTGGGCGGCAGGCGGCGGCGTCGCGGCGGCCGCGCTGGTGAGCGAGACCTCGCTGGCCACGGCCGGCGCCGACGGGCGCGCGTGCCTCTGGGACACGCGGCGCGCGGGGCGGCCCGTCGCGGCCGCGCTCGTGCCCGGCGGCAGGCGCGCGCGCGGGGTCGTTGCAGGGTGTCCAGCGCGCGCTGGCGCGCGCACGCCGCGCACGTCAACGCTCGGCAGCCTCTGCGGGACTCCATGGGATGGAGTCCATGTTCCGCCACATCCTCGTACATAGGGTTGACCGCGGGGCCAGCTGATGTCTCGTCGCAACCAAAAGCAGCCTGGGGACAGGGCTTTGATAGGGCTAGGTCCCCCTGCGCCGCCGCGCGCCCACCGCGCCGCTGCGGGTGTGAGCAAACCCTGCGCCGCGGGCGCGCAGCGCGCTGGCGGCCATGGCGGTCAGCCCGCTGGGCGACGGCGTGGTCGTCGGCAGCGCAATCTCTCTGCACGTCTGCTTACACCCTGCGCCGGGGCGCGCAGCGCGCTGGCGGCCATGGCGGTCAGCCCGCTGGGCGACGGCGTGGTCGTCGGCAGCGCAATCTCGTTGCACGTCTGCTCACACCCTGCGCCGGGGCGCGCAGCGCGCTGGCGGCCATGGCGGTCAGCCCGCTGGGCGACGGCGTGGTCGTCGGCAGCGCAATCTGGTTGCGCGTCTGCTCACACCCTGCGCCGCGGACGCGCAGCGCGCTGGCGGCCATGGCGGTCAGCCCGCTGGGCGACAGCGTGGTCGTCGGCAGCGCGGCCGGCGGCCTGTTCGCGGTCGACCTGGTGGGCGGCGCGTGCGCGGTGTCGCCGCTGGCGGCCGCGCCGCTGCCGGGCCCGGTCGCCGCGCTGGCCTGGAACGCGCGCACGGGCGAGGTGCTCGCGGCCGCGCAGGCGTGCGTCTGTGTGTTCCGGCCGGCGCACTGAGTTTCAGGGGCCATGCGGGGTCAGGGGTGAGCGGCGGGGCGATGGCGAGGGCCTCGCCGCCGCGCCGGCCTGCACGAGCGCGGTGCGGCAGGCCCGCTGGGGCGCCGGGGGCAGGGGCGGGGCGGGGGTGGGTGCATGCGCCGGGTGGTGGCCGGTCCAGGCCAGGGGCCAGGGTTGGGGACCAGGGGTGGGTGCCGGCCGCAAGGGCGTGATTGTGTATGTCTGCGAGGCCTCCAGGGCGTGTGGCTCAAAGAAGGACGGAGACCATCGGTGCACCAGTGTAAACCAGCGTGCAGGGCTTGTTGCCCCTGGTCTGGCACTGCGCGTGGCGCAGCCCTCAGGCCCTGCCACTTTGCATGCGCAGTCGCAAAATCTCACGACTCGCTGCACAGGGCGTAAGGCCTGCTCGTCCAGAAGAGCAGGGGGCGCGCTCGTGCATGAGCCTTCACGCCCTGGTCTGTTCGGGCAGCACAAAGCGCTTCCCCTGCCGCACCGCGCCCCGCTCGGCCGGCAGGCCGTCGGGCAGCGCAAAGCGCCGCCCCGCCCTCCGCGCGCCCGCGCCCGGCGAACCGCCGCCGGCCGGGGCGGGCGCCTCCTGCGCCGCCGCCGCTCGGCCGTGCGCGGCGCCCGGCGCGTCCTGCTGCCCGGGCGCGGCGGCCGCGCGGGCGAGCGCGGCGCCCTCAAGCGCAGCGCGCACGTCGCCCCGCAACGCCGCCACCTGGCCCGCCAGCGCGCCGAGCGTGCCGCCGCGCCGCCCGGGCGCCGCCGCCGCCTCGCCGGGCGGCGCCGCCGCCGCCGCCGCTGCCTCCGCGGAGCGCTCCTCCGGCGCCGCGCCGGCGCCATTGCCGTGCGGGTCGCCGTAATCGTGGCCGCCGCCGCCGGCCGCCGCGCCGGGCGCGGCCGGGCCGGGCGCGCCGGGCGGGGCCGGGCCGGGCGCGCGCGGCGCGGGCTCGGGCTGCGTTGCGGGCTCGGCGGCGGGCGCGTCGGGCGCGCGCCGGAAGGGGCCGCTGCGGCCGCCTGTCTTCTCCTCCAGGCGGATCTGGCCAATGCTGATCGTGCGGCTCACCGCCTGCGGCCGCCCCCGCGCCGGTCACTCGCATGCGCCCTGCTGGAGCACGCAAACAGGCGGATCTGGCTGATGCTGATGTGCGGCTCACCGCCTGCGCCCCCCCCCACATGCCGCCACGCGCTTGCGCTCTGCTGGCTAGGTTACATGTCCGATCCCCAACCATGCTCTGGTGGCAGCCATGGTACTTGCACTAATGGAGCGCATGGGGCGGCCTGATGGACCAACGCCTTGTAGTCTGTGTAGCTTGTCGCCCGGCCAATGCGCCACGCAGGCGGTCACCCGACTGGCGCCTGATGTCTGCTGTGAGCACACATCATCGCTGCTGCTAAGCAAGAGCTGCTGTGAGCGTTCGGACCCCATGCAGCGCGCAGGCGCCGCAAGTAGGCGCCGCTAGCCGCCGCGAGCAGAGCGCTGCAGCCGCGAGCGGCTTCGTCGCGCGCCGCTGCTCCGCTCCCGCAGGGCTGCAGGCGCGCCTCGACTCGCAGGCCGTACACAGTCGACGCGTCGGCGGCCACCCCGGAGCACGCCCACAGCCATGCTGAGGGGCGTGCCGGCGGGTTAGGGCTGGAGTTAGGGCTAGGGGCGCGCCTTGCACATGTCGTAGACGGTCAGCGCAGCGGCCGCGACCGCCGTGAGCGCCTCCATCTCAACGCCGGTCGGCCCCGCGGTGCGCACGCGCGCCTCGATCGCGACCGCGTGCGACCGCGCGTCCAGCCGCAGGTCCACCGCGGCGCTGCTCAGCGGCAGCGGGTGGCAGAGCGGGATCAGCGCCGCGGTCTGCTTGGCGCCCATGATGCCTGCGCGCCGCGGCGGGCGCTGCATGGACGCGCGAGGGCTCCCCCATGCTCAGCACGCAGGCGCGCCACCCCAGCCGCTGCCGAGCGCCCGCCCGCCGGCTGCACGGCGCGGCGCGGAACTGGCGGGGAGACACGCCTCTGACAACGCCCACGCGCTGCACATGCAGGCTGCATGGGCGCATCCGCGGCGCCCTGCGCCGGGCTAGCGGCCGGCCGCGTTGCACCAGCTCACCGCTGTCCCATGCAACCACGGCGCCCACGTGACCGCATATCTACTATGCAGCTGCAAGACTAGTGGGACAGCGGGGGGCAGGGTCCCCTCTGCCCAGCGAGCGCGCGCCCGCGGAGGAGCGGCCCCTGTGCAGCCCGGCGCCACCCGGGCCCCGCGCCCGCGCCTGCCAGCTGCGCAACGGTGAGCACGTCGCCCTTCTGCAGCCCATTGGCCGCCACCAGCGCAAAGGCCTCGGGCCCCAGCGCCACGACGCCGGACGCAGTCGCCGAGCGCACGCTGGGCGCCTTGCCGCTCACGTCCACCATGTGCGCGCGGCCCGCGCTGCCGCCGCGCGGACAGCCATGGTTGAGGCCGAGGTCTGCATGGCCGCGGTGACGGCAGCTTGCAGGACTCGCAGGCAGAGGGCAAGGCCGTGAGGCGCAAGGGAGGCAGGATGGACCTGTCGACGTGCGTCAGGCGCGGGGCGGCGGAGCTCTCCGCTTCTGAAGGCCTGCGCTCTACATTGGCCGCCGCGGGCTCCATGCTGTGTGCGGCTGCCCGGCTCCTCGCAACCGCGGGTGCTGTGTGCCAGGTCGGAGCAGGCTGTGGGCATGCTACGTCTTCACGGTCATAGTCTGGTTGCGCGCCCACAGGCGCTGCTGGGAACGACAAGGCGTCTCCCCCAAGCAGGCCATCAAGCTCGCTGTTGGCCTCTGCAATGTCCGCCTCCAAGCCCGTCGGCGGCGCGCTGATGCGCCTCAGCGCGGCAAGCCTCGCCTGTGGGTCAACAAGACAGCTCAGACACTGACATATGCCTCCAGGCCTGCCACGCAGTGTGCAGGGAGGTGTCGAGCTGCGCACCAGGCACAAGACAGCATGCGGCTCGCGCAGGCGCCTGAGCATACTTGCAATCATTTGCAACACTATTGAGCGCACTCAATTGCATTTGAGTAGGGAGCCGTATGCCATTCCCCAAAGCTGGTAGCATCTCGGACTCTTTACTCATGACCCTAAAGCATATATATTTGAAATGAACAGCTGCCAGCGCAGCTCCCACAGATGCAAAACTGGGCCGAACCTTGTTGACTCCCCGCACCATCACGCACGGCGCGAGGCCGTCGGGCGTCTCAAAAATATACCTGTAAGTTGCAGGCTGTAACATGTGCAAACGTTCATGTGTGGCGCCTGCACAAGTTGTCTGTAGGATATGGACAGGCTTTGAGCACGCACGCCCTTCAAGCACCCAGGCGTGTTAAGGTGGGAAAAGTGCGGCTTCCAAATGACATTGCCCTCAAGACCGCACGCCTTAACACAACAGCTGTTTTGTACGCATTTCTGTGTTTTTACAAGAGATGTGCGTGAAATGGCGCGTCACATATGTGCAATATTATTATGTGCATTAATGAGAGCCGAAGCTACCCACAACGTGGTAATGCACGACCATCTGCGCCACTGCTGTACACCTGCAGCGTCAACAGGCTGGCCACAGACACACTCGCGTTTACCAAGACACCTTACACCCGCTTATGTGGCCCCACATCATATGTACATGGGCATCATGCACCTAGCCTGGTCACACGGTGCAACATTCCTGCACCTGCTGACGAGGCACAGCCGCAGACAACTTGATTGACCCTGTCACTTCCCGGTCGGGTGGCCCTTGAGCTCGTCGTTCTCCTCCGCAGACACGGTCAGCTGCTCGCCATAGCGCTCGGCGCGGGTGCGCGCGGCCTTGCGCGCAGACTCCTTGCGCGCCTCCTCAGACCGCTGGGCTGTGTTCGCACACAGAACATGCTCATTACACCGGCAGGACGTAAATACCGAACGTTACCACCATGGGTTGCTCCAGCGCACTGAGCTCGCACACAGCGCCCTAAATGGCCATAGTTGGCTGATATCCGGATGCAATATGATATAGTTCATTTCCAGCCCCAAGGGGACCGCCCCAAGTTTGCAAAACCAGCACCTTGGCAAGCGTATTCCAACATGAACGTGGCATAGAAGTCAGCTGCCAACAGACGGTTTCATGCACGCCGCGCACCACTGATCTCTCCGCCCTTGGTGCCAGCCTCAGACTGCGACTCGGTGCCGGTGCCAAACGTCTCCTTGGGCGCCCCGCTCTTGGTCGTCTCGCCCTCCACCTGCGCCACATCAGCACGACTAGCCAATCGGGGGCATTATGGGATGGCCCAGACTCAGCTTGTGGACGCCTACATCGAACACCAGGGCAAGCACTAACAGCGTGCACTTGCTGGCATAAACAGACACAAGCAACATCAGGATGCTAGACTGTATCCGCACCTCTTTGCGGTCAATGGTGCCTGTCGGCATTGCGTACAGTTTGTGGGAGAATGTTCTTCTATACAGACTCAGCTATTGTAGACAGAGCTTATATGAACTCAAGCACACTTTGATGCAGTCCCTATCTCCATCCAGACAGGAGAGCTAGCTTTTGCCCTGCATTGCAGTTTAAGTAGGGTACGCCTCTACCATCGGCTGGACTTGTGTGGCCTCGGCGTGGCGGAGCATCATCAGAACATGTCGACTATGACACAAATGCTGCGCTCAAGACCACAAGCTAAGTATTGTCCACCGATACAGTGCGTCCACCGATACAGTGCAACGTGTATTCCAATAGCTGTAGAAATGCCATCTTTGATATGTAGCGATCTTCCCAGCATGTCAACCTTATACTTCCAGTACCACACGCAACCGCAGCAAATTGTATTACAGTTCACGTGTAGTACAGACTGTGTCAGTAATCGTTCGTTGGTATGCACACGCATATCCCTTACACATGTAACCAACACGCCTGTGGCTTGCAGTGACTGCCACCATATGGCAGGCACCTCGCAACATGGGATGCAGAAAATTGTATACGGAAGTGTTGAAAACTCCGTAAGAACCCTAACATGCTGCTTGATAGCACAGGAACCCGTGGCAGCGCCTGAACTGTAAAATGAGTATGTACAGACCTGGGCCAGTCTCACATGCACCGTCGAAAAGCAAATCATGTGCAGCGCCTGATCAGACTCATACAGTACCGTGTCAACAACATACCGCAGCTCACTTCGTGGTGTCGGTGCCCTTCAGGTCATCGTTCTCCTCCGCAGACACCTTGAGCTCCTCACCGTAGCGCTCAGCACGGGTCCGTGCGGCTTTGCGGCCAGCCTCCTTGCGGGCGTCCTCGGAACGGTTGGCTGCACCAGAAAACACACTCACCAAAAATGGAACACACTCACTTAAAATGGAACACACACTCACTAAAAATGGAGCACCATAAAGCAGGCAGTAGCGGGACCTTGCCACAACGTCCACGCTCAAAAGCAACACCAAGCCGCACTCCACAGAACTCTCTCACCACTCCATACCAACATGTGTGCCCAAGAGCAGAGCGACAGTGCACAGTGCATCCTCAGTAGGGGCGCACCGCTGATCTCAGCGCCCTTCTTGCCAGCCTCGGACTGCGAAGCAGTGCCCGTGCCAAAGGTCTCCTTGGGCGCTCCAGTCTTGGTGGTCTCATCGCCCACCTGCGCCGCAGCTAGCAGTTGTAAGGCATGAGCATGCAGGATGGCGCACGCCAAGTACCACCCCACAGGTGTCCAACCAAAAAAGAAGTCAAGAGGGAAGGCTTCAGCAGATAGGCCAAGTGGATTGACAGACCGATGAGCACAAGCAGTAGAGGTCATGGCGTCCCCAATGTCACAGCGGCTGACAAATTGCACGTCAGTTCGAGCATAGCGTCGAAACCTCCCGCACAGACCTTATTTAACGCTGCAAAACAAGCATATCTGCTTGCTCTATGACTGCCTAACTCTACACTCCCCGACCCGCTTGAAACCAGGCATGCATCAAGGGTAGCCCACCGTCTGGCGGTTGACCTCACCATCCACCATTGTGATAGACTTTGTGCAAACACTAAGAGATGGTTATAAGAAGACGAAAGGCAGCAAGCAGCGAGCAAGTTTGAACAGTGCTGCAAACTTGCGCGAGCTCGGCAGCTGAGACGTCAGGGTTTAGCCTCAAGTCATTGCCAGCGCGGCGTGGCCGCAGGCGTGTCCTAGCAGCACAAAATCAGCTGCGTGCTGAGGGCGCTGGGAGTACGCGCGCACGCGCCTGGCGAGCCTCGGCGCAATGCGCGTGTTCCCCGCAGCACCCCATTCTCGGTTCGCGGCCGCCTGCTACCACCGGGGCTGCAGGAGCAGGTCTACGGCGCTGCGATGCACCGTGCAGCTGCAGAGCGAGCGCAAGCCCGGCCCCGTGGTGCAGAGCAACGCGCGTAAGACGGTGCTGGAGGGCAGCGCTGCAGCGCCGCTGTTCGAGGATGCGCGTGCGCCGACACTGGAGCAGGTGCCCGCCGGGCATGCTTTTTGTCTTGATGGGTGACGCGCAATGTCAGTGTGAGACACTGTGCTTGCTGTGCTGCGTGCAATACCTGGCGCCGGCTGTCCGGTGATGCTCTGTGAGTGCATCGCCCCCACTTGCTTTCGAACTTGAGCTGCAGCCTTGAAGATAAGCCTGCGGCGCTGCATTGGCAGTGGCCCCTAGTGTGCACGCCTCTGGGCTTGTCTGCTACAAAGCTAGGCGCACTGTGAGAGCCCCTCACTGAGCAGGACCTGGACCGGCCATCCACGTCTGGTCAAGTGGCGCTGTTTCCGACGGCCCATGTGGAAGAGTGGCCGCCAAGCCTGCTGCTCTACTTTCCAGTGGGTGCGTGCTGAAGGCATAGGGGGCGTGCTGACCAGCGCCTGCCGTGCCGCAACAGGCTTCCATGTGAGCAACTGCATTGGGGACATACTGAACGGTGCTTACCGTGCCGTAACAGTCTCCCGGCTGAGCAACTGCGCTGGGGACGTGCTGACTGGTGCTTGCCGTGCTGCAGCAGTCTTCTTGCTGAGCAAGTGCACTGGGGGCGTACTGATTAGTGCTTGCCGCTCCGCAACAGTGTTCCAGCTGAGCCACCGCACCTGTTGTCACGGGTTGGCAGCTTGGTTGCAGCCATGGTGCCTGCAACACAGCCAGTGGACAACGCAGGGCACTGATGCGCCTGGCGGGGGCCGGCGGGCAGGGTGCGTGCTGGCGGCGGTGCGGATGGCCGTGTGGGTGGCCGTGCTGCTCGCAGACGCGGCCTGGCTGACGGACAGCGTCCTCGGAATACGGGGTGCGCATGGCCGCCTGCGCATCCCCAAGCGGCGCCCGAGAGCAGGGGCTTGGGACACAGTGGTGCCAGGCCGTGCTGTGCAGCCGCGCCCGATCCCCGACAGCGTGTCCAGAGCGCGCGCCGGATAACCTGGCCCCGGTACCCCGCGAGCATATGCTTGGATGCGCTGATGCGTACAAGGCGCGCACAGAGGCAGCTGCGGGCGCGCGGCCTTCACAAGAGCTGCAGCGGCTCTGTGTCTGCGCGCGCGTTGCTGGAGGCGGTGCAGGGCGTGCAGGTCGCGGAGCGCACCCGGCACTGTGCGGAGCGTTCTCGAGCGCCCTGTCATGCAGCCCCCAGCTGATGCGCTTGCCCAGCCACACGGGCTGTGCTAGAGAATCCAATTTATCCTACCCTGAGCCGCTGCCGTGCGCGCGCGCAGCACTGCAGGCGGTGCTGGGCCTCGAGGTCACGTGGCGCGATGCAGACCGCCTGCCGGCGGGGCGGCATGTGATGGTGAGCAACCACAGCACCACCGGTGACCTAATGGTCCTGTACAGCCTGCGCCGCCGCTGCGTGCACCTGGTCAACGCCGCGCTGCCGCCGCGCGTGACGCAGGCGCGACTCGTTGGAGGCGCGGGGCGCATGGGCGGGCATGCAGAGCGCAAGCGCGCGTGTGACCTGCGAGTGGGCCAGACACGTTTGTGGCCGCCTTGGGGCGCGGTCATTTTTACTTTCTGTGCAAATCTGCATGGAGATGGTCATGCTCATGTGCAGGCATGTCTGTGAACACCTGCACACAAGGCAGCCCAGTTGCAGCAGCGTGTGCTGGCCGTCCATCGATAGTTGTATGCGCACACAGTGGACAGGGTCATGCTGGCCGTCCATTGCTTGATGTGCGCGCATGCAGCGAATTTGCGCGCATGCAGCGAATGGTGCGCCTGTGTGAGGCACCCGGGCGCGCGCGCGCAGGGCCGCAACTCGCGCGTGCTGCTGCGGCACGCGACGAAGGAGGTGTACGAGGAGCTGGCGGCGCCGGCCCTGACCGACCCTGTTCACATCTTCCCGGGTGCGATCAGCAGCGCGTGTCGGCCGCGGCAGGCCGCGCCCCTGTCCCCCTCCAGACCTGCCGACACGTGACAGGGCAGACCAGACGAGCGCCATGCGCAGCTGCGCCATACGGCGCTTAAAGCAATCATTCACAATGTGCGCGGCTCATGCTCTGCGGCGTGCAGCATGTAACGAATTCTTAGTGCCTCGATGGCACCCACAGCATGTGTATGTTGTCATGCGGGTTTGGGCAGGACCAGGGCGCACCAGAGCGGCGAGAGCGCTGTGAGAGGCAAGTCACGCTGCGCGCGCGCAGAGGGCGGTATGACGAGCGGTGCGGCCATGATGCGCTTCAGCCGCGGCTTCATGCGCTTCGCGGACGGCCTGCCGGTCGCGCCGGTCGCGCTGCGCGTGGCGCTGCCCTGGGGCATCAAGACGCACACGCTGACGTCCGGCTTCCTGGCCAACCTGTTCTGGTTCTCTTTCCCGCCGCGCGTGCGCCTGGAGGCGGCCGTGCTGCCGGCCATGGTTCCCGCGGAGGTGCGCGCCGGCCGACCGCCAGCGCTGCGTGCGCGTGTGCGGCCCAGACGGCATGGCACCTGCGGAATATGCATGCTTTCCTGCATGCCGGCATAGTTCTGGTGCCTTGTGTGTTTGTGCATGCTGAATGAATGAATGAATGGATGTGCTGGGGTCGAGAGGCGGGCAGGCAGATGCATGCGCCGCCGCACACGGCATGCGCATGCTGCATACCCGGGCGCGCCCAAGCTCGTGCTGCCATCAACCAAAAGCGCTGGCAGCGCCACGGCAACGACCGGGCCGCGTCGCAGAGCCCTGCGGTGTTTCTCCTGCCGGCAGCCTAGGCAGCGCTTTGGGGCCGACCCGGCGGGCTTGCGCTGCGCAGGGCGAGAGCAAGGCGCGGTTCGTGGAGCGCGTGCAGCAGACGCTGGCTGCGGAGCTGGGCATTCCCATCTCGGACGTCACACTTCAGGCCAAGCGCGCCATGATCGCCGGCGAGCGCGCGCGCGCCGGGCGGCGGCGCGGCATGCGCCGCTAGCGGCGCTCCTGGGCCCCGGCGGGGGCCTGCGCTGCAGGCGAGGCAGCCACGCTCGCATCGGGCGCCGCGGTGCGTGCTGCCGGCGCTGCATCGGCTCCCCATGCCATGGCATTTGGGCTCCGCACAGGCCTTGCTCGACCGGTGTGTGGTTACTCCAGTGCGCCCCCCGGTCATTTCCTGCGCTGTGCAGCCCTGGTATGAGTGTCACACTGTGCAGATGCCATCATCGGGCGATGTGACTCACAAAGCCCGCTTGTCAGGCTGTGGCACCGTTGGTGTCATCGTGCAGGCAGCGCTGCGGTGTGGCATCTGTAAACGACCTTAGCGTAAAGCTCAAACGCACGGGGTAGTGGCTTGTGAAAATTTTGCTAGCGCGGCGTGCTGCAGAGGCTTGCCAACGGCCCGCTGCAGCAGAAGGGAGCCGCGCAGTTTTGCCAGGAAGGGTTGCCGCAGGCAACGGCGCATTGCCTTGTCAGGAGCGCTTGGGGTTTTTCTGGGGCGTCATGCAGGCCATGAGCCCCATTTACCTTTCGAGTGTGAGCTAAGCGGACGCGCTAGAGCCGCCTTGCTCCTTTTTGCCGAGACCGCTAGGTGCCATGGGGGCCTCGCCTGGGTGCTGCGCGGTGCGCTCTCAAACGCTGCAACGCTGTATATTGTTCTTTGCACACTGAGTGCCCCTCCTGGCGAGCCTTGAATATTGCGACAGTACGTTTGCTGGCGCATGGTTCACGCGCTCGCTTTGTGTCTGCTCTTTGCTGGCTCTGCAGGCAGGTTTCCTGCGGCGCAGCGTGCGCCATGTTTGCGCTTTGCACCTTTTGGGCTCTACCAAAGCAGCGCCAGGTTTTGAGATAGGATGCAGGGTTTTCCCAATTGTAAATTGATTGAACTTGTGTGCATTGTGCGACGCGACTTGCATATGCCGCACCCATGGCCTCCAGGAGGCTGTAAAGCGTGTATGTGGCATGCAGCTGAGGCGCGTCGGATGTGTGGGTGTGGCTGTATCGTTGTAGTAAGGCCGATCAGCAACCTGCTCTTATCGCGCAAGGTCGCACTGCAGTGTCGGAAGAAGCTGCATGATGCTGCAAAGCTGTGCACCCTGTACACCATGTGCCATCTGCCACACACATCGCCACAGTACATGTTACATCTGCTGCTGCGCATCACTGCAAGCGTCGTTATTTGGGCGAATCCCACGCCGTGTCTGGCACGATGGCATCCCCAGGTCAAGGGTTACCTCTCTGTCTAGCACATGTGCAAAGGGGTGTTCACTGACCTGCATCCTAACATGCGCGCGCTGCATGCCCGCTCCACTGCACGCCGAGCGTCTGAAAGCGAGCCGACTTGGCCGCGCCATTTATTCATACCCATACAGCGCAAAGTAGTCTGGGAACCTGGCCTTCAGGTCTGCGCCGCGGCCCGCCCCGCGGCCCGCCCCAGCGCCGCCAGCGCCGCGCTCCGCCGCGGTCGCGCCGCCGACCTGGCGCCGCAGCGCCTCGGCGCCGAGGTGGCGCGGCCACAGCTTGGTCACGGGGTCCGGCGGGCCGCCGCGCTCCGGCGCGCGCAGCGCCTGCAGCCGCGCCAGCACGGCCGCCGTGTCCACCTGCTCGCCGCGCCCCGCTAGACGCTCCGACGTGCATGCGGGGCTGCTGCGCTGGCCCTCAGGGAGGAGCCTGACTCTGGAGCCTGCCGCCTGCCGGGCCGAGCACGAGCCCGCCCTGCAGACCGGGGCTGCTCCGAGCAGTTGCAGGGCGCTGCAAGCACCCCGGCGTCTGGGCTATCAGCATTTTGGTATGCACAGCGGGCATTCTGGCTCGGGGTCTCCAGAGTGGTCCATAAATGCCAAGAAACGCACAAGCCCCGGTCGGGCGGCAGCTGGGCCGACATCGGAGGCGCCGCGCGGGCCGCGCCTTGTCAGCCAGGCCCAGTGTGGCGGCCAGCGCGTCCAGCTCGCGCCGCGGGTGCGCCACGATGTCCTCAAAGGCCACGTCGCGCGCCGCTGCGGCCTGCCGCCGCGCCGCCACGCGTTAGCGCGCGGGCCCGCGCCTGGGCAACCTCGAGGCAGTGTCGCGGCCCCCACCCGCGCCCGCCAGCCGCGTGACTGGCGCGGCCGTGGCCAGTCCCTCTCACATGCCACAGGCGCGCCAATGACGGTGCAGAGCCCTGATCAGGGTATGCAACCCGGGCAAGGGCGCACCCGCCAGCGCATGTGGTCCTCGACGTAGCCGCGCTTCAGGTCGGCGGCCCAGCCCATGCGCCGGTAGCTGGCCACCACGTCGCGCAGGTCGCGGTGCGTGAGCAGCACGTGCGCCGCGCGCGCGACGTCCCACCCGGCGCTCCAGCCGTGCGTCTTCACGAGCACGTGCGGCCGCCCCGGCTGGCCTGCCGGCGCCGCGGCAGCGTGGCCCTGGCGGCCGGCCCGCAGTGCAGGCCTGCTATCGAGGGGGCAGGCTGGCAGCACGGCCAGCGCCCTGCCGGACGGCGGTGCGCCGTGAGCGACACGCCCTCCGCCTTGTGCATGATGTGAGCCAACGGTCAGGTGAGCAGTGCGGTTACCCCTTGCGTGGCGGCCGCTGCGGGTGAACCGACCATGCTGGCGAGCGCTCCTGCTTCAGGGCCGGGCCCGTACCGCAGCCGCGCTCGTCCAGCGCGGCGTCAGTCAGGCGCGTGATCCAGAAAGCGTCCAGCGGCTCTCGCGCGTCCTCGTACAGCAGCCGCACCGCGTTGAACAGCCAGGTGCTGCCAGAGCGCTCCGGCCCTGCAGAGCGCGCACCCACGCCCAGGCTGCCACACGAGCAGGAGCAGCGCTGTGGCGCATTGCTGCAGGACAGTGTAAGCTGCACGTGTCCCAAGACAACGCAGGAGGTGCGCTCTGGTGCGACACTGCTATGCTGTGCGCGTCTCAGCACATACCCAAGGCCGTGCTGGGACACGCGCCTGCCATTGTGGTGTCAGCTGGACAGGCAAGCCACCGATCGAACAACTGTCCTACGGCTGAGACCAAGAGGTATGGCGCGCCTGCTGTGACAATGAGCTTTGGCACCGCTGGCCTGGCCCAGCTGTGCTGCCTGCTTCGTGCATCGGCCTCTGCATGCAGACCTGCACAGCAGCGCGCTGTTTCGTGCAGCAGCCTTGCGCCGGCTGAGGGGTGTCCACGATTCCTTGATGGGGCCGACCTTCACACTCGCCGTCCCAGCACGTGCCGTCGCGCCAAGCGCAGCCCGGGCAAAACACGTCGTCTGTTGGCACGCAAAGCTGCGGTGTGCTGCTGGCCGAGGCGCAGGCTGCCATGGGCCTGAGGGCAGTACAGAGTGTATGGGGAGTGGCGCCCACTGTGCTGAAAGCCGGTAGAGGCAGTCACTTGTGTCACTTGCTTGCACTGCACTAAGCGCTCGGGTCAGCTTGAGACGCGCGACACTGCTGCGCTGACTTACTTGCTTGACGAGCGCTGCGCAGGCCACGGGTGGGGCTGTTGAAAGCGAAGCTGCAGGAGCACAGGCAGCGTTGGTATTGCCTGCATCTCCTGGTCCTGCAGAGTACGCAAGCCCCTACGCGCAGCAAGCAATGGCTGCGCCTCTGCGGCCCGGAGGTGCGTTCAGAGCCTGATTGGATGCGCGGCACGTAGCAACTGAGTTGAATCATTCTCGCCTGCTTGCACAAGCACACCCCTCACGTGCTATGGCAGGAGTTACCATGAAACTCACATAGCACGCTGCACTCTTGGCTGGGGCTCCGGTCTAGGCAGGAACAAACATGACAGATCGGTCTGCAGCACTGCAGGAGCCGTACTGGGAGGTGACGCAGCGAGCGCTCCAAAGCGGGGACGCGCCGCTCGTTCGGCGGCCCAGGCTGACGGCGGCGCTGCTGCAGCGGCCGCCCTTCCGCTTCCTCCACGACGTCGTCACTGAAGTGCGCAGGGAGGACACGTGTGCCCAGCGCGTATGCCTTGCCAGCGCCCACGCCTCGCCTACGCCTTGCCTGCCACCCAGCTAGGTTTGCGCTTACGAGCTGTGGCCTCGTGCGGCAGAGCGTGAAACCCCGCAACTGCAGCCAAGTGCGGGCGCGCTGGGGGCGGTAGACAGTCTGATGGCCGTGTGTTGCAGGTGCAGAGCACTACCGGCTTTGGAGCCGGCTTGTTTCACGGCGCAGAGCTCGACGCCAGGCAGCTGCAGGTTCGACCCAGGCGCTCTGCGGCAATCCAGTGGCCCCCCGGAGCACTGATACCTCCGCCGCAAGCACTTGCTTGTGACGTTGTGCGCGGTGGGCGCTCAAGACTGTGGTGCGCACAGTCTGTTGCACAGTCAGCTTGACGCGGTGCAGGCTGCGGGGACCAGGACCGTGGCTCGCGTGCGGCGTACTTGCAAAAGGCGTTTGACGCTGTGAGCGCGGTGCTGTGCGTCGCTGTCCCAGCCCAGCCGCTGCAGGCACCGCCTCAGCCTCCTTTAGAAGCGCCCACTCTTTTCATAGCTGCTGATAGAGGTACACATACAATGGTCTGAGTGCAGCACACGCCTTGCGCACGGCGTCACGTATTTCGTCCTGCATGCAGCGCGGTAGCTGCTGTCTGATAGGATGTCATGCACGCTTCTGGCCCAGAAGTAATCTGTCATGACCCAATCGAGCAGCTGTCTGCCCTCATGAGCATGTCATTGCGCACCTCCGCAGCCTCACATGCATGGAGCTGCTGCGCAGGTGCTCGCAGGCGCAGAGCCAGAGAAGACAAACGCGTTCCTGCTGATGCTGGCGCAGGCCGCCACGACGGCGGTCCGCAGCCGCGGCTCCGCCAGTCCTCCGGGCCGCTACACCAACCCGGCGCCGGCGGGCGCTGTCTTGCCAGAGGACCATCATTTGGGACCCAAGGCAGCAACGCAGCCGGCGCGCCGGTCCAGCCCGTCGCCCATCGGCCATGCACTCATGAGAGGGTCCGCAAGTGGCCTCGAGGGTGGGCCTGCGTCATTTGGCGGGCCGCCCTCCGAGGTTGGCGCTGCCCGCCGCTGGTCCCCTGAGGCCGATCTGGACGTGCACGGGGGCTTCGGCTTGCCTGGCTGGAGCAACGCTGAGTCGCGCCCGCCGCCGTACGCGCGCGTGGGCGCGCACCCGGCAGCAGGCGGGCCACGCATGCAGCCGCAGGCGCTGCCGCCCTTGCCCACTCGGTCTGCCAGGCCGGGCAGCGGCCTGGACGTGCGTGCGGGCCAGGCGCCAGCGGGCGAGCTGCATGCGCGCGCGTCGCATCCTGCTGCCACCTGGAGCGGCGAGGAGAAATACACAGAGCATGGCAGGGTAGCAGACACACGCAGGGTCCGCGCGGCAGCGGGCGAGCTGCGGCTCCAAAGCAGTGAGGACGGGGCGCTTCGCGTCCAGGGCGACGGCCTGGGCGGGCTCATGAGTGGGGCGGCTCCGGGCGGCGCCCATGCGACCGGTGCCGCCGGGGGCGGCGAGGCGTTCGAGGACCTGGACGACCTGGCGGCGGCGTGCGCACTGGTCGCCGCGGTGACAGAGGCGCGCCGCTTTCCGGTGTCCTCAAGTTCGCGCCGTAGCAGCACTGCTTGAGGCTTGACCTGCTGCTTCAGCGTCCGCCATACGACCAAGTGCCATATGCTATTGCGCGACACAGACGAGTGCTGCGGAAACGTGCGCGTCCTGCGGCCATACAGGCCTCTGCTCCCCGCTCCATGCAGTGGTCGCCGCATCAACTTATGCCCTGCTGCCGCGCAGGCCCTCGAGCCCCTGGTGCATGGGCAGGACAGGCTAGCAGCAGACCTGGCCGCGGCGGCCGCAGAGGAGCGCGTGTGGCGAGCCGAGCGCATCACCCTGCAGGCGGCGCTCGCTGGCAAGGCCCCGCGTGGGCAGCCGTAGCTGTGTTGAGACAGACTGTGCGGATACAGAGTTTGCTCGGACACCAGGTAGTACAGGCTGCCTTACGCCAGTGCTGGCGCAGAGTGCAGGTGTGCACCAGGAAGCACTCTTAAGCAAGCAATGGACGAAACTTGGGGGCCGGAGCTGCACCGTCTGTTACAACAACACTCTTGAGGCTGCAGACAAAACAGCGGCTGTGCTCTGACCCTGGTGCTGACCGCAGTGCAGACCTGCTGCCAGATGCCACAGCAGGCTCACCACAGACACGTTCACACAGCAAGACCTTGGTTCACACACACGCTGCGTCCTCTTGACTCTGCTGAGCTCCGAGCCGCCGCACCAAGTCTCCCAGCAGCTGCCTCATAGATAGCTGTTCGACTGCAACAACATCAAGCAGCAGCTGTGCGCTGCAAGCTCAGGCCGCGGCCTTCCCAGCCGCAGGTGTGCCGTTCATGTGGTCAGAGCGCACGGTGTCCTCGAAGTAACAAGTGGTATTGGGCCGGACACCTCACATCCATTTGCAGCAAGCGCCGCGGATGCTGTCAACACTCATCATATGTATGAACAGGAAGGATCTGAGCCTCCCGGCCCCGCAGCGCCTCTTCCACCGCCAGAGCCCGCCGGCGCTGCCCCTAACCCTGGAGGCAAGCTCACCCGGATATCTGGACCTTCCTCTAGCGGAGCGCCTGTGCAAGCCTGGGCTGGCTGTCGAGCTTGGACTGCGTCAGGGCTGTCTGTCAGTAGCTCTGGACAGACTGCGGTGCTCAGGCGGCGCTGTGCGGTCCCCAGTGTGGCGGCGGATGCTTGACACCAAGCTGCGCACATAGGTATCTACAGTATCTGCAGCGTTCCAGGTGCGTGCAGCGCGGCCTGCTGCTGCTCACCTTGCTGCAGGATGCCAGGGTCGGTCACCTAGGCATTGACAGCAGCCTCCTTGTATGTTGCGGTGTATTCGTCTGCAGTCATAGCAGGTTCAGGCGTGTGCAGCACATGGTCGCTTGCTATGTTGCGTGAAAGCGCGTCTTCCCTCTGATGGCATATCCACTAGCAGTGCTTTTCGCCACGCTCCGCTCCGCAGTCACCTGGCGCTGAAGTTTGCTCGGGTGTGGTGGCGCAGCGGCGCGCCGCAAGCGCTCCCGACCTTGTGGGGCAGGGAGTGCGTGAGCAGCGGTGAGTGCTGACGGCCGGCCATGAAGGCGTGCCGGCAGGCGCGCGCCCTCACATACCCGCACGCACGGTCTGGAGGTCAGGATGACTGTGCAGCCTGTGTGACACGCGACTGAGAGGTTGGAATGTTGGTGGCTCAGCGTGCCAGCAAGACCATGGTGTGGTTTGCTGCGTGTGCGTATGTGCGGCCTGCTGTGCTGGCAGGGCGTGCCCTGCAGCAGGCAGCTGTTCACAGCGGCAACTGGTTGGCGGAGGAAACGGGGGCCCTGCGAGGTGGAGCGCTCCTGCACCCCGCTGGCCAGCCAACCTGCAGAGTGAGTTTCTTTAGCAAGCCCAGTGCTGCAACTCACGCGCTGTGCTGTGCCAGCAGGGCACGCTGCGGCATCAGTGCAGAGGGGAGCTCGCCAGAGGTGGCGCGCACGCGCGAGCGGGAGGCAGCGGCGGGGCTAGGGAGCGGGGCAGCATAAGAGCTCCTGCGCGCCGCCTACCACAGCGCGCTTGCAGGTGCGGCTCTGCCACGAGGTGTGCAGGCCGTACTCGGGTGCTTACGGGCTGTGGAGAGGCTTGCAGAGTTGCAGGGTTGTGCCGCTTGGACGTTATCTGTGATGCGCCGGCACTGGCACGTGAGTGGTGTGCCTGCTATTATGTCACGTAGAAGTATTGTGTCAAAGTGTCGCTCAACGTACCCTCTCGATCCTGCGCCGCAGATGCCAGGCTGCGCCGGAGGGCGGCGGCGGCGGCTCGCTGTTCAATCTGCGTGCGTGGGGCGCTGGCGTTGTCAGCGGCTTGAAGCTGGGCCCGGGTGAGAGCCAGCGCGGCGCGCCGGCGGAGCCGAGCGAGGACGCAGCCGATGCGCCTGCCGCGCCGGTGCTGGCGCCTGGGGAGGCCTCGTCCTGGGACGAGTGGCAGACGGTGCGCGCCACGACCGGGCTCGCCGGACACGCTCCCAAGAGCTAGATCATGTTGTGTGAGGCAGCGCGCCTGCTTCTGAGCGGATTGCGGCGGAAGCGGCGTGGAAGTGCGCTGGCGCTAGGGGCCTTGTTCTGGCGTAAATGGGAGTTTGGTCAGTGCATGAGACATGTTGCGGGCTGGGCAAACCCGCGACCTTCACCTTTGGGACCTTCGCCTTACAGCGCACGGACCAAGAGCAAGCGACCTGTGCCGCTCCTGTGAGCAATATGGGCGGTGCACGCGCGCAGTACTTTCGCGACGTCGATGACGCGCTGGAGCGCGCGGACGAGGTGCACGTGGCCATCGAGGCGGCCGTCTCGAATGAGGCGTACGGCGTGGCGGCCGCGCTGCGCGGCGGCCTGGCCGAGCTGGAGGCGCGCGACACCGTCGGCAGCGTGCTGCAGGCGCGCCCCCTGATTGCAAGACATGCAATCTTTATATAGGATGTTTACACGGAAAGTCTCATGGAACAAATAGAATTTATGGTGTCAAACTTGTCATTAGGTGAGGTGAGAAAAGATCTTCCCGCCAGCGGCGCCGGCCGCGCGCCTCCCCGCGCGTCCGCGCCGCCCGCGCGCCGCCGGCCGCCGCAGCGCTGCCACAGTCCGCGCGGCGGCGAGGCCACGCATTACGCTGCGCGCAGGACTACCGCGCGGCGCTGGCGGCGGAGGACTACGGCGCCGCGGCGCGCCTGCGCGACGCGGGCGGCCTGGGCCTGGCCGGCTGGTGGCACGCGCGCAGCGAGGCCGACCCCTGCGGGCACCTGCTGCGCGTCGCGCCCGACTTTGGGCGCCTGAGCGGGCTCATGTACACCTCGCGCGACCTGGCGGAGCTGAAGGCGCGCGCGCGCCGAGCTCCCAACATCGCACATGCGAGCATGTGGTGCACGGGTGCCGCGACGGAAGAAGGACGCCGCGGTGAGGGCCCTGGACGGCGTAGGGTGCTGGCCCATGCCTCTATCTGCCAAGCGAGCAAGCCATCCTCGCGTCGGCTGCCGCAGGCGGCGCAGACGCGGTCGCCACAGCCTGTACGCCTGCTGTGACAGCCGCAGTGCAGCCGCGCCCCTGCCTCTGTTTCAACCCATGCAGCCTGCACCGGCTGTCCGTACTGCGGGTCGGGTTGGGCGCGCGGTGACCCTGACGCGTGGCCGGCCGCTCAGCGCCTCGCTGCGCGCTGCGCAGGGCTGGGCGAACGAGCCGAGCCCCTTCGCTGCGTTCATGACGTCCTCGTCGGACGCGCCTCAGGTCGAGGTCACGTTCGAGGAGGTGCGCGCGGCTGCGAACCGCGCACCGCCCGCTGCCGCACCCTCGCGCGCGCAAGGGGGTCGCTGCGCAGAGCTGCGGCGCGAGCGTTGCGCCTGACGCGCGTTCCGAGAGCCCGGGCTTGCTTGGCGGGCTCCTGCATGGTCCATGTGACCATCTCGCGGCGAGTGCAGCGTATAAAAATCCTAAGCCTACTAGACCTACCCTGTGATCACTGCGGCAGGCGGGCATCCCGTGCCTGGAGGTGTTCCTCGCGCGCGGCGAGGACGGGGAGCTGCGGCAGCAGGCCTCGGTGCTGCGCGCGGCCGCCAAGCCGCGCGCCGAGGCGGCCGCGGCGCCGAGCAGCATCGAAGAGGCGCTGGCTGCAGGTGGGCCTGTCAGGCGCTTGGGGCTATAGGTGCTGTCCACGCAGAAAAGGCGCCAGTGCTTGCCAGCTGAGAGCCCCAGTCTTGTTTCATTGGCTGGGAAAATGTGCCTCAGCGAACCTGTAGCGCCGGCGATGCGTTCGTGTCGCTGCAGCTGTGGACGGCGGCCCTAGCGCGGCGGCCGGAGGTCTGCGTGCGGCAGCAGACGCGCGTGGCAGGCGCGCTGATGCGGCCGTCGGGCGGCGGCGCAGGCGCGGCGGCCGGCGGCATGCGCGTGACGGTGGACGCGCGCGGCAGCCGCAGGGCTATGCTGGGACATGCTGATACGCTGATAGGGATGTGCTGACGCGGCTGTTTGCGCGGGCGCGCAGGCGCGGCGGCGGGCGACATGCGCGTGACGGTGGACGCGGAGGCGGTGGGCGAGGAGGAGGTCATCCGCATCTCGCTCGCCAGCGGCCGCTTCTCGCGCGGCGCGCCCGACGCGGCTGGCCCGGACGACGCGCCCGCCCGCGGCGACGCCGGTCCCAGCGGCGGCGACGACGGGGCCGGGGTGCGCGCCAGCTACTTTAAGTCCTCTCGGTGGGCAACTCTTAGCATTTTCAACCGTGAGCGGTGCTGCAGCGCGTGGGCAAAGGCCGCCTGCAGGCCGCACAGGGGGCGTATTGCCTTCCGGGCTGGCTGGTGGTGAGGCGGCGTCGTAGGCTTGGGAAGAGCGCCACCTAGCATGCTGTCGAGTGGTGAGCAGCGTTGCGGATGGCAGCGGCATGTACAGGGTGTGCAGCGCGCAGCGGGTGGCAGGACAGGGCTCTTGACAGCCGCCCTGCCCCGCACCAGGGCTCCTTCCTGCTGGGCGAGCTGGTGCAGGAAACCTGGACGAGCTCATGTTTGCCATGGCGCCACTGGTGCCGATGCTGACCCCAGCCCTAACCCTGACCCTGTCCGCATCGCAGGGCTCCTTCCTGCTGGGCGAGCTCGTGCAGGACCTGAACGAGCTCGTGTCCGCGATGGGCGCCGGCGGCGGCGCCGATGCCGAGTCCAGCCCCGACGACGGCAGCGCGCTGAGCGAGCGCGAGCAAGAGCACGAGCACGAGCCCGATCATGAGCTGGTGATGCTCGTCGAGGAGCAGCGCGCGTCCGAGGACGATGATGAGCGCACGACGACGGCCGGCACTAGCGTGCGTCCTCCCGCACCGGGGCCGCAGCTGTGGGGTGGACACCGCTCAGCAGAGTGAGTGTGCCAGGCGCGGCTGACAGTATGCGCGTCTGTGTTGATAAGGGCAAGCGTTGGATGTCCGTTGGTGAAGTCCAGTGTGCATGTGCCCGCAATAGCTGCCCGTGCTGGAGCGACGTCATGTGGGCATTCAGCCTGAAGCAGAGGCCGCCCGCGCAGGACTACGTGCGCGCGCCCGCGCATATCACGCGCCCGAGCCGCGACACTTTCGTGCTGACCGTGCCGCCCGCGGCGGACGGCGCGGATAGCGTCGACGGCGCGGACGGCGCGGCGCGCGCCTCGAGCGCACAGCCTGACGGCTCCAGCCCTCCGAGCAGCTCCCTGGCCGCCGACTTGAGCGCCATGGTCGCCGCCGGCCCCGCAGAGCTGCTGGCCGCGCTGCAGCGGCGCGCGGCGCAGCTGTCGGGCAGGCCGGGCGGCGCGGGCAAGCCCGGCGCGGGCAAGCCTGAGGAGCCGCCGGCTGTTGAGGTGCTGCCGCCGGCCGACGGCGCTGGCGACGCGGCGCCGCGCGCCGAGGCCGAGCCTGCGAAGGCGGAGGACCGCCGCGCGGGCGAGCCGCGCGGCAAGAGCGCCTGGGTGAAGGTCGCAGGCGAGGTGGGCCCTACCCTGAACCTGCAGCCCTGGCTCTGCCCTCGCGCCCTGCCTGCCGCCGCCGCCGAGGCGCGCGCCGGCGCAGGGCGCTTGTGAGCGGCCTTGCGCTGGCGGCATGGCCCTTCGCTTCTGTAGCAGTGATCGAAGGCCAGCGGTGCGCCAGCCACTGCTCGCCAAGCGGGCCAGCGCTGCCAGCCTCGCGCGTGACGTGGTCTCCTTGCGCGCAGGTGCGGCGCGTGCACGAGTCGCGTCACCCGCACCGGCCGCTGCCGATGAGCGACGCCAAGCTGGCCGAGGTCATCCGCAGCGCGGCCGCGAGCGCGATCCTGTCCATGCAGCGCGAGGCCTCCACCAGCTTCTGTGCGCCAAACCCCCTACCCTAGACCCTACTTTTGCCTCTCCTGCCACTTCCGAAAGGCGCACATCACATGCGTACGTCACAGGCGCACGGTCGCCGGCGCAGCACGTTCGTGCAGAGCTCGCCTCGGGTGCTGCTCTTGAAAGCTGCGACCGGCCGGGTGGGTCCTGCGCGGCGCCGCCGCCGGCGCACGCACCTCTATCCACAGCGTGCGTCACCAGACTGCGTTCGCCTCAGCCCCTGTGCCGACAGTCTGCCCACAACCGTCGCGCCGCGGGGCGCGGCTCCCCTGCAGTGCGTAAGGGATGCAGCAGTCTCCCCAGAGGGTGATGGCCTGATGCCGGTGTGCGCGGCGCGCGCGCGGCAGGCCTGGAGGGGACGGTGACGTACACGCGGCTGCGCACCGATTACCCGCGCACTGACCCCTTCTCCGGGCTGTACCTGGGCGCGTTCGGGTCGGTCGGCGCGCAGGCGCTGCAGCTGCAGCGCTTCACCTGGGAGGCGCGCCCGGCACTCGATGCCCAGGGCCCCTTGAACGGGAGCGCGGCGGTGCGGCAGAACCAAGGCCTCCGTCATCGTTTCACGCGCTTGCATGGGTCGACTGTCTAAACCTTTGTAATCCGGTGCTTGGCGACTCTGTGGAGTCGGGTGATTGGCTGCATGCCGCACTCCTCAACACACGAGGTTTTCTAAACCTGTTTGTTCAGGGTCTCAGTGACAACCTGGTTGAGACGTGTGGTGGGCTGGCGCGCAGGACGGCGAGGAGGGCGTGCAGGCGGTGAAGCTGACGGGCGACCGCAACGTGCCGGCGGGCGCGGTGACGTTCCGCGCGCGCACCGGCCGCCGGCACCGGCTGCGCTGCGAGGACGCGTACCCGCCCGAGCTGGGCGTCGCCGCGCGCTACCGCGGCCAGGGCCGCATCGCCGGGCGCGGCTTCGCCAACCCCAAGTGCGACCCCGCTGCGCGCAGTTTAGGAGGTGCATTGGAGGTGCATTGCTACATTATCACGGACCTGAACCCAACCTGCCCGAGCTGGGCATGGCCGCACGCTTCCGCAGCCAGGGCCGCATTGCCGGGCGCGGCGTCGCCAACCCCAAGTGCGCGCCGCCGCGCGCCTGCCTGTTCGACAAGGCAGCGGCTGCGCGCGGCTGCTCGCGGTGTGCTCTGCCCGGCCTGGGCGGGCGGCGCTGCCGCAGGCCAGCCGCACCGCCGGGCGCCGGCGGATGCATGGCAGGCCGGCGCTGCTGCGAAAGCGGCGTTCCAGGTCACGCTGCCTCGCCTCAAGTCACAGGATCTAGGGTAGGATAGTAATACCCTGACACGCGGCGCCCCGGGCGCGCAGGTGGGTGGATGGCGAGCTGCTGCTGCTGGGCGGCGGCGGCGCGGGCATGCGCGACGCCGAGCTGGGGTTTGTGTGGAACATCCCGCACGAGCGCCGCTACCTCATCCTGCTCTCGCGCATTGAGCTGGACGACCCGCTGGCGGAGCACCTGGAGCACCCGTGAGTCCGGGGCGTGGTCGAGGTGTGACCCTAGATGGGATTGGCAGAGCACCTGGCGCCGTGAGCCTGGGGCGTGGTAGCGGCGTGAGCCTATGCGGGGGGCTTGCGAGGTGCCAGAGAATTGGCTGGCTGATCTAGTCCAGAAGCTCTGTTGGTGCAGACCTGCTGGGGCGGGTCCAGGACCTGGGGAGAGCGGCGTTGATATGGTCAGGTCAGACACTGGCCCGTGTTTCTGCGGCGGTGCCAGGGTTTCGCCGACAACTGCGACTTGCAGTTGGAGGAGCGGTTGCATGGTGCTGACTTGCTGTTGCAGGAGCGTTGCATAATGCTGAGAGGTGCAGGGTGTTTGTTTTGGGGCCTCTTGAGCACGGAAGTGTGCTGCAAGCATCTAGGGCAGCATGTGCATCTTATGACCTGCAGCAGCGTGAGGAGTCGAATCTGGCATGCTTGCTATGCCAGAGCCTTTTCTCTACTCGTCTACGCACATGCCTCGACGTGGGTGGCTGCTGTTCTACTCTGCGGCGTGGGAGCATGGGCATGCAGCTGCGGGTCTGCAGCTTATGCACTGCCAGCAGCTGCCCTGGCAAGGTGAGTCAACCTGTGCGCTCTTGCTCGACCTATACGGATGAAGGGCGCAGTCAGTGCATCTGCTCCATGCCAAGAGCTGGTGTGAAAAGCCTTCGCACGCCATGCAACTAGGTGCTGAAGGGCTGTTGCTCAACATGCCTGCTGTATACAGCTTGCGAACTGGAGCACACCCTACGTCTCCTTCCAAATACCACTATGGCCACTGACCAGTCCCTCCAGCATCCGTTCTCAGCAGCGGCATCGCTGGGCAGACCGCACACTGATTACGCCATTCCTGACAACCGTTGCTCTGACTGGAAGGACAAATGGAAACCATGTGTGCGTGCCTCTGTCAGTGCTATATTTTACATGTGTCAGAACACGCTGACAAGTGTCAGTGGACCAGGGCATATGCTACAGCATACAGCACACTCGCTGGCAAGGCCATCTGTTCTGGGCACAAGGCTTGCAATGCAAACCACCGGGGCCCTGCTCTAGCGCTGAAACAATATGCTCCTGCACACCCACCTCTCTGTTGCACATGAATACAGAGCCACGCGACCGTGCAGGACAACACGTGTTGGCCAGGCACGACCGCGAGGGCGCACACACAAGTTCAAGCACGAGGCTGCAACACGCGCCCCAAAACTTGCCGCTCATAAAGTGGCATGGGCTGGCTCTAGCAGAGCGCTCGGGCCTGGGAAAGCAAGCAGACAGAAGCTGTCCTGGTGGCGCCGCGCGCCGAACTGACCCTGCTCCGCTCCTGCTTCGCATAGCGACAAGCTGTCGGCTGATGCAGGGCGCGACAGTGCTTATACAAGCCCGCTTGCAGGCCCGCGCACCCTCGCTCCACAGACAGGCACACTAGGTGCCCCACACACGCACATGCACGCGCCAGATACGCAGAACCAGAACTCGGTCGTTGGCTTCGTGCTCGTCAGCTGCGCGCGCCGCCGGGTCGCCGGACGGCGCGGTGCTCGTCGGCGCTACGGCTCTGACTCGCACCTGCGCGGGCGTCCGCCACAGCAACTTACTAGTGCGCATACCTCTGCATGAGGGCAGCTCACAAACACGTTGTACGCGACCC
>JAABUJ010001367.1_pt1 | contig 36670 bp, 37 predicted proteins | sample 5559131 | NCBI WGS metagenome assembly JAABUJ01 (sample SAMN10711875, study PRJNA513366) | rock metagenome | isolation source: Antarctica rocks | place: Antarctica: Victoria Land, Mt New Zealand nord | collected 2016-01-07 | reverse complement strand
CGCGATCCTGACATTCCTGCGCGAGGAAGTGCCCAGGAAGTGGCACCTCTATTGCGACGCCGTATCCGACAACTTCCGCGTCATCTCGCCCAAGGATTTTCGGATCCTGGCGTGAACGGGGTATAGATTTCGTTTAGCACGCCATGGCTAATCGTGAACCAAACCAAGCTGAGCGGGGAAAGCGCGGTGCCGACGCCGCTTTTGTCGCTGGACGTCCATCGCGCAGAAATTCCTGGCCAGCCCGGTGCATCGCCCACGCAGCTCTCCTGAAAAGATGTGGCGGCACGCTATCATGGCCCGCGCTTGTCTGCGGGGGCAGGAATGGTTAATTGCCGGCGTCAGGCGGTCACGCCGGAATCAGGAGCTTGCATATGGCTTACAGGGTCGCAGTCGTCGGTGCCACGGGCGCGGTCGGGCGCGAAATCCTCAAGACGCTGGCCGAGCGGCGCTTTCCCGTCAGCGAAGTCGCGGCCGTCGCGTCCGGCAAGTCGGCCGGCAAGGAGGTCTCGTTCGGCGAGAAGACCGTGCTGAAGGTCAAGCCGCTCGACAGCTTCGACTTCAAGGGATGGGATATCGGCCTGTTCAGCCCCGGCGCCGAAATCTCTGCCCTCCACGCCCCGCGCGCCGCCGCCGCCGGCTGCATGGTGATCGACAACACGAGCCAGTTCCGCATGGAGCCGGACGTGCCGCTGGTGGTGCCGGAGGTGAACCCCGGCGCGTTGTCGCGCATCCGCCGCGGCATCGTCGCCAACCCGAACTGCAGCACCATCCAGCTGGTGGTCGCGCTGAAGCCGCTGCACGACCGGTTCATCGTCAAGCGCGTTGTGGTCTCGACCTACCAGTCGGTCTCGGGCGCGGGGAAGGACGGCATGGACGAGCTGTGGTCGCAGGCGCGCGCCGCCTACGTGAACGACGCGATCACGCCGCAGGAGTTCACCAAGCCGATCGCCTTCAACGTCATCCCGCACATCGACCGCTTCATGGAGGACGGCTCGACCAAGGAGGAGTGGAAGATGGCGGTCGAGACCCGCAAGATCATGGACGCCGACATCAAGCTGGTGGCGACCTGCGTGCGCGTGCCGGTGTTCATCGGCCACGCCGAGGCGGTGACGGTGGAGTTCGAGCGCCCGGTGACGGCGTCCGACGCCCGCGCCGCGTTGCGCGACGCGCCCGGCATCAGCGTGATGGATAGCCGCGACGACGGCGGCTACATCACGCCGCTGGACTGCGCCGGGGAGGACAGCGTGTTCGTCAGCCGCATCCGCCGCGACCCGACGGTGGAGCACGGCCTGTCGTTCTGGTGCGTGTCGGACAACCTCCGCAAGGGCGCCGCGCTGAATGCCGTGCAAATCGCCGAGACGCTGCTCGCGCAGGGGCTGCTGGCCAAGGCGGCGTAATACCAAGCGCCCTGACTGTTGACTGGTCCGAATGGGCTGGGACGCTGGGTGAAGCACATGGACTGGCGCTCCAGAAACCGGTCAGTCATCAGGGCGATTGGTATAAGATGACCGACCACGCTCCCTTCTCCCTCTCCCGCTGGCGGGAGAGGGCCTTCAGATAGCTTCGTAACGTTTTGCCTGGTCCGTGGATGTGGCTGAGCACGGCCGGGTTGTTTGAGGTAGTCTGGGTGGTCGTGCTGAAGCAGAGCGACGGTTTCACCCGGCCGCTCGCAAGCGTCGCCACTTTGGCGGCGATGGGCGCCAGCATGTTCTGCATGTCCCAGTCGTTGCGGGCGTTGCCCATGGGCACCGTGTATGCGGTTTGGACCGGAATCGGCGCGGTGGGCGGGTTGGTGTGGGGCATCGCAATGGAAGGCGAGCCCGCCGGCCTCGTGCGGATCGGCTGCATCGGGCTGATTTTGGCGGGCGTCGCCGGGCTCAAGCTCGGCTCGTGAGTTGACCCGGCGTTGACCCTCCCCACCTGGAAAGATACCTAATCGCTGCACTGCGGCGTAAAATTCGCGTCGTCATTGCCCGGAGCCGTTTACCCATGAAAGATGTCCGCGACGCGCTGATGGTGGGCCATGCCACAGACGGCACGACCGTCCGCCGGCCGCTGTCCCCGCATTTGCAGGTCTACCGCCCGCAGATCACTTCCGTCCTGTCGATCATGAACCGGATGAGCGGGGTCGCCTCCTCGATCGGCACCCTGTTCATGGTATGGTGGATCGTGGCGGCGGCGAGCGGCCCGAAGGCGCTGGCGCAGGTCGACGGCTTCCTCGCTTCCCCATTCGGCATGCTCGTGTTGCTCGGCTGGACGGCGGCGATGGCCTACCACTTCTTTGGCGGCCTGAGGCATCTCGCCTGGGACGCCGGCTTTGGCTGGGAACTGCCGAAGATCCACGCCAGCGGCTGGGCGGCGGTGATCGCCACCGTGGTGCTGACGGTGCTCGTTTGGGGCGCCGGCCTCCTCCTGCTGGTGGGCTGACCAATGCGCGAGACGATGAAGATCGAGATCATGAAGACGCCTCTGTCGCGCGCGCGCGGCGTGGGAGCGGCGCATTCCGGCTTGCATCACTGGACGGTCGAGCGGATCACCGCGATTGCGCTGATCCCGCTGACGCTGTGGTTCATCTATGCCGTGCTGCACCTGATCGGGGCAGACTACCCAGCGGTCCATCGCTGGGTGGCGCATCCGGTCAATACGGTGCTGCTGCTGGCGTTGGTAGCCATGACATTTCACCATATGCAACTGGGTTTGCAGGTGATTATCGGTGACTACATCACGACCACGACAGTCCAGTCGATAGCGGTCCTGGCAAACAAGGCCGTGGCGCTGATCCTGACCCTGCTCTGCGTGGTGTCGGTGTTGCGCTTGGCTTTCACGGCTTAGGCTTCTTTGGCGCCTCCGCGCCCTGCAAGGCAGTACGAACGATGAACGCGATTTCCAAGCCTTCGGCTTCCTACAACATCATCGACCACACCTACGATGTCGTGGTGGTGGGCGCGGGCGGCGCCGGGTTGCGGGCGACGCTTGGCATGGGAGCGGCCGGGCTGAAGACGGCTTGCATCACCAAGGTGTTTCCGACCCGTAGCCATACCGTGGCGGCACAGGGCGGCATCGGCGCGGCCTTGGGCAACATGGGCGAGGACGATTGGCGCTGGCACATGTACGACACCGTGAAGGGGTCGGACTGGCTCGGCGACCAGGACAGCATCGAATACATGTGCCGCGAGGCGATTCCGGCGGTGTACGAGCTGGAGCACTACGGCGTGCCGTTCAGCCGGACCGAGGACGGGCGCATCTACCAGCGTCCGTTCGGCGGTCATATGAAGGAATTCGGCAAGGAGCCGGCGATGCGCGCCTGCGCCGCCGCCGACCGCACCGGCCACGCCATCCTGCACACGTTGTATCAACAAAGCCTGAAGCACGAGGTCGAATTCTTCGTTGAGTATTTCGCTCTCGACCTGATCATGGACGAGGAAGGCGCTTGCCGCGGCGTGGTCGCCTGGTGCCTGGAAGACGGCTCCATGCACCGCTTCCGGGCGCAGACGGTGGTGCTCGCGACCGGCGGCTACGGCCGCGCCTACCTGTCGTGCACCTCGGCCCACACCTGCACGGGAGATGGCGGGGGCATGGTGATCCGCGCCGGGTTGCCGGTGCAGGACATGGAGTTCGTGCAGTTCCACCCGACCGGCATCTTCCCGGCGGGCTGCCTGATCACCGAGGGCGTTCGCGGCGAGGGCGGCTATCTCACCAACGGCAACGGCGAGCGCTTCATGGAGCGGTACGCTCCGACCGCCAAGGACCTGGCCAGCCGCGACGTGGTCAGCCGCTCCATGACGATCGAGATCAACGAGGGCCGCGGCGTGGGTCCCAACAAGGACCATATCCACCTGCATATCGAGCACCTCGGCGCCGACCTGTTGAACGAGCGGCTGCCCGGCATCTCCGAGACCGCCAAGGTGTTCGCCGGCGTCGACGTGACCAAGGATCCGATTCCGGTGCTGCCGACGGTGCACTACAACATGGGCGGCATCCCAACCAACTACCGCACCGAGGTGCTGCGCCCGACCCGCACCGATCCCGAGGCGGTCGTGCGGGGCTTGATGGCGGTGGGCGAGGCGGCCTGTGTGTCGGTGCACGGCGCCAACCGGCTCGGCACCAACTCGCTGCTTGACCTCGTGGTGTTCGGCCGCGCTGCGGCGCACCGGGCAGCCGAGATCATCAAGCCCGGCAGCAGCCATGCGCCGCTGCCGGCCCGCGCCGAGGAGGCCGCGCTCGACCGCCTGGACCGCAAGCGCCATGCGTCCGGCGGCACCAAGACCGGAGAATTGCGCGAGCAGATGCAGCGGGTGATGCAGAAGCACGCCGCCGTGTTCCGCAGCAGCGAAAGCCTGAAGGAAGGCGTCGCCAAGATGCAGAAGCTGTGGACGGCGTCCGAGGACTTGTCGGTGTCCGACCGCAGCCTGATCTGGAACAGCGACCTGGTGGAGGCGCTGGAGTTCGATAACCTGATCGACAACGCGATGACCACCATGGTCAGCGCCGAAGCCCGCCAGGAAAGCCGTGGCGCCCATGCCCACGACGATTTCCAGGAACGCGACGACCAGAACTGGATGAAGCACACGATCGCCACCTGCGACCGCAAGGGCGACGTGAAGCTCGACTATCGCCCGGTGCGGATGCAGACGTTGACCAACGAGGTCAGCGTCATCCCGCCGAAGAAGCGCGTCTACTGATTGGAAATAGGGACAAATGGCCACCTTCACGCTTCCCAAGAACAGCAAGATCGGCCAGGGCAAGACCTGGGCGGCGCCTGCCGACGCCAAGCGGGTGCGCGAGTTCAAGATTTATCGCTGGAATCCCGATGACGGCGAGAATCCGCGCACCGACACCTACCAGGTCGACTTGGACCGGATCGGGCCGATGGTGCTGGATGCGTTGATCCACATCAAGAACGACATCGATCCGACGCTGACGTTCCGCCGCTCCTGCCGCGAGGGCATTTGCGGCTCGTGCTCGATGAACATCGACGGGTCCAACACGCTTGCCTGCCTCAAGCCGATCGAGGAGGTTAAAGGCGCGGTGAAGCTGTATCCGCTGCCGCATATGGCAGTGGTGAAGGATCTCGTGCCCGACCTGAGCATGGCCTATGCCCAGCTCCGCAGCATCGAGCCATGGCTGAAGGCCGACACGCCGCCTCCGCCCGACGCGGAGCGCCTGCAGAGCAAGCAGGAGCGGTCGAAGCTGGACGGAATGTGGGAGTGCATCCTTTGCTTCTGCTGCACGACCTCCTGCCCCAGCTATTGGTGGAACGGAGACCGCTATCTCGGCCCGGCGACGCTGTTGGCTGCATACCGCTGGATTGCCGATAGCCGCGACGAGTACACCGGGGAGCGGCTCGACGCGTTAGAGGACCCGTTCAAGCTGTACGGCTGCCGCACGATCATGAACTGCGTCCAAGCCTGTCCGAAGGGGCTGAATCCGGCCAAGGCGATCGGTGAGATCAAGCGCATGCTGGTCGAACGCGCCGGCTGACTTGGCTTTTTCCGGTGACCTGACAACGCCGCGCGGCCGGGTCGCCGCGTGGCGCGACAGCTTGCTGGTCGATCATGCCATGTTCCGGGTGCTATGGGACAACTGGGCGGAGGTTGTGCCGGGGAAGCTTTACCGGTCCAACCATCCTACTCCGGCACGCCTGGCCGCAGCGGCCCGCAAATACGGCCTGCGCACGCTGATCAACTTGCGTGGCCATCGCCAGTGCGGGTCGGATGCGCTGTCCCGGGCGACTGCGGAGCGGCTGGGCTTGCGCCACGTCGACATGGCATTCGAAAGCCGTGGCGCGCCGCATCGGGACCGCATCCTGCGCTTTCATGACATCTATCGCAGGCTCGAAACACCGGCATTGATGCACTGCAAATCGGGCGCCGACCGCGCCGGGCTGGCCGCTGGATTGGCTGTTGTGTTCGAGGGCGGCACCAGCCAGCAGGCGCTTACCCAACTGTCCTGGCGCTTCGGCCATTGGCGCCGGGCGCGCACCGGCATTCTCGACGCGTTCTTCGTCCGCTACGCTGCCGAGGCGGAAGGTCGGCTTCCGTTGCTTGATTGGGTCGCCACCGAGTACGACGAGACCGCGTTGCGGCGGGATTTCGTCGCCGGCGGCCTGTCCAGCTTCATCACGGATCGCGTGTTGGCGCGTGAATAGGCCTGCGTGTCAAAACCATCCGGTGGTCTGCTGCAGGCCGTAGTACATTGCCATCATCGCGGCCAGCGACGCGACATATAGGCCCGCAACCGAGGCAGCCGACCGTAGTGGCCCTGCGTTTCGGGATCGCGCGGCTTCCTGCAGGCGGGTTGCGCCGTGCAGGACCACCACGAGCAGGATGGCGATGATCGGCAGATGTCCGACGCGGTCCAATTCGCCGAATTCAGGAATTGCGCTGACGAACACCGTGATGAGCGCGAGGGCATCGAGGCGGAGCAGGCTGCGGCCGACAAGCAGGTAGAAGGCGAGGCTGAACTCGACGAAGCCTGCGGTCACGGTCACGAACGGCAGCGGGAACCCAAGGCTGAGATTTGGGTGGGTGGCGAGAATGATCTCGGTCCAGGCTGGATAAAGGAATTTCTCGATGGCGGTCCACATCAGGCTAAAGCCGAGGCACCCGGCGACGAGTGGGACGCGCCAGCTGCGGACACCGGGTCGCCCGTCGAAGAACGGGGCGCTCAGGACGAGATACGAGGCGATGCCGAGGAAATAAACGTAGTCCGTCATATGGAACACGCCGTAGCGGACCACCCCAACGGCATACAGGACGGCGAGGCCCAGCCCTGCCAAGGGACAGGTGCGCCGGAATACGAGCATGGCTGCGACCCCAAGCTGCAGCAGGCCGACGAGGTGGTCCCGGTCGAACAGTTCCGGCGTCAGGATGGCGCCGGTCGCACCGGCCCCCACGGAACCATCGCCGTGTTGTCCCACAGGCAAACGGCGTACGCGCCGATGCCGAGTCGGAGCAGGAGCTCCTCGAACACGTCGAAGCGCCAGCCTCCCGTCAAGCGGCGCGGCCAGCGTCGCGCGATCCAGGCGTCCACGAGGCTGCCGGTTGACACGAGCGACAAGAATGCGGCGGCGCGCGACAGGAACATCGGCGAGAGCACCGTGGCGAGGCCGAGCGGTGGCGCCCAGACGTCGGTGGGGCCGCAAAACCACTTGACGTGGGCCTCTGCATGGCCGGGAGCGATGGCGAAAATTGCCATCAGGACGCCAAGCATCAGAAATGATCGCACCAGCTAGCTACCGCCGAACCCGAGATACGGATGCGAAATGATCGCCTGCCAGGGTGTTCGCTGGGACGAAGCAAGCTAAGTTCCCGCCATGTCAGCCCCGTGCGCCGTGTGTGGCGCTCCCGCCCCGCCGCCGTTTCGCCCGCCACCGCCCGAGCAGGCGCCCGATCTCGACGGACGGCCTGGCGAGCCAGCCCGCTCGACCTTGCCGCGCTGGGTGGCGCGATGCCGTAGCTGCGGCGCGTGCGGCCCCAACCTGGCGCGGCTGCCGGGCACTGCCGCTGGCACCGTTCGCGACGAGAGCTATCGTGCCACGCAGTCCGCCTTCCTGCGGGCCGCCGCGATCTGCCGTGCCGCCGGCGATACGCCCGGAGCCGCGAAGGCAACACTCCAGGCAGCGTGGGAGGCGGACGATGCAGGCCGGGATGCGCGCGCCCTGCGTCTGGCGGCAGTTGCGGCGTGGGGCGAGCCGGACAGCCCGGAGCAGGCGTTGCGCCTTCTGGACGTGCTGCGCCGGGCGGAGGCGTTCGATGCGGCCTACGCCCAGGCGAACGCGCTGGCCACTCAGGACTTGGATGAAACCAGCGCGAGGCTCCTTGCCTTTCAGCGTGAGCGGATCGATGCGCGGGACGCCGGGCGGCACCTGATCAGCAGTGCGGTGCGCCCGCCCGCCCGCACCCCGCACGTCACGCACGGCAAGCCGGTATCGACCAGCTTCTGGCGGCGCCTCACCGGGCGCTAGGTAAACAGCTCCTGCGACCCGGCTTCCATCATGCGTTGTCCAGAGCCGGCTCGCTCAGCTCGGGGCCAGCGCGGGGTCGGCGATCATGCGGCCGAGCGGGGCGCCGCCGAACAGGTGGACGTGGAAGTGCGGCACCTCCTGTCCGCCATGCCCGCCCATGTTGGCCAGGATGCGATAACCGGGGTCCTCCAGGCCGAACTGCCGCGCGACCGTGCCGACTGCGCGAAAGAACCCGGCGATCTCGGCATCCGCCGCTTCCTGCGTAAAGTCGGCGAGCGACACATAACGCCCGCGCGGCACCACGAGGATGTGCAGCGGCGCTTGCGGGGCGATGTCGTGGAACGCCACCGCCCACGCGTCCTCATACACCCGGCGCGACGGAATCTCGTTGCGCAGCAGGCGGGCGAAGATGTTCTGGTCGTCGTAGGGCCCTAGCCCGGCTACCGGCATGGCTATTCCTTTTGATCGATGTCAGGGAATCTTGCGGGTCCGGGCGCCGGACACAAGCGGCGATGATCGCGCTGCTTTCTCCGCGATGCCGGATACGCCCTGGCGCCGCTCCAGTTCGGCCCATACCTCGTGCGGCGCGATGCTGGCGTCCACCCACATCACCAGCAGGTGGTAGAGCACGTCGGCGCTCTCCGCGATCAGCTGCGCCCGGTTGCCGGCAACGGCTTCGATCAGGCACTCGACCGCTTCCTCACCGAACTTCTGCGCAACCTTCGCCCGGCCGCGCGACAGCAGCCGCGCGGAGTGGCTGCTCGCCGGGTCGGCCTCGCGACGGCTGAGCACGACGGACCAGAGGCTGTCGAGAACGACGGCGGTCGGCAGGTCCATGACGGGCCGCGGCGAGGCAGCAGGCTTTGCCTTGGGCGGCTTGTCGGTTTTCTTCGCGGTCTTGGCCATGGACGGCCTCCCTCAACCGGACATGCGGGGAAGCCGCACCGGCAGCCCCGCTTCGTCCAAGGCGTGCTTCACCTGCGAGATCGTGAACGTGCCGAAATGGAAAACGCTCGCCGCCAGCAGCCCCGTCGCCCCAGCGCGCGCGCCCTCCACGAAATGCTGCAGCGTGCCCACGCCGCCCGAGGCCACCACCGGGACGCGCACGGCGCCGCAGACAGCCGTCAGCAGAGCCAGGTCGAATCCCTCGCCGGTGCCGTCGCGATCCATGCTGGTCAGCAGGATCTCGCCCGCGCCCGATGCCGCCACCTGCCGGCACCACTCGACCGCGTCGAGTCCCGTCGGCGTTCGGCCACCATGGGTGAACACCTCCCACCGACTCGGGCCAGCCCGGCGCGCATCGACCGCGACCACCACGCACTGGCTGCCGAACTTCTCCGCAGCCTCAGCCACCAGCGCCGGGCGGGCGACGGCCGCGGAATTCATGCTGCATTTGTCGGCGCCCGCCAGCAGCAGGCGGCGCATGTCGCCGGTGCTGCGCACGCCTCCGCCGACCGTCAGTGGCAGGAACACGCGGGCAGCCGTGCGGTTGACGACGTCGTAGATGGTGTCGCGGTTCTCGTGGCTGGCGGTGATGTCCAGGAACGTCAGCTCATCCGCGCCTGCCGCGTCGTAAACGGCTGCCTGCTCCACCGGGTCGCCGGCGTCGCGCAACGAGACGAAATTCACGCCTTTCACGACGCGGCCGTCCTTTACGTCCAGGCAGGGTATTACACGCAGCTTGAGCACCGGCGACCTCCATGACGGTATTGGACAGTGCGGCAGCAGGATGCAAGCGTCGATGTTGCAGCGCACCGTCCCGCGTCCGGACGAATCCAGTCAGCCGGCCAGCAACGCGATCGCGACTGCGGGGTCGACCCGCCCGTCATAAAGGGCCCGCCCGACGATGACGCCAGCGATGACATGGCGGTCCTGACCGGTCGCGACCTCCTTCAACGCGCGCAGATCGTTGAGGCTGCCAACGCCCCCGCTGGCGATGACCGGCGTTGCGACCTGGTACGCCAGGTCCAGCGTTTGGTCGAGGTTGAGGCCCGTCAGCATGCCGTCCCGGCTGATATCGGTGTAGATGATGGCTGCCGCCCCGGCGTCCTCCAGCCGGGTCGCGAGCTCGACCGCGCGGATGCTGGAGGTTTCGGCCCAGCCTTCGGTCGCGACGAAGCCGTCTCGCGCGTCGATGCCGACGGCGACCTGGCCGGGGAAGCCACGGCAAGCTTGGCGCACGAACGCCGGGTTTTTCACCGCGGCACTGCCCAGGATGACCCGGCGCACCCCCGCGGCCAACCAGCGCTCCACGGCCGCCATATCGCGGATGCCGCCGCCCAGTTGCACCGGAACCGTCGCGGCGGCGAGGATGTCCGCCACGGCGTCGGCGTTCTCGCTGCGGCCTGCGAACGCCCCGTTCAGGTCGACCACGTGCAGCCATTGGTACCCGGCGTCTTGCCAGGCGCGGGCCTGGGCGCCGGGGTCGTCAGAATACACGGTCGCCTCGTCCATGGCTCCGCGCCGTAACCGCACGCACGCGCCGTCTTTCAGATCGATTGCGGGATAAAGGATGATACCGGCCATCCGCCTGCCTACTCCACGTGGGACGGCGACGTAAGACCTTTCCTCACAGGAACATCGCTCGATGGCTTGGCGATTGCCGGATTATCCAACAGCATGCCCCGCCCTGACCCCCTCGGAGGCCGCTAATGTTCGCATTCCTCAGAAGCCGTGCCGCCCAGACCGCCGACGTCCCCACGCCGAAACCGCCCTTGCCCGCGCTGGACGCCGCGGACCTGATCGACGTGAGGGATTTGATCGCCCGCTACTCCAACAGCGAGCACATCGCCCGCGCCGACGCCTACTTCGCCGGACTTGCCGACGACGACAAGCTGCTGCGCAAGCCGTTCTTCGGCATCGGCGACACGCAGGCGAACATGCACGGCATCGCCGAAGTGCTGCAGCGCCTGCGCCTGTTCCCCGGCGCCCGCGTGCTGGATTTCGGCGCCGGGACCGGCTGGTTCAGCCGCATGCTGGCCTTCATCGACTGCCGGGCGGTCGCGGTGGACATGTCGGCGAGCGCGCTCGGGCTCGGCCAACGCGCCTTCGCGCGAGACCCGGTTGCGGCCAACCTGGCGGTGGAGTGGCGGGTGTTCGACGGCGTCACCCTGCCGCTCGACGACGGCTCGGTGGACCGGATCGTGTGCTACGATTCGTTCCACCACGTCGCCGACCAGGCGCAAACGTTGCGCGAATTCCACCGCGTGCTCGCCGAGGGTGGCCGGGCCGTGTTCCACGAACCCGGCCCACATCACTCCAGGGGCGCTCAATCCCAATACGAGATGCGGCATCATGATGTCATCGAGAACGACATCGTGCTCGACGAAATCTGGGCGCTTGCTTGCGAGATCGGGTTCGGCAACCTCGAAGTGGCGCTGGCCACGCCGCGAACGCCCAGCGTCAAGCTGGACCGGTACAACCGGATCATTGCCGGCCAGCCGACGCCGGGGGACGCGGACGCCCTGCTTGCGGCGGTCGTGGAAGGCGCTGCGAACCTACGTATCTTCAGCATGAGCAAAGGCGAGGATCAGCTCGACAGCCGACATAAAGCGGGATTGGCCGGCAGCTTCGACGTGATCCTCACCGAAACGGGCGCGCACGTGCGCGGACGCGCCCGGGTCACCAACACCGGCAGCACGCCTTGGCTGCCGTCGGTTGCGGCAGTCGGCGGCGTCTGGCTGGGCGTGCACTGGCCAAATCTTGCCCCCGGCGCGCATTTCGGCCGCATCTGGCTGTCCGACGAACCTGTGTTGCCAGGGCGCACCGTAAACGTTGAATTCAGCTTGCAGGACCTGCCACCACGCCCGACGCCGCTGATCTTCGATTTGGTGGCGGAGGAGGTCACCTGGTTCGAACCCATTGGCAGCAAGCAAGTGGCCATCCTGCTCGATTAGCGCCGGCTAGAACGTCGGCAGGTTCGGCAGCTTCTGGTGGAACCACTTCTGGTACAGGGCGTCCAACTCGCCGTCGTTCTTGGTGAAATAGACGAACGTGTTCACCCACTGGTGCAGGTTCCATTGGTTTGCCCGCATGGTGATGCCGTTCGGCTGCCGGAGCAGCATCACCTTACGCTCCACCCCGGCGCCGGGATTCGCGGCATAGATCTGGTCGCCGGTCATGCCGGTTTCGGCGATGGCGTCGACTTGTCCCGCGATCAGCGATTGGTACGTGCTCGGATCGTCGTCGAAGCGCATCATCTTGACAGCGCTGCCGAACCGCTGGGTCAGCAGTACATCCTGCACGGTGCCGCGCGGCACGCCGACGCGCAGGCCCTTGAGGTCGTCGAGCGAGGCGATCGGCTTGTCCTTGCGCGCGAAGATCACGTTCTCGATCGCGCTGTAGGGAATGGAGAACAGCACCTGCTTGGCGCGCTCCGGCGTGATGCCGAAGGTGGCGACGATCAGGTCGACCTTGTTGGTAACCAGGAACGGGATGCGGTTTGGGCTGGTGAGCTGCACCAGGTTCACCTTCACGCCCATATACTTGCCGAGCAACTTGGCGACCTCGATGTCGTAGCCGTCCGGCTCCTGCTGGTCGTTCAGCAAGCCGTAGGGCGGCAGGTCGACCAGCACGCCAATGTTGATCGTGCCGCGGCTGACGATCTCGTCCACGGTCTGCGCGCGCGCGGTGGCGACGCCGAGCAGCCAGCCAGCCGCGAGGGCGGCGACTGCGAGCAGCTTCCACAACTTCAAGGTGGTATCCCCCCATAGCCGTTTTTTATCGTTGGTAGGCGCTGGCCAACCGGCGTTCGAGACGGCGACTGGCCAACGTCAACGGCCAGCAGAGCAGGAAATAGATCGCCGCGACAATGCCAAAGATGGTGAATGGTCGAAATGTTGCGTTGTTCACCATCTGCCCGGCACGCGTCAGCTCCACGAAGCCGATGATGGCGGCCAGCGACGTGCTCTTGATCAGGTTGACCAGGAAGCCGACCGTCGGCGCCGTCGCCACCCGCAGCGCCTGTGGCATCACGACGCGGAGCATGCGCTGGACATAGTGCAAGCCCAGCGCGCGGGCGGCCTCCTGCTGCCCTCGCGGCACCGCCTGCAATGCGCCGCGCCAAATCTCGCCGAGGAACGCGCCCGCGTTCAGGCTCAGGCCCAGGATGGCCGACACGTACGGTCCAAGGCCGAAGCCCAGCATGTCGGCGCCGAAGAACACCAGGAACAGTTGCAGCAGCAGGGGGGTGCCCTGGAACAGGCGGATGTAGCCGATCGACAGCCAGCGTAGCGCCGGGATGTCCGACACGCGCGCGAGCGCGATGCCGAGCCCGATCGCGCCGCCGAATACGAACGCGCCAGCCGCCAGCACCACCGTCCAGCGCGCCGCCAGCAGCAGGAACGCGACATCGCCGAACCCGAACGTTCTCACCTTGCGGCCCGGCGTCCGAACGCCAGCCGCTCCAAGGCTGCAAACGCGGAGCTGAACAGCAGCGACAACGCGAGATAGATGCCGGTCACCACGATGAACGCTTCGAAGCTGCGGAACGTGCGGCTTTGCACGTCCTGCGCGGCGGAGGTCAGATCGTCGGCGGAAATGACCGATACGATGGAGGAGTTCAGCATTAGCAGGATGAACTGGCTGCCCAGCGGCGGCGCCACGGCCCGCAGCGCTTGTGGCAGCACGATCAGCCGGAACACGCGCAGCCGGTGCAGCCCCAGCGCCGTGCCCGCCTCGATCTGCCCATGGCCGATGCTTTCGATCCCGGCGCGCACGATCTCGATCGTGTAGGCGGTGCCATTCAACACCATGGCGATCAGCGCGCCCTGGTTGGCGTCCAGGCGCACGCCGATCGCGGGAAGGCCGAAGAAGATGAGGAAGATTTGGACCAGGAACGGCGTGTTGCGGATCACCTCGACATATCCGGCGATGATCATCCGCAGCCAACGCGGGCCCGACATGCGGCCCAGCGCGCCGAAGATCGCCAACACCAGGCTGAGCGCCATCGACACTGCGGACAGCCAAAGGGTGAACAGCGCCCCATCCAGCAGTTCCGGCCATGCGTTCCAAACATCGCCGAAATGAAAGACGTAGGTCATGCCGGTGCTGCTCTCCCAGAGCCGATTGAACGGCCTCCAAAAGATTAAATCAGCACCGCCAGGGTGGAGCAATCGTTGGTGGAGCGGTCAGTTCGGGGTGGGATGCTCGTGGCCCGGCGCCATTTGCCGCAGCTCGCCGGCGCGCACGCTGGAGATGGCGTTCTGCAGCACGGCGATCACGGCGTCGTCCGACAGGGTGCGGCCAAGCAGCCCGAGCGAGCCGCCAAGCAGGGCCGAAGCGATGGCAATCGAACTCACCTGCTGGCCGACCATGTACTCGATCGCCTTGTCCACGACCGCGCCGGCATGGCTGAGATCGGCGGGGGCGGCGCCATTCGGGCCCAATTTGTCGGCCGGGGTCGGTTCAGTTTTCATTGCGGCACTCCTTTCTCCCTAAGTGGAATGATGCCGCGGCAAATCCACCCCAAAACGATCATTCCGCGGCGATCACCTCGGTTTCGGGCCGGTCGACCGCCGCCTGCTCGGCCTGCAGCCGCCACATCCGGGCATACACGCCGTCGCGCGCGAGCAGGCTGGCGTGGGTGCCACGCTCCGCCACCCGGCCATCGACCAGCACGAGAATCTCGTCGGCGTCCACCACCGTCGAGAGCCGGTGCGCGATCACCAGCGTCGTGCGATCGGCCGACACGTTGCGTAGCGCCGCCTCGATCTCCTGCTCCGTGCGGGTGTCCAGCGCGCTTGTGGCCTCGTCCAAGATCAGGATGCGCGGGTCCTTCAGGATAGTGCGCGCGATCGCCACGCACTGCTTCTCGCCGCCGGACAGCTTCAGCCCGCGCTCGCCGACTTTGGTGTCGTAGCCCTCGGGCAGCCGCACGACGAAATCGTGCACCTGGGCGAGGCGAGCGGCGCGTTCGACCTCCGCCTGGGAGGCGCCCACCCGCCCATAGGCGATGTTGTAGCGGATGGTGTCGTTGAACAGCACGGTATCCTGCGGCACCACGCCGATCGCTGCCCGCAGGCTGGACTGGGTGACGTCGCGGATGTCGTGCCCGTCGATCAGCACGCGCCCGCCCGTCACGTCGTAGAAGCGGAACAGCAGGCGGCTGAGAGTGCTTTTGCCGGCGCCGGTCGGCCCCACGATAGCTAGCTTCGCCCCGGCCTTGGCGGTGAAGCTGATGCCATGCAAAATCTCGCGATCGGGGCGATAGCCGAAATGCACGTCGTCGAACACGATGGCCCCGGGCGTGCCGTGCGTGCGATGCGCCGCGAGGGTCGTGGCGCCGGGCCGGTCGGCGATCTCCTGCTCCACTTGGATCAGGCGGAACATCTGTTCCATGTCCACGACACCCTGCTTGATGGTGTTGTAGACGAAGCCAAGGAAATTCAGTGGTTGGTACAACTGCATCAGGTAGGTGTTGACCAGCACGAAGCGGCCGACGGTCATGCTGCCGTCCTGCACGCCATTCGCAGCCATCAGCATGATCGCAGTCAGGCCGAGCGCGATGATCGCAGCTTGGCCCAGGTTGAGCATGTTCAAGGTCACCTGGGTCTTGACGGCGGCTGTCTCGTAGCGGCGCTGGGCGTCGTCGAAGCGCTGCGCCTCGTGCGCCTCGTTGCCGAAATACTTGACCGTCTCGTAGTTCAGCAGGCTGTCGAGCGCCTTGGTGTTCGCCTCGCTGTCCACGTCGTTCATGGTGCGGCGGAAATGCACCCGCCAACTCGCGAAGGCGACGGTGAAACCGATATAAACGCTCACGGCCGCGAGGGTGACCGCCGCGAACCTCCAGTCGAACAGGCGCCAGATGATGCCGGTCACCATCAGCACCTCCAGCAGCGTCGGGACGACGTTGAACACCGCCAGGCGCAGCACCGACTGGACCCCGGCGGTGCCGCGCTCGATGGCGCGCGACAGCCCCCCAGTCTGGCGGTCGAGGTGGAATCGCAACGATAGGCGGTGCATGTGCTGGAACGTCTCGACCGCGACCCGGCGCACGGTCCGCTGCTGCACGGATGCGAACACGGCATCCCGCAATTCGCCGAACCCGGCGGAGGCTACCCGCAGTAGGCCATATCCGACGATCAAGGCGACGGGGATGACGACAAAGCTGTTCTTAGGCGATAGCGCGTCGACCGCGTGGCTGTAGACGAGCGGAATGTAGACGGTGGCGACTTTGGCCGCGATCAGGCAACCCACCGCTAACACCACCCGTACATGCGCGCCCCGGTCGCCCTTCGGCCACAGATAGGGAAGCAGGGAGGTGACGGTGGCGAGGGTGGATCGGGGCTGGCCGGGGAGGGCGAGGTTTGGTCGTGCCATAAGGCGCATGTGGCATTGACCGTGGGCCGAGGGAAGATGCAAAGCCGGTTCCATGCCCGACATCGCCGCCGACCTGATGCGCCACATCAGCGCCTGCAACAACGCCATCCTGCCGGGGGACCGGTTGCCGTTCCGTGTGGCGGGCGAAACCGTGGGTTGGGTGAAGCCGGCCTTCGCCGCCCGGCTTGCCGAACACGGCGTGCGGGTAACGGCCGAAGCCGCCGGGCTGGACGACCCGGCGCTGCTGCCGGAGCTTGCGTGCGCCCTGGCCGCTTCGGGCGCATTCCGGTTGCGCGGCGAGGCGTTCGATGTCCGTGCCACGGTGCCGGGTCCGGTGCTGGCGCAAATCGATCGCGGCGCATTGCCCGTTTTTGGCATCGCCGCGGTCGGCGTTCACCTGAACGGGTTGATGCGCCGTGGGGATGGCTGGCATCTCTGGGTCGCGCGCCGGGCTGCCGACAAGCTGCTGGACCCGGGCAAGCTGGATCATCTAGCCGCCGGTGGGGTGCCAGCCGGGCTGACCCCTTTGCAAACGCTGGAGAAGGAAGCGGAGGAAGAGGCGGGACTGCCTCCGAGCCTGACCGGGAAGGCCACGCACCAGGGGGTGATCAGCTACGCGATGGAACGCCCGGAGGGCCTGCGCCGCGACGTGCTGCACTGCTACGACCTGCTGCTGCCGGAGGATTTCGTGCCGGTGCCGGTCGATGGCGAGGTCGCGGCATTCGAGCTATGGCCAATCGGGCGAGTGCTGGAGACGGTCCGCGCAACCGACGATTTCAAGTTTAACGTGAATTTGGTGTTGATCGAGCTGTTTATGCGACTCGATGCCCTCAACTCCGGGAAGCCGCCTAAAGGTTTTTAGCTGTCCGGCTGGGCGGCCGTGATCGGGATGTCCCGCGGCTCGCCATTGGGCTGGTCGCCACCGCCCGACATCTGCATGGGGGCGGGCTGCTCGCTATCCTCGTCGCCGTCCTCGCTGCCCTCGTTCAGGTGGCGCGGGCCGTTGTGCTGAGGCGGCTGCTGCGCGCCATTCTGGCCGTTTTGCTGGTGCTGTGGGTTCTGCTGCTGTGCCTGGTTGATGGCGTTGATGATGCGGAAATAGTGCTCCGCATGCTGGAAGTACCCCTCCGCCATCACGCGGTCGCCGCTGCTGGTCGCGTCGCGGCCAAGCTGCAAGTACTTCTCGAACAGTTGCTGCGCCGTGCCGCGGATGCGCAGATCGGGGCCGTTGCTGTCGAAGACGTGGTTGCGGTTCAGGGGCACATTGCCGCTTTGGTGCCGGATCGGGCCGCCACCGCCGCCCGTTCCGCCGCCGCCGCCACGGTTGTTGCGTCCGCGCATGCGTTTGATGTTCATTCGTGTGTTCGCAGCTTCTCTCTGTGGTGGTCGTTGCGCCAAGCGGGGATGACCCGGCCGCCGGCACAGAAGATCGCAAGGCCAGTTAATTGACCCATGATCCCAATCGACGAGACGGTTTGGCACCCCAAGCAAAAAGGGGTGGGCAAAGGAGCGTCTCGCTCGCGGTGCGATACTACTGGGGCGGTCCCCGTCTGCCAAACAGTTTTTTCAGCGGCCTAACACCAAGGCGCGCGTGACGCCTCCGAGATCGTCGGCTGTCGCAATCACCTCGAGCCCTGCCGCCTGCGCCAGCCGGCACACCGCCTGTCGCTGCCCGGCGCCAAGTTCGATCACGCCGCGTCCGCCGGATCCGAGCAGCGTCGGCAACGTCGGGACTACGCGGCGGTAGGCGTCCAATCCGTCCGGCCCGCCGTCCAGCGCCCGCGCCGGCTCGTGCAGCGCCACTTCCGGCATCAGTCCGGCCAGCTCGCCCGTTGTCACATAGGGGGGATTGCACAGCACAAGGTCGAAGCAGCCGTGCAGCGCGCTGGCCCAGTCGCCGCACATGAAGGCGGATCGAGCCACGAGCCCGAGCCGCCCAGCGTTGCCTCGTGCCAGCGCGGCGGCGGCGGGTGATAGGTCCACGCCGACCCCCCAGGCATTGGGGAATTCGGTCAAGGCAGCCAGCAGCAGGCAGCCGGTGCCGGTGCCGAGGTCGAGCACGCGGCGCACGGTCGCCGGGTCGGGAAAGGCGGCGAGAGCGGCTTCGACCAGCGCTTCACTGTCGGCGCGCGGGATCAGCGTATCCGGCGAGACCCGGAGATCGAGGCTCCAGAACGGCTGGTGGCCGAGCAGGAAAGCGAGCGGCGTCCGGGCTGCGCGGGCGGCAACCAGGGCGTCGAAACTCGGCGCGGCGACCGGGCGGTTGCGATCGCGCAACAGGGCCGCCGTGTCGAACCCGGTTGCGTGCGCCAGCAGCAACCGCGCCTCCCACGTCGCGTTCTCGATCCCCGCCGCCGCCAGGGCCGCCGCAGCACTCCGCAGCCGGGCGCCGGCCGTCCCGCTCACTGGTCGGCGGCGAGCCGTGCCGCTTGTTCCTCCGCGGTCAGTTTGTCGATGATCTCGTCCAGCTCGCCCAGCATGATCCGGTCGATCTTGTGCAAGGTCAGGTTGATGCGGTGGTCCGACACGCGGGCCTGGGGGAAGTTGTAGGTGCGGATGCGCTCGCTGCGGTCCCCGGTGCCGACCTGGGATCGGCGGTCGGCGCTGCGGGTGGCGTCCAGGCTGGCGCGCTGCTGTTCGTACAGCTTGGCCCGCAGTACTTTCATCGCCTTAGCGCGGTTCTTGTGCTGGCTGCGCTCCTCCTGCATCGCCACCACGATCCCGCTCGGCAAATGCGTGATCCGCACGGCGCTGTCGGTTTTGTTGATGTGCTGGCCCCCGGCGCCCGACGCGCGGTAGGTGTCGATCCGCAAATCCGTCTCGTTCACTTGCACGTCGACCTCCTCCGCCTCGGGCAGGACGGCTACGGTGACGGTCGAGGTATGAATGCGCCCCTGGCTCTCGGTCGCCGGCACCCGCTGCACCCGGTGCACGCCCGACTCGTATTTCAGCCGGGCAAACACGCCGCGGCCGGTGATCTCGGCCACGCCCTCCTTCAGCCCGCCCAGCCCGGTGTCGGAGTAGTCCAGGATTTCGTAGCGCCAGCCGTGCAGCCCGGCGTATCGCTGGTACATGCCGAACAGCTCGGCCGCGAACAGGCTGGCTTCGTCGCCCCCGGCCGCCGGGCGCAGTTCGAGGATGGCGCTGCGCTCGTCCGCCTCGTCCTTCGGCAGCAGCGCCAGCCGGATTTCGTGCTGGAGCGCCGGCAGCTTCTCGCGCAAATCGTACAGTTCCGCCTCGGCCAGCTCGCGCATCTCCGGGTCGGCCAGCATCGCCTCCGCCTCCCGCGACGCCGCCTCGGACGCGCGCAACTCGTCCACCCGCGCGACCAGCGGCTCCAGCTCCGACAGCTCCTTCGAGGCGCGGGAGAACGAGTCGCCCGAGGCGCCTTCAGCCAATTGGGCCCGAAGCTCCTCGGCGCGGGAAACGATGCGGTCCAGGCGTTCGTCGAAGTTCATTGCCCGACTTCGGCGAGCAGGCGCGCCGCCAACTCCGCGAGCGGAACCTCGGACTGCGCGCCCGTGCCCAAATCCTTCACCTGCGCCACGCCCCGGGCCGCCTCCGCCTCGCCGATGATGACCGCGGTGGCGGCGCCGATCCGGTTGGCGCGCTCCATCCGCCGCTTGAGGTTGCCGCGATACGCCATCTCCGCCCGCAGCCCGGCACGGCGCAACGCCTGCAACGTGTCGAGCGCCGCCGCCTCCGCCGCCTCTCCGACCGGGACGACTGCAATTCCGGCCGGGGCTGCAGGCGCGGCGTCCAGCAGCATCGACAGCCGTTCGATGCCGGCCGCCCAGCCGACCGCGGGAGTCGCCGGGCCGCCCATCTGCTGCACCAGGCCGTCGTAGCGCCCGCCCGCCATCACCGTGCCCTGCGCGCCGAGCCGGTCCGTCACGAACTCGAAGGCGGTATGGTTGTAATAGTCCAGCCCGCGCACGATCCGCGGGTTCTCCCGGAACGGCACGCCCATCCGCGCCAACTGCGTCCGCATCGCGTCGTAGAACATCGCCGCCTCGGCGGTCAGGTGCGGCGCGATCGATGGCGCGTCCGCCACCACCCGGCGGTCGCCCTCGTCCTTGCTGTCCAGGATGCGTAGGGGGTTGCGCTCCAGCCGATCGAGGCTTTCGCGGGACAGAGAGTCGCGGTGGGAAGCAAAGTACGCCACCAACGCCGCGCGGTAGGCAGCCCGGCTGTCAGCGTCGCCCAAGGTGTTGATCTCCAGCACTGTGTCGCCGGCAATCCCGAGCGCAGCCAGGATGTGCCAGCCCAGGGCGATGATCTCGGCGTCGGCCAGCGGTTCCGCCGGGCCGATTAGCTCGGCGCCGATCTGGTGGAACTGGCGGTAACGGCCCTTCTGCGGGCGCTCGTAGCGGAACATCGGCCCGGCGTAGAACACCTTCTGCGGCAGCGACTGCGTCATGCCGTTGGTGACCAGCGCGCGGCAAATGCCGGCGGTGCCCTCCGGCCGCAGCGTTACGCTGTCGCCGCCGCGGTCGTCGAAGCTGTACATCTCCTTCGTCACTACGTCCGACGTCTCGCCCAGGGTGCGAGCGAACACGCGGGTGTCCTCGAAGATCGGGGTGGCCCACTCGTCGAACCCGTACAGCCCGGCGATTCCTCGCGCCGTGGCCACGACATGGGCATGCCGGCGCTGCTCCTCGCCGATCAGGTCGTGGGTGCCGCGCGCGGGCTGCAGAGGCGTCATGGCGTTCCGGAGGTGAGGGGAGGCGGGCGCGTGTCATGGCGGTTCGGCGCCGAACGCGCAAGAAGAGGTTGCTGCACCCGCATCGGCCGGCCCCGGTTGCAACTCCTGGGACGTCCGTCGACTATGGCGGCTGGCGGCAAGGTGATCCGAAGATGCCCGGTCTGTTCAGCGACTATGCCCTCAAGGATTTGCGGCTTCGCAACCGCATCGCGATCTCGCCGATGACGCAGTATTCCTGCGGCACGGACGGGATCATGACCGATTGGCACATGGTGCATCTGGGCGCGCGTGCCGTGGGCGGCGCTGGGCTGGTGGTTGCGGAGCAGCTCGCGGTGTCGCCGGAGGGGCGGATGACGCCGGGTTGCGCGGGGATCTGGTCAGACGACCAGGTTCCGGCGCTGCGGCGGATCACCGACTTCATCAAGGCGGTCGGCGCCGTGCTCGGAGCGCAATTGGGCCACTCCGGCCGCAAGGGCAGCATCCGCGTCCCATGGGAAGGCTACGACCAGCTGCCGCCGGACGATCCGCAAGCGTGGCAGCCGATCGGCCCATCGAGCGTGCCATTCGGCGGACGCTTCCCGCGCGGCGCCAAGCCCGCCACCGAGAACGACATCCGGACGCTGCAGCGGAGTTTCGCCGACGGCGCCCGGCGCGCGCTGGACGCCGGATTCGAGTGGCTCGAAATGCACTACGCGCACGGTTTCCTTGGCGCGAGCTTCTTCTCGCCGCTCGCAAACGGACCGCACCGACGGCTATGGTGGCACCCCTGAGAACCGTGGCCGCTTCCTGGTGGAAACTTTCGACGCCGTGCGCGCGGTATGGCCCGAGCGGCTGCCGATGACGATGCGGATCGGCGCCACCGACTTCCACCCCGACAGTCACACCTTGGAGGACAGCATCGGCCTGGTGCGGACCCTGAGCACGCACGGGCTGGATCTGGTCGACATCAGCATGGGCATGAACACCGAAACCGGCGCCGCAGTGCCGTGGGGCGACCGCGGCTTCATGGTGCCAGCCGCCGCCCGCATCCGGTCCGAAAGCGGCGTGCCGACCGCGGTCAGCTGGAACCTTGGCGACCCGGCCTACGCCGATGAGGTCATCCGCAGCGGCCAGGCGGACCTGCTGATGGTTGGCCGTCCCGCGCTGGCCAACCCGCATTGGCCGCTCTACGCCGCCCTCACGCTGGGCGAGCCGGCACCGTTCGACCTGCTGCCGAACCAATACCGGTACTTCTTGAACAAGGCGAAAGACGTGTCGCACGTCAGCGGATTCGGGCCGGTGCAGCGCGACACAGGCGTAAGGGGCGTTTAGCAGGACGAACACCTAGCTTTTCGATCCACCCTCACCCCGGCCCTCTTCCGCCAGCTGGGCTCACCAGACAGATACGTCACTGGCCCGGCATCGCGCAAGGCCGCGTAAACGGGAAACGGATCGTCGAAGAAGGCTGGCGAGAACGGGTCCGCGTCCAATGCGGGCACGTTCCCTGCCACGATCAAGAATACTAAAGGGCGCGGCGCAGCCTCAAATCCGCCGGGTTGGCGACTGCCCCGCGGAAGACTTCGGACGCGTCCACCGGCTTGCCGTAGTAGGCGCGGTTGGCGCTGGTGTCCTGGGTAAATCCGGTCAGGTCCAAATTGGCGCCGGCGAATGCGCCCTCGCTCGTGGACCAGATCACCAGGTCGGCGCCGCCGAGTTCGGCGATGCGGTTGGCGCTGTAATGGGCGGCGGTCAGCGTCGCTTGGGCGCCACCGGTCACGTTGGAAGGCTTCAGCAACCGGTCGAGCGCGCGGTCAGTCATGATCAGCAGCACCGCGGTGGTCACCTCACCGCCGATCTGCGGTCCGACCGACACGCCGCCCACCGTGTAGAACGCCGGCGCGCTCCACTTGCCGCCCTTGTTCTCGACCAGCACCGCCTCGCCGCCCTGCGCGCCGATGCCGATCGCCCCGCGCACGGCATGCGGCACGATCAGCGCCGCTTTTGCGCGGCCCAGCAGGCCGGACTTCGCGATGCCGCTGCCGCTGCGCATCCGCTCGATCGCGGAGGTTGCGCCGTTGACGACCTGCTGCTGGTCGCTCTCGGCCTGGGCGGCGAGCGGCGCGAACGAGAGGGCCAGGACAGCCGCGCAAATTGGGGGTGAGATGGAGCGCATGGTAGTTCCTTCGAATGACGATGGCCGGGCAACGCCTTATTTCCGCCCCGGTTCGCGCGATCCCATGTCGATCGTGTGCGGTTGCAGGAGCGCAACACCGGGAACATCTACCGTAGGCCGACAGAAGGAAGATCATCCGTGAGTTCTGACCATTTCGACGTGCTGATCGTGGGCGCCGGGCTGTCCGGCATCGGGGCCGCGTGCCACCTGACCATCAATTGCCCCGGCAAGACCTACGCGGTGCTCGAAGGCCGCGACCGGCTCGGGGGCACCTGGGACCTGTTCCGGTATCCCGGCATCCGCTCGGACTCCGACATGTACACCCTCGGCTACTCGTTCCGGCCGTGGCGGGAGGCGAAGGCCATCGCCGACGGCCCGGCAATCCTGAACTATGTGCGCGAGACGGCGGAGGCCTATGGGGTCGACCGCCATATCCGCTTCCAGCACCGGGTCAAGCGGGCGTCGTGGTCGTCGGAGGATGCGGCCTGGACGGTCGAGGTCGAGCGGGGGCCGGACGCCGAAATCGTGCGCCTCACCTGCGGCTTCCTGCTCACGTGCAGCGGCTACTACGACTATGCCGGCGGCTACACGCCCGACTTCCCCGGGGTCGAGCGCTTCGCCGGCCAGGTCGTGCACCCGCAGAAATGGCCCGAGGACCTCGACTACGCCGGCAAGCGCGTCGTGGTGATCGGCAGTGGCGCCACTGCCGTGACCCTGGTGCCGGAGATGGCCCGGCGCGCCGGCCACGTCACGATGCTGCAGCGCTCGCCGACCTATGTCGTGTCCCGGCCGGCGGAGGACGCGATCGCCAACTGGCTGCGACGTCGGCTGCCGGCCAAGCTGGCGTATGGCCTGACCCGGTGGAAGAACGTGCTGCTCGGCATGTATTTCTTCAACATGTCCCGCAAGCGGCCGGCGCGGGTGAAGCAGGGCATCATCGACCTGGTGCGCGGCCATCTCGGGGCCGAGTACGACGTCGCCACCCACTTCACCCCGACGTACAACCCGTGGGACCAGCGGCTCTGCCTGGTGCCCGACGCCGACCTGTTCGAGGCGATCAAGGCCGGGACGGCGTCGGTGGTCACCGATCACGTCGCGAGTTTCACCGAGCATGGCCTCAAGCTGCGCTCCGGCGCCGAACTGGATGCGGACATCATCGTCACCGCCACGGGGCTGAAGCTGCAACTGATGAGCGGGATACCGATCAGCGTGGATGGCGAGCGCGTCGACCTGACCAAGACGATGAGCTACAAGGGCATGATGTACAGCGGGGTGCCGAACCTGGCCTCGGCGTTCGGCTACACCAACGCGTCTTGGACCCTCAAGAGCGACCTGACGTGCGAGTATGTGTGCCGGCTGCTGAAGCACATGGACCGCCGCGGCTACGCGCAGTGCACGCCGCGCCGGGCGGCCGACGTCACCGAGATCCCGTTCCTGGATTTCACGTCCGGCTATGTGCAGCGGGCGCTGGACCAGTTCCCGCGGCAGGGCTCCAAGACGCCATGGAAGCTGCACCAGAACTACGCCAAGGACTTGGTCACCCTGCGGTTCGGCAAGATCGAGGACGGGGCGATGGAGTTCTCACGGCGGGAGAGGGTCGTGCAAGCGCCGTCCGAAGCCATGTCTCGCCGGCCGGAGCGGGTTGGGTAAGGGTGGTGGGCTAAGAAGCGTCACCCATTCTCATCCCGGCCCTCTCCCGCCAGCGGAAAAGGGAGAGCGGGCGGGAGGGCGGGTGATCGCTGGGCTGCGGCTGCGCAGGAGGAGGGTGAGTGCGATGGCGCCGTTGAGCAGGTTCCAAGCGACGCCGTTGGCGAAGGCGGCGGTGTAGGAGTGGGTGAGATCGAAAATGACGCCGGATAGCCAGCCGCCGAGCGCCATGCCGAACAGCGTCGCCATGATGACCAGGCCCGCGCGCATGCCGACCTCGCTGGCGGGAAAGTATTCCCGCACGATCACAGCATAGGACGGCACGATCCCGCCCTGCACCAGGCCGAACAGCGCCGAGATGAGATAGAGCGAGGTCAGGCTGTCGAATGCCATGTACAGCGCCAGCGACGATCCTTGCAGCGCGGAGCCGATCAGCAGCGTGGCGATGCCGCCAATCCGGTCGGCGAGCAAACCCGAGCCGATGCGGCTGATGATCCCGCAACCGAGCATGAGCGACAGCATCGTCGCGCCGCGGGCCGGGCCGTAGCCGAGATCGCCGCAGTAAGCGACGATGTGGACCTGCGGCATCGACATCGCCACGCAGCAGGCCACTCCCGCGACGAGCAGCGCCGCCATCAGCGCGTTCGGCGACATCCCCAAAGCTGCGGCCCCGAGCGGCGCGCCGCGTGCCGACGTTGAAGCGGCGCGCGAGCTTGGCGGCCGGCCGAGCAGCAGCGCGAGCGGCAGGAGGGTCACGAGGCAGAACACCCCGGCCCACAGTTCCGTCTGCCGCCACCCGGCCACGCTGACGAAGTGCTCCACCACCGGCGGCCAGAACACGCCCGCCAGGTAGTTGCCGCAGGCGGCGATGGCCATCGCGATGCCGCGGCGGCGCACGAACCACAGCGACGCGTCGGCGATCAAGGGCGCGAACATCGCCGAGCTGCCCAGCGCACCGACCAGCAGCCCGTGCAGGACCGCGAATTGCCACAAACTGGCGGAGGTGCTGACTGCTATGTAGCCAATTCCAAGCGCCGCCCCGCCGAACAGCACGGGGCGCCGGATGCCGTGCCGGTCAGCCATGCGGCCCATCAGCACGCCGCCTAGGCCGAAGCCGATCATGGTCAGGGTATACGGCAGCGCCGCCGCCCCTCGCGCCACGCCGAATTCCGCCTGCACCGCAGGCAGGATGACGACCACGCTCCACATGCCGCCGCTGCCGATTGTGCCGATGAGCAGCAGCAGCGCCAGGTGCCGCCAAGCCTGGCCGCTATCGGGCATGCGCTCCGGTGTGTCCATGATACCCTTGGTTCACCACGGCCGTTGCGCTGCCGTCAAGACGCTCATTCCTCGGAGCGGTTGGGCATCTCCCCCGCGGCGATGAGGGCGGCGGTGATCGCCACCATGCGGCGCGCCTGATGCCGGGCCGCGTCGAAATCCTCATCGCGCGGCGGGCGGCTCTCGGCGCCGACGATGGCCGACGCGCCATAGGGGGACCCGGCTTCGAGCATTGCCTCGTCGGTGTAGCCGGTGGGCACGATCACCATGCCGAGATGCGCCATTGGGGCGTACAGCGACAACGTGACCACCTCCGTCCCGCCATGCGGCCACGACGCGGTGGCAAACGCGCCGCCTACCTTGCCCGCGAGCGCGCCGCGCTTCCATTGCGGGCCCAGCTGGTCGAAGAAGTTCTTCAGCTCCGTCGCCATGGCGCCGAAATAGCATGGCGTGCCGAACAGGATGGCGTCCGCCCACTCGGCGTCGTCCTTGGTCGGCGCTTGATGGAGGGCGCTCTGCCGCCGTGCCTCCTCCAGCCAGCCTTTCACCTGGCCCATGGACGCCTCGTCCGCGACTTCCCGCGCCCGGCGCAGGCGCACCTCCGCCCCGGCCTCCCGCGCGGCGTCGGCCGCCGCGAGGGCCAGCGCCTCGACCGAGCCAGAGCGTGAGTAGAAGGCGATCAGCAGGCGAGTTGGATTGGCCAAGGCGGGCTCCTGTGAGAACGCCGCCCGAGGTTGCGGCCCTTCCGCAGGTGATGCCGCGCCGTGCTTCGATAACCCCTGGCAAACCTTGACCGCTCCCGCGCGTCTGTTCGTCGAGCAATCCAATGGAGGATCACCGATGGCTGAAGACGACAAGGATAAGGGCAAGCTGCCCGGCAACCACGGCCAGTTCGGCGCCGGGGAGGCGACGGAGGACTACAAGCCGCTTGAGAAGAATCCGGCGGCCGACAAGCCGGTGCCCGAGGTGCAGCGGCAGACCAATGCGGGGGAGCGCTCCTGATGGCGGCGGCGGACGAACTGGCCCGCAAGCATGGCGTGAGCGTCGCAGCTGTCGAGGTGCTGCAGGATGCACTACGCCGGGGCGGCGGGCGGCAGGCGCAATTTAGCCACCCGGATCTGGGCGGCATGGGCCAGTGGTCGGCGGGTGGCATGACCCAGGTCGGCGACATGTTCAATACGGCGCTGAAAGATAAGGTGAACGCGTTGTGCGCCGAACTGGCCCGGGACGGCGCCGACGCTTCCCCGCCGCCCCGCGACCGAGCCGGCGTACGCCCGGGCGATTGGTGGCCGGAGGGGCTTGGCCGGCCGTCGGCGACGGGATCGCAGAACGGCATGCGGTATGCGTGTTTCCCGGACACCCATCGCGTGGCAGTGGAGCAGGCTGGCAGCATCACGGTGTACGACAGCGGCGATCACCGCATCAGCGGGGTAGCGCAATCGCAGAGCGGCACGCAAGAGCTGAGCTTCAGCAGCCAGAAAGGCACGATCCGAGCGTCGGACTTGCCGTTGGCAGGTCAGCACATCTCGCGGTAACGCCGGTTTCATGACGTATTCGGTTAATAATTAGGCAGATTACCAGCCTCTGTCGTTAATATAGGCTTGGCTGGCTTAAACTAGCCATTTTTGCGGGCAAAGTCGGCTTCCTCACCGCAGCAAAGACCTATAACCCTGTTATGGGTCTCCTGAATTGATGGCTGTTTGCGCGAGAAATGGCGGTGCGGAGCGCTCGCAACGATGATGCGCGTGGTCATCGTGGCTGACGGTTCGGCCGATATTCGTCGTGCGGAGCGGCTTGCCGACATCGGCGTCATTCGGCGGCCCGGCCCCGTCGAGTGGGCATCATGAACGACCAGCCTTTCTCGACCACGCAGCAAGAATACCTCAAGGGATTCATGGCTGGGGTGGAGGCCAAGCGCGGCCCCTTGACCGGCCGCCGCCGTGAGCCGGCCGACCCCGCTGACCTTCAACGGGCGGCGCAGGACCGCGTCATTGCCGAAGGCGGCAAGCTGGTGCCGGAAGAGGAGGCGAAGCGGAAGAAGCACCCGCTCGACCGCTTCGGCGAGATCAGCACGCTCGCGGCAGAGGGCCGTTTCCCGAAGGGAACCGGCGTCTTCCTGACCAAGTTCCATGGCCTGTTCTTCGTGGCGCCCGCGCAGAACAGCTTCATGTGCCGCCTGCGCATGCCGGGCGGCATCCTCAATTCGCTGCAGTTCCACGGCGTGGCCGACCTCGCGGCGGAGTTGGGCGGCGGCTATGCCGACATCACCACCCGCGCCAATCTGCAGGTGCGCGAAATCGGCGCGTCGGCGGCGCCGGAGGTGCTGACCCGGCTCGCCGATCTCGGCCTGACCTCTCGCGGCGCCGGCGCCGACAACGTCCGCAACGTCACCGGCAGCCCGACCGCGGGCATCGACCGGCAGGAACTGCTCGACACGCGGTCGGACGCGCGGCGCATCCACCACCACATCCTGAACCACCGCGAGCTGTTCGGCCTGCCGCGCAAGTTCAACATCGCCTTCGACGGCAGCGGCAGCGTGCCCGTGCTGGAGGACACCAACGACGTCGCCTTCACCGCGGTGCCCGTCGCAGCCGGCCATGGCGTCGAACCCGGCGTGCACTACCGGCTCGCCCTCGGCGGCATCACCGGGCACAAGGACTTCGCCCGTGGCACGGGGGTGATCGTGACGCCCGCCGACACTACGCCGGTGTGCGACGCGATCCTGCGCGTGTTCATCGCCAGCGGCGACCGCACCAACCGCAGCAAGGCGCGGCTGAAATACGTGCTGGACGCTTGGGGCTTCGACCGCTTCCTCGCTGCGGTCGAGGCGGAGTTGGGCCGTCCGCTCACCCGGGTCCCAGATGCGGCACTGCTGCCCACGCCGCCGCAATCGCGCAGCGCCCATGTCGGCATCCACCCGCAGAAGCAGCCGGGGTTGTCCTATGTCGGTGTCGTCGTCCCGGTCGGGCGCGTCACGGCCGAGCGGATGCGCGGCCTGGCCGACATCGCCGACCGGTTCGGCTCCGGGACCATCCGGCTGACGGTATGGCAGAACCTGCTCATCAGCGACATCCCGGACGAGCGCGTGCCCGCGGCGCTGGCGGCGATCGAGGCGCTGGGATTGGGCCACGCCGCCGGGCCGCTGCGCGCCGGGCTGGTCGCGTGCACCGGAAGCGGCGGCTGCAAGTTCGCGGCGTCCGACACCAAGGGCCACGCGGCGTCGCTGGTCGACTGGCTGGAGCAACGGATCACCCTCGACAGCCCGGTCAACATCCACCTGACCGGCTGCCACCATTCCTGCGCCCAGCACTACATCGCCGATATCGGCCTGCTCGGCGCCAAGGTGGAGCGCGGCGACGAGCTCGTGGAGGGCTACGACCTGCACGTCGGCGGCGGGGCAGGGGCCAACCAGGCGATCGGGCGGCTGATCCGTCCGGGCGTGGCGGCCGACGAGCTGCCGCCGGTGGTGCTGTCGCTGCTGCGAAGCTCGATGGCGGAGCGGACGGCGGGGCAGGGCTTCCAGGCCTGGTCCGCTGCACAGCCGGACGCGACACTGGCTGAGATCGCCGGGGCCGCGGCATGAACGCGATGGCTCCCCTGGGCAGCCCGGTGATTCCGGAAGATGCGCCGTTCTCTCCTGCCCAGCGCGCCTGGCTGAACGGCTTCCTGGCCGGGCTGTACGGCGGGGACGACGCTGCCGGCATGTCTGTCGCGGGCTCTGTCACCGCGAAAGAAGATTTTCCCTGGCACGACCCGGCGCTCGAATTGGACGAACGGCTGGCCCTCGCCGACGGCCGCCCATTCGAGCGCAAGCTGATGGCGGCGATGGCGCAGCTCGATTGCGGCCAATGCGGCTACCTCTGCCAGACCTATGCCGAGGCGTTGGCCACCGGCGCGGAAACTTCGGTCTCGCTATGCGTCCCCGGCGCCAAGCCCACCAGCAAGAAGGTGAAGGAACTGCTGGCGGAGCGGCCGGCGGACGCCATGCCGGCCGCCCCAGCCGTCGCGACGCCGACGCCGGCCGCCCCGCACGGCATGCCGGTGCGGGTGCTGGCGGCCGACCGGCTGACCGGCGCCCGCTCGGCCAAGGACGTCCGGCACGTCAAGATCGACCTGTCGCCCTCCGGCCTGGCTTACGAGCCCGGCGACTCCATCGGCGTCCTCGCCCCCAACGACCCGGACCTGGTGGAATCTTGCCTCCGCATGCTTGGCGCTGCCGGGACCGAGTTGGCGCCCTGCCCGGACGGCACCATGCGGACGGCGCGGGAGGCGTTGACCTGGCAGGTCGACATCGCCCGGCCGCTCGACCGCACGTTGGACTTGCTCGCCATGTTCGCCGCCAATCCTGCCGAAGCCGCCCGCATCCGCCGGCTGGCCGACGGCGACGACGGCGCCGAGCCCGCCGACGCCGACCTGCTGGATCTGCTGCACGCGTTCCCCTCCGCCCGACCACGCCTGTTCGACCTGGTGAAGTCGCTGCCGAGCCTGAAGCCGCGGCTGTACTCCATCGCGTCGAGCCCCCGCGCCGAGCCGGGCCAGGTCCACCTTTGCGTCGGCGTGGTGCGGGCGGAGCGGCGCGGCCGGGTGCGCCACGGCATCGCGTCGTCGTTCCTGGCGCACCGGGCGGCGGCGCACGGCGAAATCCTGGCGAACATCCAGAAAAGCCATTTCCGCCTCCCGGCCGATCCCGCCACCCCCGTCATCATGGTCGGCCCCGGCACCGGCATCGCCCCGTTCCGCGCCTTCCTGCAGGAGCGGGCGGCCCAGCAGGCCGCCGGCCCGGCCTGGCTGTTCTTCGGCGACCAGCACGAGGCCACCGACTTCCTGTTTGCCGACGAGCTCAAGGCCTGGCTGGCAGATGGCACGCTGTCCCGCCTGGACACCGCTTGGTCGCGCGACCAAGCCAAGAAGGTGTACGTCCAAGACCTGATGCGGATGCACGCCACGGATGTGTGGCGCTGGCTGCAGGACGGCGCGCATTTCTACGTCTGCGGCGACGCCATGCGGATGGCCAAGGACGTCGACGCCGCCCTGCGCGACATCGCCGCCAAGCAGGGCGGATTGGACGAGGCACAGGCCAAGGACTGGACGATCGCGCTGGCCCGCCAAGACCGCTACTTGCGCGACGTGTACTGATGGAGGTCCGCGCCACCTGCCCGTATCCGGCGCATGCGGCATTCCGGACCGCCGCCATCGGCCACGCCAGCGCCGGCACGAACTGTGGATCGTGCCGGTCCGAGCTCGCCCCCCTGACCAGCTCGCCACAGGCGGCCCTCGTTTTCGCCTGATCCTTCAACCCCCAGACATCCTGGAGATTGCTACCTTGGCCAATATTCGTGCCGTCCTGAAATCAGGTCACCCACCGACGCTGTTCGCGGCCTTCCTCTACTTCGATTTCTGCTTTGCCGTCTGGGTGCTGAATGGCGCCATGGGGCCATTCATCACCGAGGCGTTCAAGCTGACGCCCACGCAAACCGGCCTGATGGTGTCGCTCCCCATCCTGGCGGGCGCGCTGATGCGCTTTCCGCTGGGCGTCATCGCCCAGTATATCGGCCGCAAGAACGCTGCCATGGTCGAGATGTCGCTGATCATCGTCGCCATGCTGTGGGGCATGTTCTTCGTCAACACGTTCGGCGACGCGCTAGCGATGGGCGTGCTGCTCGGCGTCGCCGGAGCCAGCTTCGGCGTGGCCTTGTCGCTCGGCTCCGGCTGGTTCCCGCCGGAGAACAAGGGGCTCGCCATGGGCATTGCTGGCGCCGGCAACTCCGGCACGGTGATCGCCTTGCTGCTCGCCCCGCCGCTGGCGCAGCATTATGGCTGGCAGACGGTGTACGGCTTCGCGGCGGTGTTCATGCTCGTGCCGCTCGTGGTCATGGCCGTCTTCGCCAAGGAGCCGCCGGACAACGAGCACCAGACCATCCGCCAGCATCTTGCCTGTTTGTTCCAGGCCGACGGCTGGGTGTTCAACGCCGTCTACATCATCACCTTCGGCGGCTTCATCGGCCTGTCCGCGTTCCTGCCGACGTTCTTCTACGACCAGTTCCACGTGACCAAGGTCGAGGCGGCGCAGCTCACCATGCTCGCGGCCATCATGGGCAGCGCCGTGCGAATTCTGGGCGGCTACATGGCGGACCGGATCGGCGGCATCGTGGCGGTCTCGGTCGTGCTGCTATGCGTGGCGGCGTTGTTCCTGGCGCTGACGTCGACCCCGTCGCTGGTGCTGACGACATTGCTGTTCATGGCGATCTTCGCGGCCCTGGGCGCCGGAAATGGCGCGCTGTTCCAACTGGTCCCGCTGCGGTGGCCGCTGTCCACCGCGGTCGCGAGCAGCATGATCGGCGAGATCGGCGCGCTCGGCGGCTCGATCCTGCCAAACGCAATGGGCTTCTCCAAGCAACTGACCGGCAGCTTCGCCGCAGGATTCACCTTCTTCGCCGGACTAGCGGTAGCCGTCTGCGCGGTCCTGTACGTCGCCCAGCGCTACTGGGTCGGCAAGTGGGTCAGCAAAGGCGGACGCGCGCTGACGACCGCCCGCGCCGATCATAGCATGGGCGGCATGTACCCCGTCGGTGGCGACTAGGCTCATGCCGCGAGCGGACGTTCCTCCGACATGTTGCCGCCCGCACGCCGCCCCACCTCGGCAATGGCGGCCACCACCTTCCGTGAGGCGAGGTGGTGGACCATGTGCCCGGCGCCTTCTACGATGTGCAGGACGCTACCGGGAATGGCTCGGCGCAGCCGCTTGGATTGGCGGTTGCCCACGATCTTGTCGCCATCCCCGGCCATAATGATCACCGGCATGTCCAGTTCGCCATATCGCCCACACAGGCTCATGACGCTCGGAACCAATAGCGTGCCATCCACCGCCGTCGCCCGGACCTGGGAGGGCCGCAACGCCATCCCGGAGGCGTATTCCGTCCGGAACCGCGCTGGAACGGGGGCGGGCGCAAATAGCATCCGCTTGAATCCTGGCATCAGCAGCCGACCCAAAACCGGTGAGACGGTGTATCGCAGGATATCGCCCACGAACGGGATTGCGACAGGTGCGACCAACGGGGCGTCCAGGCGCACTATTGGAAAGTAGTAGCCGGAGATGAGCACCAGCCCCGCGGTGTCGGACGGATGATCGAGGGCAAGGGCCAGCGCTGCAAGCGTGCCCCACGAGTGAGCTACCAGGATCGGCCGCTGAACTTGCATCTGGGCCAGCGCCTTGTGCAGCAAGTCAGCCTGCTGCGTCGCCGTCCACAAATGCCCGCGTGGACGCTCGCTGTAGCCGGATCCCGGGCGGTCGAAGGCGATGACCCGGTTGGTCCGGACCAACACCTCGGCAATTCCGCTGGTGTCGAAATCGTGTTCCGACGTGGCGTTGCCATGGATGAGCACAATGGGACGCCCGACGCCACGGTCGGTGTAGTGCAGCCGGACGCCGTCGATTTCGATGAAGTGTCCTGCGGGCGGATGCGTGCGCTCCGCCCGGCGCGCGGCGGCGCGGTTTATAAGAGCCAAGGCGGCAAGGCTGCCAGCGCAGGCAAGCAGGTTTCGAGAAAGGGTTGTCACGGTGTTCCTATCGTGCATTGCCAGGCATTCAAGCCAAGCCGTTCCTGCTGCAATGCAACATCGCGGAAAGGGTTGCACCCATGACTAGGAAGACATCAATGGTGCAGCGCATCATCCCGTCCATGGACCAAGGCAAAGCCCCCGAAATCGATGGCCTGCTCGCACTGGTCGTGCGCCGCCTTGCGCAGTCGGACGAGGACCCGTTCGGCAACCCGGTCATGTCGGTCGCGCTCGCGATCACCCGGATGATCGACGACGGCGAGCTCGATGCCGAGTCGATTGCCGCCATCGTCCGGCAGCTTCGGGATCAGGCCTTTGCCGACCGTGCCCACGCGCTGGCGGCCTATGTCGGCGGCGCCGACCTGGCGGCCAACCAAGCCGCGCTGGCGAAGGTCGCCCAGACCGTGCTCCGCCCCGATCCGTCCGACAGTCCGGTCCGCTGGGCCGAGTTCCGCTCCAGCGTCGAGCGCGCGCGCTACGCGGCCGTGTTCACTGCGCATCCGACGTTCTCGCTCGCGCCGGCCGCGGCTACGGCGCTTGCCGCGATGGCGAGCGGCGGCGCACCCCCGCCTGAGCTTGCCAGCCATCGCCCGCCGCCCATCACGTTGCCGGAGGAGTTCGCGCAGGCCAACGCCGCGATCGCCAACGGACGCGACGCGCTGGATCGCCTGAACGACGCCCTGCTGGTCATCGCTAGCCAGGTTTGGCCGGAACGCTGGACCGAGCTGCTGCCGCGCCCGATCGTGCTGGCGAGCTGGGTGGGCTACGATACCGACGGCCGCACCGACATTGGCTGGGCCGACACGCTGCGCCTGCGGTTGCGAATGAAGCTGCTGCAACTGGAGCGCCTGGCCAAGCAGCTCGCAGGCTTGCCCCACACCAACGACCTGCGCGCGCGGCTCGGCGTGGCGCTCGACGCGGTGCGCGCCCAGATCGACGCCGCCACCGGGTCGGAGCCAGCCGCGGTCGCCGCCTTCGCGCGCGTGCTGGTCGGTCGTCGCGACGACGCGCTGACCACCCCGGCGCCGCTGCTCGAGCTGTTCACGCCCGCGATCGCCGCCTCCGAGGGCGCCGACCAGCGCGCTTTGAGCGTTGCCCGTGCCGGGCTGGCCGCGCATGGGCTGGCGCTGGCGCACACTCATGTGCGGCTGAACTCCACCCAGTTGCACAACGTGGTCCGCCAGCGCCTGGGCCTGATCGACGCGGCCGACGACCCGTCGCACCGCCGGGCGCTGCTGGTCGCCATCAACGCGGCGCTCGACGCCGTGACGCCGGTGCCGGTCGATTTCGGCGGCCTGATGGCCGAGCAGGCGTCGGCGGCGCGGCTGATGATGACGGTCGCGCAAATCGTCAAGCACGTGGACGCTTCGGTCCCGGTGCGTTTCCTGATCGCCGAAACCGAGAGCGGCTACACCTTGCTCGCCGCCCTCTGGCTGGCGCGGCTGTTCGGCATCGAGCGCCACATCGAGATTAGCCCGCTGTTCGAGACCGCGGAAGCCCTCGAAAGCGGCCAGCGCGTGCTGGAGGAAGCGTTGCGCAGCCCGCACTGGTGCGCGTACCTGAAGGCGACCGGCCGCCTCGCGCTGCAGTTCGGCTACTCGGATTCCGGGCGCTACGTCGGCCAGGTCGCGGCGAGCTACCTGATCGAGCGGCTGCGCTTCAAGATCGGCGAGACCCTGGCGCGCTTCGGCCTGTCCGGCGTAGAGGTGGTGCTGTTCGACACCCACGGCGAGAGCATCGGCCGCGGCGCGCATCCCGGGTCGCTGGCCGACCGCCTCAAATACTTGTCGCCCACCGCGAGCCGCCAGGCGCTGAGCCAGGCCAACCTCCCGGTCCGCGAGGAGAGCGCGTTCCAGGGCGGCGACGGGTATCTTCTGTTCGCGACCCCGGAGCTGGCGTTGGCGACGGTCGCCCGCATCGCCGAGCACGCGTTCCACCCGGCGGCCGGCCCAATCGAGGACCCGATCTACGCCGACCCGGACTTCGCGGCGGATTTCTTCGCCACCGCGCAGGCGGGCATGCAGGCGCTGGTCGAGGACCCCGGATACGCGGCGTTGCTGGGCGCGTTCGGTCCCGCCCTGATCGACAAGACCGGCTCGCGCCCGGCGGCGCGGCAGAGCGAGGGCATGGCGCAGGCCGTCTCCATCCGGCACCCGCGCGAGTTGCGGGCGATCCCCAACAACGCGATCCTGCAGCAGCTCGGCTGGTGCGCGAACACGCTGCAGGGCATCGGCAGCGCTGCCGCCCGGCATCCCGAGGCTTTCAGCCACTTGCACGCCAACAGCCGCCGATTTCGCCGGGCGCTCGATCTGCCACGCCACGCCCTTGCGCACTCCGACCTCGACGTGCTGCGGGCCGTGGTCGGCACGCTGGACCCCGGAACGTGGCTCGATCGTGCGGCGCACACGCGGCGGCCGGGCCGTCGAGCGGCGTTGGTTGCGGTCGCGCGCTCGCTCGAACGGCTGGATTTGTGGGCCGACGTGCTGGCCATGTTCCGGCGCGTGCAGGCCGACCACCTGGCCCTGCGCGCGGCCTGGCCGGACCCGCCATGCATGAAGCCACGCGAGGTGCTGCTGCACGCGTTGCGCCTGGCGGTCATCCAGCGGATTTGGCTGCTCGCGACCGGCATCCCGGAGTTTTCAGCGCGGCATGGCGTGACCCGGCAGGACTTGGAGGCTGCGGTGCTACGGCTGGAGGTATCGGCGGTGCTCCAGTTGCTTGCCGAGATTTTCCCGGCCAACGTAGGCTCCATCGCCGAACAGGATTACGGCGAGCCGGCCGCGCCGCTTGCAGTCAGTTCCTATTTGCGCGAGCAGACCGAAATGATCGCTCCAATCCGGGCGCTGTTCGACATCGTGCGCGAGATCGCGACCGCCATTACGCACGAGGTCGGCTCATTCGGCTGAAGAAGGCAGGTTGTTGAGACAGCAAGGGCAGGGCTTTGCCCCATACGCGCGAACTTACCTGGTTCTGAGTGCCATGCATTGTAGTTTCCTGTGCCTTGGAGCCTCTGCCAGACGGTATCGCAGGGCTGCTGCGGCCTTTC
>JAABUJ010001366.1_pt1 | contig 36687 bp, 33 predicted proteins | sample 5559131 | NCBI WGS metagenome assembly JAABUJ01 (sample SAMN10711875, study PRJNA513366) | rock metagenome | isolation source: Antarctica rocks | place: Antarctica: Victoria Land, Mt New Zealand nord | collected 2016-01-07 | reverse complement strand
TGTATGTGGATCGAGGACCACCGCCATCGACGTCCGCTTACGCTCATTCTCCATCTTACGCACCACCTTCATATCCGCCACCGGGCGCATCCTTCCTTCCTCCTGCAGCTCCGCCATCAGCACCTCCGCCAATCATCCAAGAGAGTCATCCACCACCGCCACATGGTTACGCTCAACCTAAACCGCAACCACGACAGTGGACCTCAGAGGTACACCCGTCCCGACGGTCGTCGGTATATGGCCGGCCGGTCGTTGAGTATGCAGAACAGGTCTACTCCGCACCGCCAATGGAGCGGAGATCCAGCTCCCACCGCTCGCATCGCGAATACACAGCCACACCGGTGGACCGGGAATACTTTCGGGATGAAGATTACTATCTGATGCCACCTCCAAAGACAGTCCCCACCCAACGTCCGTCGTCCCGACGATTGTCAAGCACGAAGTCCCATCAGTCTCACGCTCGCGCCGCGTCTGTTGAAGCTCGAGTTTCCGATCGCTCACATCGGGAAGCGGCCGAGCAGTCATCAAGATCTCGGCGACCCAGTCTCGCAACCCGACCTTCTGTTACCAGTAAGAAATCGACGTCTTACGCAAACGCTCCGGAGAATGCCAAGATCTCCGTCGAGTCAGCACGTCATCGCAGGGCAAGCTATTACGGACACGAGCGGCGTCATGACCTCGAGGCCAAGCAAAGGGAGATCGAAGAGTATCAAGAGGCCAAAGGTAGCAAGTCCATCCCCTTGACCGCCGATACGTTGGCGGCGGCGCGGAAAGGGACCAGGAGCAGCGATAGCGGCAGCCGTGCGAGCGGTTCGAGAGAAGGGAGCGAAGTCAAGACGAGAAGTGCCGCTGGGGGAAGTGGAGTGGCAGCCAAGAACGATGCGGAGAGTTTCACGATGAGATTTAACGCCGGAGCTGGCGTGAAGGTCGACTTCGCCGGGGACAGCGTGGATGGGAAGACAATCAGTCTGCGGCCTAGTGGGACCGATGGGTTGATGGAGCTCAGTGTTGGTGGGAGGGAGAGTAAGAAATACCACGTGAGCGAAGGAAAGCAAGTGGAGTACGCGAGAAGTGGGTTGAGGCGGGAAGTGAAGGAAACTGAAGATGTTCGACGAACGCGCGAAGACATGAGAAGTGCGAGAGGAAGTCGACGATCGAGTCGGTCAGGATATAGTGGAAGAGGGCAGGCCGAGTGATTTTCTTTCGGACACAGTACGAATTAGCGGATACCTTGACCGGCACTTCAACAACGGCCGCTTTCGACTCCACTCGATGGGTGGCTTTCTGCCAAAACACACCAGGTTTTAGACCTAAAAGCACTCGCTCCTTGCTACGATCATGTTATGACACGAGACACGGCGATACGACTTTACGATGATGCTAGCGATCTGCTTTGATATGGCGAATGTTTATATATACGACAGATATCCCCCCCTGCCTGCGTCGGACGAATCTTCTGGTGTAACTGATACTGTAAGACCCAATTTGGACATTTTTCTGTAAACTCTTCAGTCTGTTATGCTAGAATATCAATCACTATCACCTATGATCCAACTGGGGGTACTGTTCATAAAGTGATTAACACCTGATAGTTCAGACATTTCCTGTTAATATTTCCTTTGTGAGAGTGAAATCGGTTTTGACTATTGCAGGGATTGTCGAGGCTTGTCGCCCAGTGAACGAGATGTTGTCATCCCTCACCAGCCACCTCGTGTACCCACCACCGACTTTTTTAACACAACTTTCTGCTTACGAAGTACATACGCATTGCACATTACTGCAAACCTTCCGTACCTTTTCCTCACACATATTATTGTACTGTGGCAATGAATTTTCTCCATCAAACAAGAACGTAGGCCATATCCTGCACATCTTCGAGAAATTGAACATCGGCAGCCTCGAAATCACCGGAGGCCGGGGGCTCGCACCTCTACCTGCAGTCACCCAATCCGAGTGACTGAGCTCGACATTCAAACGTCTAACCACTGCGACTATCTCATTCCTAACAAGTCGACCAATCTACCATGGCACCTCTACCATCGTCCCTCCTCTCCGCCCGCCACGTCAACCCAAGCAGCATCTCCGACCTCAGCATATCCTCGCTCGAGCTCGACCGGCGCTCCTCCCCACCCGACCTCCCAACCTACCTCTCCACCCTCCCCCTCTCCGACCGCGAACGCCTCGACGCCCCCTCCACCACCCGCACCTCTCTCCTTAGCAAACGCGCCACCGTCCTCTCCCCCCTCGACGCCGGCGCCCTCCTCCGCGCCCGCGACCCGTCCCGCGACAGCAGCGGATACTCCCGCGGCGCCGGCGCCATCCCGCCCGACGCGATCAACAACAAGGGCGTGCTGGCGCTGTTCGGCCTGCTCTCGGCCTCGCTCGTCTTCGCGAGCATCTGGTTCTTCTTCTGGGCCAAGAACGGCGGCTTCGTGTGGCGCAAGGGCGACTGGGAGGATTACAAGTCGACCGTCCTGCGTCGCAAGGGACCTGATGGGAAGACGCTGAGTAACGCGACGAAGCGGACGGTGTTGGGGGGTGGGAGCGTCGTTGGCGGGAGCATGGGGACGTATGAGGACGAGAGCGCGCTCGATGTCGAAGAAGGGAAGCAGAAATCGAAGGCGGGGAAAGGGAAAGCGAAAGGCAAGAAGACGCGTGCTGGCGGTGGAGGCAAGGGAGGCCGCGACGAAGACGTGCGCGCCTACCGGCACGAAAAGCCCGCCCGCGTCGGCGGCCTCAATCGCCAGCCGGACGGAAGCTACCACGACTACTCGAACACCGAACCCTCGGAGCTGGCGCCCTCGACCTACGCTTTCGTCGTCCCTCCAGCAGGGCGCCGCGAGACCGTCAAGGACAAGGACCGGAACAAGGACAAGGACAAGAACCACCCCCCCCATCCGTCCTACACCGTCGGCTCCGAAGAATCCTTCTCCGTCCTCTCCGCCTCCACCGCCTCCGACCGCCGCCCGCTGCGCTCCTCGCCCCACCACCACCGCCACCACCGCAGCGAGCACGGCTCGCCCTCGCCCGCACACACGCCGACCGCCAGTCGCTCACGCCAGTCCTCGCCCCGCAAACAGCACCCCCCCCACCGTCGGTCGGCGTCGCAGTCGCGGCGGAGTGGGCGCTATACGGAGCCGATCGATTTCGAGAGTCGGTATAGCGCGAGCGAGGTCGAGACCGTGGAGTCGGGGACGAAGAGCTATTTCCATCCTATTCCGGAGCTGAGTGGTGGGAGAGCTGCGGGGGCGGTGGAGAAGAAGGGACTTGGTGGGGATGCTGGTGGTGGTGGGTTTCGGAGGGGGACGGGGGGGTGGGCGAGGAGGGATAGTTTGAGTGATAGTGAGGCGGAGACGGATGCGTATACTGTGAGGTCGTAGGATCTGTGGTGGGGGGTTTGCGGGAATGGTGCGTTGGAGTGGGCTAGAAGAGACTAGCCGAAACCGGAGGATCAAGATGGATAAGGCCGTGAGGTACAATAGGCTGATGACACGGATCTGGGACGGCGCGGAACTACGGAAGATGGGCTCGATGGTCATTACGTGCCATCTGAACGGGAGGCAAGATGGACTTGACTTTGTTTGATCTGATGTGCTTTTTATCTTCTTGAGCGAGCGAGCGAGCGAGGGAGTGATTGAGTATGTAGGAGCGACTGTAGATAGCTAACTTAGATATTAAGACATTACATACCAAACCCTGTTCGGGAGGAGTCTTCTTCGAATATGGACGGGCACTCTGCGTACTGCACATTATATTCAATCCACGATCGCCATGTCTTTGGCTCCTCCGTCCTTGGATCTAGAACGGTGAATCGTTCACGTGTGTCCACCCTTCGAAATGATACGGTGAGACTGGAGGAGAGCCTGCCTGGGGCCAAGAGCAACGAGAGGAAAGACGCTGATCCAACACATGGCCCCTGAAGGGACGTCCGCGGAAAGAGTGTAGATATGCAGGAGATGTGGTCTAACCTCCCCATCAAAGGTCTCGTTCGGCGATCGAGGCGGACCTGACTGCATGGTTTTCTGGACCCACTCTACGGCTGAGGTCTGTTTTGGTTTTCCTTTGTTTGGGGGAATAGGGAGGAGGGGTGATTAGGGGTTGGGATGGAATTGAACAAGGTATGGGCGTGGCGATACGGTAGGGATTGGGGATTCGGGCGGTGGAGATCAGGCTTTGGGTTTTGGCGGTCTGGTTGCGTGTAGGGTGTTTTCGGTGCCGGACTAGGTACAGGTATGGACACGGTGTGTCGGGGACGGGGGTCTTGGGCTTGACGATGAGGCACTTGACTCTTGGTCCAGCAGTAGGTAGAGTCTTGTACCCATCTTGGTCGTGGACATGTCGGTTTAAGGGAAGGTGGAGCTGCTGGATATAAGGATTGCACAAGTGATACCAGTCCAACATATCAAGCTTGATTCGTTGATGATAAGTACGGAATTGGATGTCTGGAAGTGTATATCGGTCGTGAAGTTACTGTCGTGGCTGGAATGGAGCACAAGGATAAGAATAATAACTCTTGGATTATCTTCGACTTGCTGGGCAATGCACCGCATGCCAGGACTCGGACTCCTCTACCTCGTGCACCACGCCACCAAAACAATCTCGCCTTGTCCGCACCGGTGCCTCTGGGAATCAGCACAATCTGAGAGCCGCCCGGTCAAGGCTACTACCAAAGGGCCAAAAAGGACGCCGAACTCATTTCTGCATCATCAGTTGGACGAACTCGTTGTCTGAAATGATATACTGTCAGTGTAGCTTTTCTCACGTAGAGCAGGCCTGGCACCCACAGTCGATTTTGCCGTCCCCGTCTTGGTCGGCCTCCTTGATCATCTCGTCGACCTCGTCATCCGTCAGTTTCTCGCCGATGGAAGTCATCACGTGGCGAAGTTCTGCCGCCGAGATGAAGCCGTTGTTGTCGCGATCAAACACCTTGAACGCTTCTCGGATCTCCTCTTCCGAATCAGTGTCTTTCATCTTTCGTGCCATCATCGTCAGAAACTCTGACAGTGCTCTCGTCAGTTCTTTTTCGTCACGAGTATGACTCGAGCTGTAGGCTTTTACCGGGGAAGTCAATCGTCCCATTGTTGTCGGCATCAACCTCGTTGATCATGTCTTGCAGCTCGGATTCGCTTGGGTTCTGCCCGAGTGATCTCATGACAGTACCCAGCTCCTTCGTTGTGATTTGTCCTAGCAGCCCGGTATTCATCAGCTGTGCACGAAACGAAACCTGGACGAGCTGCTCTTTTCGGTGTTATGGAAGCGCCGATAGAAGAGCGAGCTCCGGGAGTTGATCGAATTTGCATTTGGTACGGATACTGGGGACTGGTGTACAGACCATCGCCATCTTTGTCCTAATATTGGTCATATCAGTCAAACAGACGCTGCCAAGGGTCGCCAACTCGTGACGTCTTTGATCCGTTTTCCAAGAAAAGAGCACTCACGAAAAGGGAGAAGGCCTCTTTGAAGTCGGACACTTGCTCTTCGGTGAGAGAGTCGGCCTGTAAAGGAAGCGCAACGTCAGCCTAAAACAGAGACCCACGGTGTTGTTGAGAAGCAGAGTACAACAGAACGCGCGGAGCTCTTTCGATGTGTCAACAACTCACCATACTGCTACACTGAGGTAATACTGTATCAATGGTATGTACGTGAAATCGAAGTCTTTGAAACCGAGGAAACTTCAGAATGTAGGAAGCGAAGGTAGAGAAGAGTAGAGTGAGGCTTTCACAATATTAATATATGATACTCTGTGTGCCGCTGAATAGTAGCCTTGGCTTGGGCTGGGTATCCCAACTCTGTTGAAAGTTACAACCCTTTTGCCAAGGCCTCCAGGGCTGGCCAATCAAATCGAACCAACAGTCAAGGCGTAAGGTAAGGTTGACTTGACCGATGAGCTAGGCTACGCTAAGCCTAATTCGACTTACCTACCTACGCGCAACGCAATCCAACGCAGCGCTATGCAGTACAGCCCGTGAGACTTTGAGTCAATTCAGCTGAAGAGGTATCCAGTCTGTGGTAGCTCGATGAGGGAGATAATCGATCCAATTACTATGCTTGACAGTGCAGAATCTACGAACTTGAGGACCCATCCCTGGTGGTAGACGAGGAGGCGCTCCGGCGCAATGTGGAGGGACCGGACCAACCTGTATGTTGCCTGGAGATGAGGTGGGGGGGGGAAACGTCGGATCTCCACTAACGGTAAAATATAGCTACATCTCCTACCGGCAGTCGTACTCACACCATCCGGCGAAGAAGCCGCGCTATCTTGGACCATCCCTCAATGGCTTCACCGACCATGGATCAACCTCGGAAGAACGTCGGGGTCTCATGTCCGGTGGTGCCTTCGAAGATGACGCGGATGTCGTTATTGAGATGGACTTGCTGCCGCCGAGATGGATTGACGTCCAGGACGAGGTGACGGAGCTGTTGGTTGGGGTAGCGCAAAAGTCCTCGAAGCTTGACAGATTACACCAAAAGCACGTGTTGCCGGGCTTTGACGATGAGGACGTGAAGAGACAGGAGGAAGGGGAGATTGAGTCTTTGACTCAGGAGATTACAAGAGGCTTCCATCATTGTCAAAGAGCGATCCAAAGGATCGAAACCATGGTCGGGGACGCGAAACGGCAAGGGGGTGTGAGCAAAGGCGAGGAAACTATGGCCAGGAACATCCAGATCTCTCTGGCCGGTAGGGTGCAGGAGGCCAGCGCTGGGTTCAGGAAGAAGCAGAGCAATTATTTGAAGAGTTGGTACTTCCATAATGGCCTTCGATCCTGCTGCTAAACAGATGTTCAGAACTACAAGCTCTTGGAGGGATCGGGTCACCTTTTGACCGGTCATCTACGCCAGTTCAGAATCCTTACAGCGATCCGTCGATGCTAGAGTCTGATGCCGACAAGTCCTTTTCGCAGTCCACACTCCAGCAGACCTCCCAAAAGCGCCTTACGAGTAATGATGCCGCAATCATGCAGCGGGAGCGAGAAATTACGGATATTGCCAAGGGCATTATCGAGCTTGCAGATATCTTCAAGGAGTTGCAGTCGATGGTCATCGATCAAGGGACCATGTTGGATCGCATCGACTACAATGTAGAAAGGATGAACACAGATGTCAAGGCTGCGGAAAAGGAGCTGGTCGTGGTATGTCCATTGTGTCTACGAAAAGCTATCCTTTCATCTTCACTAACAAGAAGATGGATAGGCCACTGGATATCAGCGGAAGACTACCAAACGCAAGATTCTTCTATTACTTCTTCTTCTAGTCGTTGGTATGTTTATCCTTCTTCTTGTGAAACCAAAACGCCACAAGGCCGAAGCGCAGCCAACATCACCACCTGGCTCTGCTCCGGGGACCCAGATTTTGGTAAGGTCAAGTTATCAAGCGCTCGAAAGTCTTGATCGTCGATGGATTGCTGCAGATGATGGGGCCGATCTGGTTATGGGTATGAACCGTGAAAGAAATGAGTGGAGACGAAGAAGACGGCGCAAGCGGGATCAGGCAAAGGAGGATGCCGGCTAGATGCTTAACATTGTGTATGCCACTTGTTATATCGTTATCAGGACAAGGAGTCCGTTCCAGCCTTTTCAGCTGGGAATACTACTTCTCGTCCTGTACCATGTCATGGCCGTCGCACAGCATCGCTGCCGGCTCCTCGGCCCCTCGTCATTATAAGGTACGCTTGCTGACTCGTCATACTCCTCTCGGTGGCCCTAACAACGAGCCTCTCGGTGACCGCCTCGTTCACTATTCACATTCTAGCCTGAACCCTCACTTTCTCACCGCAGTCACAACCACATCCACATCACATCCACATCTACACTCACATGATCTTACCATCTCAACCATCAACCACCTACCAGCAACTGTAAGTACCTTCTACTAGCTACTCATGCGCCGGCAGCACCGACTCGTGCAGATCACATGCCAAATCAGCCAAGCCCACCAAGAGAAATTCTCAACCGTGCTTCCAAGATGCGCAAAGCATGCACCCAAGCTGATTCTCTTCATCTCCCACTTCCGTTTTATACTCTGCGAGATCACAGCCCCTTGGGTACAGACACCACACCCCACTTTTCACAGCACCTCTCCCGTTATGTGGTCGCCAGCCCCCTTACCTGGCATATCTGCTGTCTGCTGGCAGCTGGCAGCATGCAGATTGTTTTGCTTCGGAGCGCAGGGCTGCTGGCATCTTGTAATATTTCCTTTATCGTGTCGGAATTTCTCCCCCGCTCTTTTTTGGCTCGGAACACGTTTCTATAACGCCTTCTCCTCCCATCACCGCTCTACCTTACCGTTCCTTACATCCCCGCCGGCGGTCCATTGCTGTCTTCCCCATCTGTGGGGGGCTATCGACCACGAGTGGCGGCAAGAGGGTCATAATATGTCGGTACCGGGCATCGCGCTGACGGCTTAGCGTTACATGGAGTACCTCGAGAACCTTCTCAGGACGTAAACGAAGAGCTTACGAAGAGGAAGGCCCAGCTTGGCCTTGCGAACGAAGAAATTGAGGAGCTGAGGGGGTATGCCGACCCGTGGTGATGTTCATATAGGGAGGCGGCATGTTACGTTAGCAGGATTGGTAGTAGTTGTTACATTATTTTTTCTCTGAGAGAGAGAAATCAATCAAAGACTACCGCTCTCACGGCGCAAGAGCTCGGCTACATCATCGTCCAAATCCGCCATTGCGTCTGCGCTCCCAAAACCTGCGAATTCGTCCCCTTGATCCAGCCTTCTTCTTTTCATGCTGATTCCGTTCGCAGGGCTGCCTGATTGTGGGCGAGGGTGTGGCATTGACAAACTTGAGAGGAGGTCTGACCCCGCTGGTGCTGGAATGAGCGGCGGCTGAACGGCTGGTGCCGGCTCCGTGTGATTTGACGGCTGTTCATGCACAAAATGCGCGCCAGTGGTCGTGGTGGTAGTTGCCGGTTGCTCGGCTGACGGGGAGCCGACTGGTGTCAGGGATTCGACGGGCGGAGGAGTAAGTTCTTCGATATATGGACGTTCTGGCTCCACTGAAGTAGCTTCACGTACCATTGTGTCGGTACTTCGTGAAGCTTCAGCAGCAAGATTGCCGTTACCTTGGACATTCGGCGACGAGTCCGCTGAGAGGCCACGCATGATTCCATCCTCAACTTCGCGTTTTTTGGCTTCTATTGTGGTCTTACGGCTCACAAGCTCGACATGCTGTACAAGTCCGCTAGCAAGCGCTGTCCGGTTTGCATCTAATAACTGCTCCAGCCCCTCAATCAGCGCCCGGCGCGCTTTGATGCTCTCGGAGACGGCGCCTTCGGCGGTTGCTAAAGCCTTGAGTAAAGCACTCAAGCGTGCCGCATGGACTGGCGGTGGCGGTACTGTAGAGGCCGGATCGGTAAGCTTGTCGTACTCTACGTTGGCAGTAGACACTGCGCCGCTGGAAGAGACAACAGCTTTCGATACGGCAATCTGCAGTGGTACCAGGGGCCGTAACTCAGCGGGCGCGGCTGGACCGGACGAGCTCGAGAAAAGAGATCCTCCCAGCATTGGCTTCTTTCCAGAAGAACGGGACTTGTCCATCTCTGAAGCAAGTCAGCGACTGCAGAAGTCAAGGGTTTCCAACCAAGTCTTACCGTCGATGCGGGCTTCAATCGCCTCCTGGATCGGCTGCTCGAAGATTTGACGCTGTCTCCATACTTCGATGACTCGCCGCAACTTCTGCTGTACCTCATTCGTTGCCCCTCGGTAAGCAGTCGCGGTGGCTTCGGCGATTATCTTGCGGCAATGCTCAGTAATTGCTTATGTATTCGAGAAATGCGTCAACTTACAGGAGAGAAAGCTATCAAGAAGTCGTCCTTGCGTCGAGCCTTAGACTGCTGGGCGACTTCTGGATGGGAACCATTGTGTTAGCACGGAGATTGCCAATCGATACCACATAGGGTTCCTGAGCTTACCATTCGCGAGATAGATGAGATTGAGTCTCTTGTTAGATCCTGAATCCTTCAGTCTCTGCAACCAAAGCTGTGCGGTGCGATCCGCATGTCTCCTACGAGTAACGCATAGTCAGCGCCGGCCTTCCTTGGGCAGCAAGTAAGCCCGCGAAGCCCTACCTATGGAACATAACCCATTGCGCAACAGTAACAATACTCTCTTGCGTCTCATTCAGCGCGGAGAGCTTGGCTTTAACCGAATCATCTGTGTATGCCATTGTGTAAACGTGCTGGCTGTGGAAGGTGTAACGAAGTCCTTTGTCTAGAGAATGCTTGGGTGCTATACAGGACCACTCAAGGTCGGACGACTTGATGAGCAGCGGTTATGGTTGCGGTTGTAGGAATGTGTTTGACAAAAGTAGACGATGATATCTACCGGCGACACAGACAAGACTGATTGTATTCACAATGCAGGTGTTGTACAGTACAGTATTGAAGTGAAGTCTGAAACTTACAATTCGAGAGCGAAAGGTTGGCTGGAGCTTCGCCGCAAAATCACGGAGCTTGCCGATCAGCTCTTGAGCCGCGACTTTCGTTGATGATCATCATAATACAGACCCATACCTGGCTTCATCTGGATATCACGCTTTCTTGAAAAACTACCAGTACAATGGCGGATAAGTTCCCTTCCCTAGAAGATTTTTCTGCCGGTAAGTCTGTCCTTGCACAACCCTTTCAATGCCTTGGAGCAATCTCATTAGACAATATGTCTTTGCCGACTCTGACTATTTCTTCAGGGCAGACCGAGACAAAGGGCAACGGCGCTCATGCTGACGATGACAACATCCTCGACGACGATTTTCTGACGCGTGAGCGAGCAGCTCTTGGGGATGATGCGGCCCAATTCTCATCACCAGGCGACAACTACCATGGCTCTGCAACTGTAGAGGACGGGGACGATGATCTTTTAGGAGGTGGTGATGATTATCACGGAGGCAATGTAGGAGGAGAGCAGGCGACTGAGTTCGAGAGCTCATTTCCTGCCCTTGACATGAATAATTCGGTTCGTCCGACCTGGAGCTACAGCTGGAGCTGGGCATTTGCAGTCAAGGAGTCAACTAACGAAGGCAACGTATAGCATATGGCACCTGGCGGCACGATCACAGGATCTGGCGAGCCTTTTCTCCCAGGCCACTCACAGCCATCATACAGCGGGTATGCAGCACCCGAAGACGAACCAGAGGTGATCAAGTAAGTTGTCTCACGCACCGCCTACACCTACAAGCAGAGATAACTCATATCCAACGCCCAGACATTGGCGAGAACAACGTGATCAGGCAACCCAACACCGAGACGAAACCTCATCCACCCGCAAAGCAGAAACCGTCAAGGCCGCCCAATCTGCCATCGACGATTTCTACGAGAACTATAACACAAAGAGAGACAAAACCATTGCACAGACACGGAAGGAAGCCGAGGAATTTCTAGCTAGCCGGGAAGACACCGCAGCCGGAGGGACGAGCTGGGAAAGAATCGCCAAGCTGGTGGACTTGAGTGGGAAAGGTACACGGGGCGGTGCAAGTGGAACGGGCAAGGAGAGATTCAGGGAGTTGCTACTGAGTCTGAAGAAGGATGAGCATGCTCCTGGTGCGACGGGCTACTGAGATGACTTCCATTATTCGAATACTTCAGGCATGGCGCATCTAGGTCTTCTTAACGGTCCGCGGACGGAATACATACCTGTACATTGCGTCACATTCTGTGGTCTACCTAAGCTATCTTCAGCTGATCACCCGGATGGGAGCAGTGAGCAATAGCCTGACTCTTGTTAAACAGCAACACCTTCAGAAGATGGTGGAAAGGTTTGCCTTGGTGATCCTTCTTCAGACTCATTCCTATGGCCCAAATAGTCAATGGAAATCATTGCACTTGAAGGTGCTTGAGAAAGTAGCATCTCGTTTGGATCAAGGAATTCCTGGTCAAATGCAACACTATGATATCTATATGCAATCCTACGCTAGAGATAAATCATCACACCTCACGCTGGATCTTCCGTACCAGACATTGCTTTCTTCCCAATTTCCTTCTCATGCGCCTCTAGCTCCTTCAACGCAGCCTGACCCTCCTCAGTTGTCGCATCAATGATCTGCTCCTCCAGACTCAGCATCCCGCCTTCACCTAGCTGGCCCACCACTTCCTCAGCTTCATCCACACTCATCTTGCCAAGAACCTTGTTCACCTCGTCCAAACTTCCACTCTCCAAAGCTCGCTGTAGCCCCGGCGGGAAGCTCTCGAAGGTCGCTCGTGCTTTCTTCTCTACTTCGTCCTGACTGTCTACTTTTGGAATCACGATGTTGATGCTGGTCCCGGGATCGACGGCGTGGAGTTGGATTTGCTCGACCCCAGCGCCACCTTCGGCAGCTTCTGCTGCTCGCTCCTTGGTGATCTCGGCGGCGCGAGTCTTGATCCGGCCGTAGGTGTCGTTGACGTCGTCCATGAAGACTTTCTGTGCGTTGTGGCCTTTCGTTGTAATCCTACAAGTCTGCGTCAGTAATTCAAGGTTGATGCCGGAGACAGTGCTTCGATTGATGCAGCAAGGTGACCACCAGGGTGACATAAGCTCACCTCTTGAAGAATAGCCCAACACCGTCTCGACCCAGAGATCGACAGTATTGTAATAGCAGGGCTTGATGCACACATTGTCTGGCATGCTCTGCCTTGCCTGCCAGTTGGCTGTTGAACGCATCAACAAGCAAGCCATCGGTCTCCCGTTCAGCCACTACATCTGGATGTTCTGATATGTACTGTAGACATCCTCGGTAGTCACCAATCTTGATTTTCGAGAATTCTTTGCCTAATTCCGTTGGCTCGACATGATCGTCGTCGTCGTTTGTGGAGTGCTTATCAGCTGCCTCTTCAGTATCTGCTTCAGCCCCCGACGATACACCACCATCCATTGCTGACAGAGCGTCCCGCTTCAGTGCAGCCGGATTGAGAACCTCTACCGTTTCCGCCTTCTTTTTAGAACTCGAGGATTTGCTCGACTTATTGACGGACGAGCTGTCAAAGCCAGTGTGTATGCTGTCACTGGTAATCTTCCGCCCTTCTTCCCTCTCTAACTCATTCAATTTCGAGTCGAGTTCCTTCTGTAGATCCCGAACTTTTTTCTGATGCCCTTGGACCCCCTTGATATATTGCTTGTACCTATCCTCGGTTTTGGACTCGTCAACCTCCTTCTTCACCTGATCCACAAGCGCACCCATCATCTTCGAATATGTAGGTTGCTCCTTCTCCTGCGTATGAACACCCTCCAGAGGTTCTGGCGGCTCATCGTCCGTGGGATCGCCTGCGGACTCTATCAACGATTGAAACACGAGCTCATCCGCATTTGAAGCATTGGCTTCGTGGCTCCGTAAGGCGTTCAGTAGTGTATCTATACGACGAAGAAGACCGTCATTGATGATACGTTCATACTTCAAAGTGTCGATCTGGTGCCGCCGCTCGAACCTTGCCTGATGGATTTGGTTCTGCTTTGCGCGGATGAAGGAGCGTTTGTCGACGTTAGGATGAACTTCTATGTCGGAATCGTCGCTGAGCTCGAGGGCATCCCATTTGCTGTAATTGACAACCATTGTGGAAGACACTGTGCCCTTCTTTACGACAAGTATGTTGTGGTTGGATTTGAAGCTCTGACAGTTGTGGAGGGGGGGTGTACATGTGGAAATGTCCGCACGACGTCAGCAATGTGGTCCCTACACGCTAGAGTCCTAGAGCATCTGCCTAGTCCATACTTCACTCTCTCCGATTTTCACATTGCGCCAGCCAGGACTGACTGTTGCACCAATATGATAGACCGAGTCACCGGGATACTGCTGCGGTGAGTAAGGAGGGTCTTGAAAGCTTGCGCAGAGTCATGCGCAGCTCGAAGCTGCTATATGCGGGACCCTGGAGGAGCATCGTACCTCGTACCGGATCCGGTCTATTCACACATTCTGCACAAGATGTGACGCTTCCAACGAACTTGGCCAAGGGAGTGGGATTCCAGCTATTCCCTCGCCGAGCTTCCTCAAGTTCCGCGAAGTTGCGCCTACATTATGGCGGTTCTCGGCGGCCCTTCCAGCAACCATTCCATGTTTTCCCAGACCGCCAGTCCTTCTCAGGCGCAAGGAGTTGGTGTATTGGGCCGCAACGGCGGGATCTATCCACTACGAAGATCCTACAAGAGGCACGTCCCACTGCCGTGAAGGAACAAGAACCGAACAAGGTACAGAAAGAGGAAGACGAAGACGAAGACGGGCAGCGGGGGTTTGCAAGAACAGAGAGGGCGTCACAAGCTGCACAAGTCAACCTGAGTGCGCGATTGGCCAAGGATGGCAAGTCGCAAGGACAGACAGCAGGGTTCGGAGAGGTGTGGAGATTGATCAAGATAGCGAAGCCGGAGGCAAAGGTGCTTGGCGTTGCCTTCGTTCTTCTACTGATATCGTCCTCAATTACGATGACTATACCATTCTCCATTGGGAAAATACTGGACATTGCAACGAAATCCGAAACCGGCTCGGACCAGCTGTTCGGGTTGGATCTGACCACCTTCTATATGGCCCTTGCAGGAGTTATCACGGTGGGCGCGGCTGCCAATTACGGCCGCATCATTATACTCAGGATCGTTGGTGAGAGAATTGTTGCAAGACTTCGGTCACAACTGTTTCGGAGGACCTTTGCCCAGAACGCCGAGTTCTTCGACGCAAACCGAGTGGGCGACCTGATCTCACGGCTGAGCTCAGACACGATTATCGTGGGGAAGAGCATCACCCAGAATCTCTCAGATGGTCTACGAGCTCTCGTTAGCGGAGGTGCTGGGTTCGGTCTGATGGCATACGTTAGTCTCAAACTTACCGGCATCTTGACGTTGATGTTCCCACCTGTGGCCATCGGAGCGTTCTTTTACGGCAAAGCGATCAGAAACCTAAGTCGAAAGATCCAGAGGAATCTTGGAACGCTTACCAAAATTGCGGAGGAGCGATTAGGGAACGTGAGGACTAGCCAGGCGTTTGCTGGAGAGATTCTAGAGGTCGGTCGATACAATAAACAAACGAAGAAGATTTTTGAGCTTGGGAAGAAGGAGGCGTTAATCAGTGCCACTTTCTTCAGTACAGTAAGCATTACGAGATCTTACGCCTTGTGTACTGACTAACCGCACTACAGACTGGACTTATGGGAAATATGACTATTCTAGCCCTCCTATATACAGGTGGATCGATGGTGAAAAGTGGTGCTATCAGTATTGGTGATTTGTCGTCGTTCTTGATGTACACAGCATACGCGGGGTCGAGCTTATTTGGTCTATCGAGCTTTTATTCGGAATTGATGAAGGGAGTCGGGGCAGCCAGTCGTCTCTTCGAGCTGCAAGATCGGAAGCCGACCATCTCACCTACGGTAGGGACGAAGGTCACATCAGCGCGTGGACCCATCAGATTCGAAAACGTGACGTTCAGCTACCCTACGAGGCCTGCCGTCAAGATCTTTAACAATCTCGACTTTGAGATACCACAAGGCACGAATGTCGCAATTGTCGGGCCATCGGGCGGTGGAAAATCAACCATCGCCTCGTTGATGCTTCGCTTCTACTCTCCAACAACCGGGACGATTAAGATCAATGGGGTAGACGTCTCCACGATGAACGTCAAGTCACTACGACGGAAGATCGGGGTCGTCTCACAAGAGCCGGTTCTGTTCTCCGGAACGATTGCGGACAACATTGCGTACGGGAAACCAGACGCGACGCGAGCAGAGATTATTGCAGCTGCACGAAAAGCCAACTGCCAGTTCATCAGTGACTTTGTAAGCTGATCATCCAAGTCAGAACAGGACAAAGCGCTAATCTAGATCAGCCCGACGGACTCGACACATCAGTCGGTGCTCGCGGCGCGCAGCTCTCCGGTGGCCAGAAGCAGCGCATCGCCATCGCCAGAGCCTTGGTCAAGAATCCAGACATACTGATCCTCGACGAAGGTACGTCATCTCCCCAGTCCCCCCTTCCCAACAAGCAACACAACACTAACCCCAACTCCACCCCCACAGCAACCTCCGCGCTCGACGCCGAATCGGAAACGCTCGTCAACTCCGCCCTCGCCGCGCTGCTGAAAGGCAACAACACGACCATCTCGATCGCGCACCGCCTCTCGACCATCAAGCGCTCCGACCGCATCATCGTCCTCTCCTCCGATGGCAACGTCGCCGAGCAGGGCGCCTACAAGGACCTCTCCGCCGACCCCAACGGCGCCTTCACCAAGCTCATGGAGTGGCAGATGAGCGGCGGCGAGACCACCGACACCTCGCCCACCCATATCGCCTCCGAGCCGAGGGGCCCGCCCACCGAGTCGGAGGAGATTGCGCATCGTTTGGAGAGTCGAGGGGAGGGGGATGGCGAGGACGATGTGGAGGAGGAGGGGCTGAAGGTTAGGGGCGAGAAGGAGACGGGGGTGGAGGCTGTTGTGGAGAAGGTGGGGAAGAGGTAGATGGTGTGTTGCCTAGGGTCTGGTGTTGAGGTCCTTTTCAACTGGACGGACACACATGGTCTACGCAGGATTTGGTTCGTTTGGGAAACGCAATGCGCTGGGTAGCGTAGAGAGTTGCTTCCTTGAGAGATGTATTATAATTTGCTCCACTCGCACCGTGCCTCAGACGTAAGTGCTATGTACACGTGATGCTGTCTGTCATCTGATAATCCGATGATGTATCTGTAGTACTAGCGCGGGAAGTATGAACTCCCACGATGGACCTTTGCCGCGACAGTATGGATAAGGCTATTGACTTTTACGGGCAGGAAGTTCCTGTCCCTGAATCTTGCCGCACAGCGTTAGAGTCGACGCTGAGTTATACCACTTCGTGGCACGATGATCCAAAAAGACGCCAAAGCCCAAAAGGCGAAACGGTCTCGCCTGTCAATGTTGATGAGCGAGCGAGCCTACATTACCTTAGGTATAACCTCCAGCCAGCGAAGCTAGCAGTGTACTAGGCCACTGGGAAACAGTCTTCGCAAGGAGTCTAGCTGGGGGCAAGCTGGTGCTTTACGGTTCCATGATGGGCGCTAGGTAGCTTGTGCCGGGTCTTGAAAAGTTTTCTATCCCAGCGAGCGGTGAATTTCTCACTCAGCGCGCAGAAGCTTTCACACAGCGTGTGTGCACTTGAGGGTGCTCATTACATCAGCTACAAAGTGTCGTAGCTCAGCGAATGGCAAATGCTCTCTGTACGCCAGGCCTTCTCCGAGAGCATTATGCTCTGGCAGTCAAGAAGCTCAAGAGACTACCCACGGTCAGTCCGGCGACAAGCATCAGTCCCATGAATCCTCCCGCAGCCTCCCTCTCGTCGACATCCACCCATTCTACCGCGCCCATCATACAGTTGCTCCCTAACCAGCCGTTACTCAGACCGAAGAGGAACTGAACGATAATGAGGTAAAACGTATCGCTGTTGATGGCAGCACCCTGCCCTCGAACGTTGCAGAGTAGGTAAAGAGGTATGAAAGCTAGCCGGAGGAGAGAGAACGCGAAGAGAAAACGGGGGTACTGTATGAGTCGAAGTTGAGGGACGAGGGTGAGGAGTCGGCCCACTAGGTCACCGGCATTCCAGAGCAGGAAGGCAAGTGGTATGAATGAAGCCTTTTGGAACAGGCGAGGAGAGGTTGAGGGATCTCGGACACTCAAGATTTCTTGTGTAAAGACCGGAAAGACCATGGTGACGGCAAAGCACAAGAAAACTGCCGTGGCCAGCCAGCGCAGTTTCTTGCAAAGAGTCCAGAGCCCTACGACCTTGCGCTCCGGGGGATCTTCTTGCTCCGCTCCGTTTTGATCATCCACAGCGTGAGATGTAACGCCGTGTGACCTGTGTCGTCGTACGAGGTATAGGAAGGCTACCAAGGCCAGAGTCGACACGGCAGTTGCGGTGAGAAAATAGGAAAATGCCGAAACGGAGGACTCTGGCGCATCCTCGGCGTCTTTTGGAGAGACTGAGAGAACAGAAACGATTTCTAGCCCCTTATCAGCATTCCCATCGTCATCGACTAAGCCGGGGCGACTGACGTGCTATGCATGGAAGCACCCCTGCGATCGCCTGTCCTGTCATGATAGCCTGCGTATATTCTTCCCTTCCAAACCCCGACACAAACGCGAAAACGCCATTCTGGCTCAGGCCCGTGGCCAGACTCGCAGCAAAGACCATCAGCATAAGAAAGGCGAAGTAGGAGTCGGCCGACACATGACGGAAGAGTACGGTAGACAGCGCGAGCAGGGTGAAACAGATGTTGTTGACGACCAGCGACGACGCTATGCGTTTGGGGTAGGATGCTCGCGACTGGAGTTTCGTAAGGACTATGACGGAGCCAAGGTTCGTCACTGTGGAGACTGAGATGATGGCGGACTGGAAGTGGGTAAAAAGCCAGTCACTTGATTCGAACCGTCGCTGGAAGTATGGCGCCGCCGCTAAGAACATGTTCCTATAGACAAGAGCAAGATTCAGTATGATCCTGGACCACAGACGGGATCGCCTGGATGGGGTTTCTGGAAAGATCGTACCAGGCCCATAGCATAGCAACGCCTAGCAGTAGAAAGATAGAGTAGTCCAGCCATGAGAAACCGTCCTCCTTGTGAGGCTCTATCCTCTCGCCGTCGGCATCCACTAAGCCACCCTCCAACGGCTCGTATGCCGGAGCGCTCTGAGAGAACACCTTACGAATGCGCTCCATGATGTCCGTGGCTTGATGATGAGGGAGAAGCAAAAGCGCGCTTCAACGATCTCAAAGGAGAATCATGACATGGTAGCGAATGTCGGGACTTGGAGTTATTCGCTGTAGCGTTGCGGGCTCGGCCTGGCATCTGTCCCTCGTGTTCACACCTCACAGTCCGAACATCATACGCAGCTGTCATCAGGCATTGTGAGGTCAGGAGGTACTTTGTACCTACCTTAAGTAAGGTACCTTTTTAGAGACCATGAGCCTCCATTAGGGTGCCTGATTGGGCCTAGCGGTATCTATTCGGAAGCCAAGATACGCACTAATTATAGGTGATATTAGGGCTAGTAACAATAATATAACAAGGTATTATTCAGTCATCACTCTCACGGTAACGTTATTATTATTATTTCTCAAAAAGGTGAAGGAAAAGTTTTCACCGCGGATAAGATAGGGCCTAATTAGGGTTGCCTATCCGGTGGAGGAATTATTTGCTGCGAAACATCCGCATTATCATTCTTCCGAAGTAGGCCTGTGTTAACAAAATAAGCTACCGGTAACGTTATGAGGGAATTTCTGGGTTTCGGCCCTGGCTAGAACAAATCGAGAAACTTTCCCTCGTCCCTCGTCCCTCTTCCCTTTTGCCTTCCCTTTTCTTCTTTCTCTTTTTCTCCTTCTTCTTCTTTCACTACTTTTTGTTGCTCACTTTTTGTTATTCTCTTCCCTGATATATCACAGTATCCGATCTTCTACCTAAAACCTGTAAGTCTTCCAGCTTGTCATTACTTGTTGTTGACCACCACCGATACATGTTCAGCACATTTGATTCCATAGCTGACCACTTTTCTAGTCACCACGGCGAATCTAGGAGCATAGTCTCCTCGGAAAACTGGCGGCTATTAAACTCCACAGAACGGCCGGCTCAATTGTGCCTGTCGGCGAGCTGCTGCAACCCACACGACCACCGTAGGACACAGGTCAGTAGTCCACCACAGTTAGACTATAACAACAACTCACTTTACCTCGAAACCCTGCATTTGTCCATTGATCTGTATTGTACAGTCCGACATTTGACTACAGTTCTCCTATATGGTCTTCTGCTAACAGAGCTACATCAATTTAGTTAAACAAAACCCAACCAGCATTTCGGCAAGCATCTCTTCTGATGTACAAGCGATGGGCCGTGTTATACGGGTCCTTTGCGGGCTAGGTGCCAGACGCGAAGTTGCGTGCGCTGCACCAACACAGGTGGTGGCGGAGGGAGGCCAAGAGGAAAAAGACCAAAGTGCTGCTGTCTCCTTCGAGAATGTCAATACTTATACCGCCAAGGCCAAGGCTAGACGTTTGGATCGTTGGCTTGATAGCGTCGTGAAATTTTCGGGGTCCGAATTCGCTTTCTTCTTTATTCTCGCGGCCCTCCTGGCTTGGGCATTCTTGGGAATCCCGTTCGGCCAGACAACGGACTGGCAGGTTGGCATCTCCGACGCCCAAGCCATCATCAATCTTGTCTTTGATTCGTTCCTGATGCGGCAGCAACTGAATGCGTACGACCAGTGTCTGGCGGTCTCGTGCTGTCTCAGGTCCCGCACTATCAGCCACAAGAGAATGCTGAGACACCTCGTCAAGAGTGGGAAGTATCATAAAGTCAACCTAGCGCAGTTTCACGGGCTGGGGCGGACAGAGTTCGCATCTGAGCTCCCTACCGAGAATCTGCTGGGCCGGATCTGCACTGCTGTCTCTGTCTTCATGGGTCATATCGTCACCGTGACTGGCTTCTGGATATGTATTTTCATCTGGATCGGGTTCGGCCAGTACTGCGGATGGTCTAGCCAGTGGCTGTTTTATATCAACTCGGCCACGTCGGCACTGATGGTTTTTATGCTGGCTTTTCTGGCCAACATCCGGGAACGGCACAACGACTACGCGGCGAAATGCCTAGAATTGATCCACGCCGCTGATGCTGCTCTCGAGCTCAGACTCCGAACCGTCACTGGCGACACCATCGCGAACCAGACATGCGTTATCCCCGCTCCTAAAGTGGACAGGATTCAACGCGGGATCAACTACTATGCGGATCTCGTTGGTACCCTCCTGGGTATCGCCATCCTGTTCCTCGTCTTGATCGTATGGGTCCTGATTGGCCCAGCTTTGTCCTTTGACTCGAACTGGTGGCTCCTCATCGGCACGTACGCGGGGCTGATCGGCATGAACGACGGCTTCGTCCTCCGCAACGTGTACAACCAAATCGGCCGTTACGAAAATGCCCAGTTCGATCAGCAGAACTTCGAAGACATGGACATGCTGTCTCTGATTGGTGTCACGGAGTTTACCGAGGAGCGCGTCGTGAACAAGTCACTGAGCTCCCGCATTTCGATCGCGATGGGCAATTTCTGCTCCCATGAGATGACAGTAGTACTTGGAGCGGTCACGATCCTTGGTCTCATCATCGGCGCCAGTGCCATGAATTGGAGCGTCACGGGACAGCTGCTTTGCAACGTCCCTCCCAGCATTATCGAGTCCTTCTTTACGCTGATCCTAATCACGGGGCACAACATTGGGGATGCCAGGAGGCGTGTCGACCTCAACAACATCTATTTCCGCAGACTGCAACTCATCAGTTATCTCAACATCCAGGTCAATCAATCTTGAGAAACTGTAGAGTTTGGAGGATGGTTCGGAATAAAGTTCGCTGCGAAACGAAGACCTATGGGGTTGGGCCAGCTTATTGGAATCAGGTGTCCTCGAAATCCATGATACTTCAGAGCTTACAACGAAATCGAATTGAAGCGCTTCACGAATAATATTGTTTTGCAGCTTGTCGAGAGATGCTATCTTCTTTCCGATGTGCTTGTTAAGGCACACCTCTCCTCGCGGGGAAGGAATACCTAGAATGTACATAAGTTAGACTGGAACGTTAGAAAATTTCGGCGATGCTTCTGGCTTTGTTCTATCTAATTCCTTCTCCATATGGACCACCCATTCGCACAACTGTACGGATGCTCTACGCATGGTTTTTCTTTAGGAACTTCCATTCGTGTAACGTAACTGCAGGGTCTACAACTGCACAACAACTGTATCTACCATTTACCTTGATATATCCTCCGTTTTCACAATAGCATCTATAGCACGCATATGAATATGATTGAATATCGTAAAGGTGCATGGCTAGAAAAGAGTGACACTACAAAGTAGGTACCCATAGGCAGGTACATGTACAGTACCACTGTAAGTTGCCGGCAGAAAGCCACCGCTAAAATCCCCAGGTGGACGCCATAAAAAGCCGCAACGGGCCGGGCCGAGCCGATCCGACAAACCCGGCTAAGTCATTCTCATTCTCACTCGTCATTCTCATTCCTTCTTCGTCCTGAGGCCGCTCAATTCCCCAGATCACTCTCGTTCAGCCAGCCATTCTTCACCGCGTACTGCACCAGGTCACCGGCAGAGTGGAGGTCAGATCGAGTCAAGGTTTCCGGGTTCAACAGCTTCAAGGTTGCGTTCAGCTTGTCTCCCAGCTCCTTGCACCGCCTTCGGGCCCGCCGTTCCGATCCGACCTCGTTCGGATCGGACCCCGGCAGCCGTTGCAGGCGAGGGCGGTCTTCGATATCCTTCCTCGAGCGCCGGCTCATTTCGGACAGGAGGAAGTGCAACCATAGCAGGTTGGTTCGGGGCCGGTACTGCTTCCAGCCCGCCCCCGCACTTGCCAGGCCCGCCCCGACGTCGGCATAGTTGCCCATCGGGTCTCTCAGGAAGATCTCTGCCCGCATCCTGATTTCACTCGTCAGCTGGGTGCGAAGTGGCAGTAATGATTAAAGGAAGGAAGCATACCTGCGATACGTGTCGAACTGGCCTCCGCCGCCTCTCCGGTCGCAGATGCCTGCCCCGTCCCGCAGGTCGTTGAAGGCCACATGACCTGGGCCCATGTCCGCCCGCGACAGGGTGTAGTCGATCAGCGTCACCTCGACGCCGCTGAAGCCGAGTTTGACTTCCTCGGCCTCCGCCTTGGTGAGCTGGAGGGGCCCATCCACCGTGGCGTTGGCGGCGCCGGGGTGGACGCAGACGTTTCCCAGGTGTAGGTCCCGGTGCTGCAGTTTCACATTCGAGTCAGTTCTGTTTCACTCGGAGCTCGGAGATAGCTTACCTCGAACCTCGCCACCACTTCAGCCCTCGCCAGGGCTATGGCCGCGCCCCAGAAGATGTCCCACGTCTGCCAGTGCGAGCTGACGCGGACTCGCTCGAGATCGGTACCCGCGTACTGCATCTCAATGATGAGCCATAGTTGGGTGGAAATGTATCTTTTGACGGTCGGGCGGTCATCTCGTCGATGGTTTGGTGAATGGATATAAGCGTCACATGCGCTGATGATTTGAGGTGGTTGACTGCCGCACACGACATAGGCCTCTTGGTATACAGTGAATCCGGGAATCGACGTCATCTTAGCCAGCAGCTCAACTTCGGATACGGCTTCAACGACAGGTACGAAAGTTCTCGATCCCACTCCGCTTCTCGCTCGTAGAGGGATGACTTTGAAGATGGTTTCCCCGAGTATTGGTTCCGTCGAGCCCTCGGGTGTGATCTTAGTACGATATGTTTCACCGAAGGAGCCCTCTCCGACCTTTACGAGGTCGTAGTTCTGCTGGCAAAGGCGGTCGATCCAATCACGGAAGCTGCAGACTGGTGTTTCGTCAACACGGCCTTTGGCAACCTCAAGAAGGGGTGAAAGGTACTCTAACGTGTCTGTGTTGACGACCGATTCAGTGGTGGAAGCTGCAGGGCGGGTGACTGGCGCTCTAACTGGTCCTCTTCGGGTTCTCATGGTACCGTTTTCGGTTGATAGATAGGACGCCTCGGGCGCTGGTTCTCTCAAAGGCGCTCTCGTAAATCTCATCGTGCCGTTTTCTTTGGAGAGATATGTGACTTCTGGCGGTGGCCTATTCGTACCGACTCCCATTTGGATCTCTAAGACGTTGCTGTCTCGACTCCTCGCTCTTCGTCCGATGGAGGATGCTGCCCAGCTCGCGATTGATGCTTCAGATTCAGATTTCGGTTCGTTCAATGTGCTCGCTCGTGTTAGCAAAAGCAAGTCGTCCTCCGAGTCTTTGCGTCGCGTCTTCATAGCTTGCTTCTTCTGGGATTTCTTTGATTGCTTCTTTCGCCTGCCATCTTGTTTCTCAACCTCGAAGTTCTCCTGCTGTGAGTTAAGGGAACTTTCGGGCTCTCTGTTTGATGCTGCGCGCCGTCCTCTCGTGAATCTCGAGAACCTCTCTCGTGCTGGAAAGCCCGTCGAGTCTGTGGTTTCTTCCGTGGTGTTTCGGTTCAAGATTCTTGTCGACGAGTCGAGTCGGGTGTTACGTAGTCGCCCCTCCAGCTCGGCAACGTTGCTCCCCTCGCCCATCCTGCTCCTCGGTGAAGAGAACAATGCGTCCTTCATGCGTCCTAAGAGTTCCGCTCCAGTCCCGTCCGAATCCTCTGTCGAATGCTCGAGTAGGTCTTGACGTGATCGATCCTCACCTGCCCGCTCTCCCAGACGCTCACTCGAAGCCCGCCCTAACATGTGATCAAACGCCAACCGCTCTTCATCTTCCAGCTTCCCAGTCTCGCGCTTCGTAAGAGGAGCATTCGAACCTTTCGATCTGAGCGGAGCCCGACGACGTGAATCACGCCCAACATCATCCACAGCATTTGTCGACACAAGGGCCTCGGCGCTCTCGAAGCTTCGATATTCGTATCCATCCTTCTTCGCAGGCGACTCCGACAGCTTCTCAAAAGCATCCGACAGTATGGTGCTGCCTTTCTTGCCGTACACCTTGAGTTTTCCGGGCATTGCTTTGAAGCGCTTCCACGTCTATGTGAAGAGTGAGAATCAAGTCTAGCAAAGTACAGTACATCTGTTGCCCGTTTCATATATATAAAACAAAGAAAAAGAAAACGAGTAGAAGAAGAGAAAGTTTTCAGCGCGCTGTGTACCACTCACTCACTACCCTCGCGTTGTAATCTGTAGAGATACTGTAGGAAAGCTTGTATTAACTTACGTTCCGACCCAACGATGTGTTATCAACATGTTTCCACATCGCGTTAGCACGGTCTTGACTGTGCTGTAAGGTAGTGCCTCGGTTGTCGCTTCAAACTGCCTCGGTTGCTGTTGTTCGGAAGAGATGGCTCGGTTAAACTTGTGGGTGAGGTTTGGATGTGGGTTTTGACGCGTTGTGGGCACTAACTTGTTTGGGACGCGGTGCGAACCCTTGATGGTCTGTGCACCCACGCTTCAAGACCTCACCACTGTAGCTTGGACACAGGATTGTGTTACTTAGTCACTGGCCTTTAGAGGTATGTTTGATCATGGAAGGACGGCTATGAACTACTCCATTACCTTGCCTACTTACACCTCTCGCCATGAGAGATCCGAATGTCTATGCTAGAGAAACAAAGAATATGGTGCACCCATAGCAGTATATTGGGTGTACACATAAGCTCCTAGGTGCGACGATGTTTGCGCTAATATATGTTGAAGAGTCTATTTGTACGAAGGAGAAGGTACAGGGTATCATGATTGATCAACATACCAACGTTGACAGTCTCTCCTCATCTCATCTCTTGCAGACCCGTGGCCTTTAATAATGTGATAACTGCATAAAGTCCTGACACTACCATCTGACTCCCCCAAAGAGTATGTTCTCCTCCACCGCCATCCCGAGGTAGGTTGTGTCGTGGCGTTCTGAGCAGCTCTATTATCCTTCAGGCTGAAGGTATCTGCCACCAACGATTCGCTCTCGGCGGTTGTAGGATGGTTGAGCGCATCGTAACAAGCTCCTGGCTTGCTGTGTGTTGCTGGTCCATGGCTTTCATTAAGGGCCTGTACAATCCCTGGATTGAGGTCGGAGGTCACCTCTGACGTGTGATCAAGCCCGTATCAGGCGTTGTGCCGACCGTTGCACGGTGTACCAAGTACGCAACAAGCATTCCGGGATTGTACGCAGTGGCGACCATCCGGCGAAGGGCCTCTTTCTAGCGCTGTACTGGGACATGACTTAGGCGGCGGTAGGGAGTCACCTGTCCAACTTTGTACGAGCGCATGGTTGACCAAAGGTGGGTTGTGTGAAGGTGTTCCCATAGCATGAGCGTCCTTTTTCAAGAGCCCTTGATCAAACTGTCTGCTCGATAGCCGGTTGCTTGAGTAAGCAGCCGCCTTCGCGCACGTCGTTTTGCGCTCGATGACCGAGGGGTTTTCACAAACAATCTCTCCCAGAGCGCTCTGATTTCTGCTAACATGACCCTGAGTGGATCTGGGTTGTTGACACGTGCCAACCGATTGGCAGGAACGGACGACCTCCCTGGTCCGTATAGGATGTTCAAACGATGCTTTATGACCCTGCGAACCGTGTCCTTTGACACTGCCACTCCATGTTCCTTTAGCTTGAGCAACAGCTTGATACCCCACTTCCATGACCTGGTGCTCTCAAGAGATGGCCGAGCAGCGGGAGGCTTCTCTGCTAAGGTCCGGAACCCCCAAGCAATTATGGCTTCTTGCTGCACCAATGAGAAGAGGAGTCTGTAAGGGTGGTGATAATTATAGGCTGATAGCTCACTCGGAACCAAAGCACGACGTTTGATACCGGCGTATGGGGAATATCGAGCGCGTAAGGACTTAGCATTGTTTGGATGATACCATACAACCAGCCACAGAGCGAGCTTCTCGAATTCTTTCAGCCGCCCGGTTTGTCCAAGTCGGCGGAACACTTCCCTCCAGAGTAATGGAGCTACGTGACCACCGCATCGAAGCATGCCTTGCCAGAGGCCAATTAGATGACCAAGGTCGTCAAACTCCACGGCAAGTGAGACAGGACGTCTGCCGACCTTCCGCGGCCGTAAGATAGTGTCACGCATCAAACGGGTAGACAGTGGCGACACTGATACTCTTGCAAGTCGCATGTCTTCGAGCATTTTGATTGCTGCTGTCAGGTTATGCTGTCGGATATAGCACCTCAAGATTACGTTCTTCTCATAGAATACAACATTCTCTTTCGAATGGCACGTAAGAATGGCCAAGGTGCTGTTAAGTCTCGGCCAATCTTGCGCGGCATGATAGGAAGCCAGCAAGGTCTCTTGGAGTTCCCGGTCTTCAAGTGCATCCGGATGTTGGTCGCTTGAGAGAAGCTCCTCGAGCATGTTTTCCTTGCCTTCCACTGCGAATTGTCTGACCAGCTTTGAGAAGATTGAGCTGCCGACCGAGAGTCCGAGCTCACGAAACTGGTCCATCCGTGCGGCTACTGCTTCCGTAGTAGCATCTCGTGATGCTATCTCCCTCAAGGATAAAGGCCCTATAGATTCCATTCCAAGCATACGAAGGCCTCTCATTACCATGTCAACAGAAAACGCTTTTGTCGCGAACAACCTTGCACAAAACTCATCACTGAAAGATTTCGGCGCGATTGAATGGGCTTCTCCAAGCATTCGACTCATGCTCTCTCTGGATATAATCGGTTGGCCCTGAGAGGCCAGGGATGTGGACACTGTGAAGGGAACATGGGCATCGACCAAGCTCCGAGTGAAGTCTCGCAACTGTTCTGAGCTTTTATACAAAGATAGATGCCTCATGAGCGGTTCCACAGCGTGAGAGCCGCCGGGCATGTCTCCCATCTCGATGAGCAGGTAGTGCCATTGATGGGCGGTGTCGTACAGCTCCAAGTTGCAGAGCCTTGGAACAATAGTGCCATATCCAGTGCGTACGTCGACCTCCTTGTAGATTTGCTCAAAAGCACTGAGAGCAACCTTGCTCGTCAACGCTTGGTTGAAGAGATAGCTAACTTCATCCGGACTTGGGCGGTGTATCGGTAGAATTAGGCTATGCCACCTGTACGCCTGCCTGGGATCCGTTGCAAGTAGATGACCCACGATCTTCTTATATATCTCCTGCCATGCTGTTCCAGTATCCTCGAAAATCTTGCGTGCGTGCAAGTGCACCTCGTCTAAAACCTCCCAGTGCACAAATCCAAGTGATATGAAGCTGCTCCACAAAACGTCCGCCTGCGGTCCGCGTACGGGCAAAATCAGTTTCCTTCTCTTGATCCCTTCCCATATATCTACTGTCCCCTGGAGACCGTATACACGCTGCCTGAAGCGGAGGAGCTCAACCCAGATCCAAAAGTCGTCGCGGTATTTGGGATCATCTACAAGCTGCAAGCCGAAAGCATTATCTTGACCAACATTGGACTCAAATTGGAGTGCTTCCCAACCCCACAGCCGATGTCGAGTACTCAACCTATGTGCGGACCGAACCCTCCGAGGTACCGTCTCTTGCCCAAGTGAAGTGATACATGGCAGGACACCACTGCCTCCCTGGGGTACAGCCCCCTCTTCTGCAGTCTTTTGCTGGCTCACTTGAACCGCTTTCGGTGTCGGCAGCCAATGCTTAGTACCCGGATGGTATTCAGAAAGAACCGTCCTGACTACCGTGCCCCGCTTCTGTGTAAGGTTCCTTTCCAAGACGCCATTGCCTTCCTGATCTTCGGCTTCCTGCCATCTTCTCGTCTCGTAATCAATCGGCGCTACAGCAGCAGAAGCCGATATAGTGCTCGACGCACAGGAGATCTGACATTGGTAAAAGCTCGTTAATCTTGGTAGCTTTTTTACCGGTGCTGGGAATCGGTCGAGGTTCATAAGCAATGGGGGTCTCTTGACAAGCCGCCACAGCACCATGCCCATCGTACCAAATAGGTCGGAGTAGAAGATTGCATTGGGAATGTTGTCAGCCGTCAAAAAAGCAGCGGTAAATGGTCAAAGAACGATCTGAAATGTGAAGTTCTCCACTGCTCCGTCAAGGATCACCCAAAAATGCTTAGTCAGCTTCTGGGTTGCTTCGGAACTCTCGAGCTCCCTCCACCATCCGAGTCATCCAAGCACAGCCAGAATCAATTGACAGCTCAGTCGGGATCTTGGTCGCCGAATCACACAAAATGGCAGGGTAAGTCAGTTCACTCCGTACGAATTAAGAGGGGTGAACGACGTCTTTGGATCCATATAACCACTAAGAAACACACCAATGAGGAGGACTGGGGAATTGCCTGACAACTTATCTCATCCGTAGAGCCTAGCTGACTGACGGTTTGCTCAATTAGATGGGTCTACCGTGAGAACCGTGTTCCTCACTATCAGCGCCTGTTCCAGAAACATGACGGTCTCCGCCAATGGCAAAAGGTCAGTGTCGCCCTTTCGAGTACTGCCTCCTGGCGAGGAGTGCAATTCCAAGCGTTCCTTTACCATCCATTTGTCGAAGCGATCGATGGCTGATTATCTGGCTATCTCCATAGACCCATCGAAGCAAATTCATACTTTATCCTTACTACGTTATCCTTTTCGGTACCGCCGGCAGTACGTCAAACACTTCATTGTCTACCTGATTCTTGCAGTACGTCCCCATGTTGACAGGTATTACAGGTGCAATGTACATGATGGGCCGGTTGACACTGGTACGTCTTCTTCCAACCTTGCCATTATACTATGTGTGACCTACACTCCAAGGCGAATGCTGGACTGACATTGGGGTCGGTCTAGGGACATAAGACGTGGTTTGGGAAAGATTGAGGGGGATGCATTGCACCTGGGATAGTTGGTGTGAAGGTAGAGTAGAAATGGGGTTGGGGTCAGGCTGTTGAAGGCCGAGTATCTGCCAAAGTGTACATAAAATGTGCTGGAAGTCAGGCCACAGTACCCGTGGGCAAATATCAAGAGTCAACAAAACCATCTCCCATGTTCTTACCTTTCTCCTTTCGTCCTGTGTATGAGGTACGAGGTTCCAGACCTTTTACCTTTTCAGTGATATTCAAATAGCCGCCTAAGAACGGTGAGATGTTAAGATATGCCATGGATGTGATTGTCGACATCCTGCACGGGTAGTTAGGAGAAAGACCGTGATCAATGTAGCATATGCTGAACTTGTTTAGCAACGTCTCTCGTGATCCTTTGTGGGTAATGTTGGTAGGAGCCATATGGATATTCCCTCTTCGAGACTAGCGCAATTCAGGCCTACAGTAGAAACTCTCCCGCAATTCTCCAATTTTTGACACCGAGTTCCCTACCTACCTTACTGTAAGGTTTGTCGCACCAAGAGAGCAAGTCCGGGGATCATTCTCAATGCTGCGTCGGTGATACGTGCATCTTCTCGAATTGATTGCTTACGTCTTCATACCGGTGGTCTTATGGCTGGACTCTTCAATAGCCTCTTCGGAGGCTCAAAGTCCGCACAGACACCTATCTCCACTGTGGACGACGCAGGTGATTTACACTGAAGAGCTTTTCAAGAGAGCTCATGCCGCATTTGAGCTAACGGAGTTGTTCCTGTCACAGATTTTGCCGACTTCGCTGGGGCTCCAGACCCTTCACCGATTCCCATCTCACCCATCCCTGCTTCCGCTTCAGTAGCACAAGCCGCTATTCCGACGTCCAACACCCTTGCGGTCCCTTACACGAAGTGGTATAGGGTATGGGAGCGGACTTCACCTCGGGACTTCTACCAGGAATTGTTCGTACTGCCCTTCATCCTTGTTGTGGTTCTCGTGCACCTGTGGGGAACGCGGAAGAACAAGCGAAAAGCCAAGGCATGGATAACCGCACACGCCCCTATTCTGGAGAAGGAGTTCGCCGTGGTCGGATTCGGGGGACAGAAAGCGCCCTCTGTGGACGATGTGCAGTCGACCGGACTTGCGAAAGCTTTGAGTAACAACGACCTCATCATCCCAGAGGAGCTTTTGAAGGAGAAGACGGCGCAGGAATACGTCACTTATGCAACTGGACGGCAAAATGTCGCTTTCGTGGACATTACTCTTTCGCTTTTCAAGCGATACAACCCGCTGTATCTGATGGGCGAGTATGCGTTGAGCTTCTTCTTCGATAGCATCGCCACGCCCACGGAGCGGATGGAAGCTACGGCGTACGCCTTTGACGGCAAAGAGAAGGAGCTCGTACCAGTTCCAGGAGGAAAGCAGGGGCAAGAGATCATCGAGACCCGTAGTAAGGGCTCGAATTCCACCTACGACGGTTTCGTGTGGGCTGTCGTGAACAAGGACGTTATGCGAAGATTGAGAGATGATCGGTACGATGTCTCGTTGACGAGCACCAAGGACCATCCAAGGATCCCCACCTGGGCGACTGTCATGAGCGAGAGTGCGGAGCTATCTGATGTCCTCATCACTTCCGACTTGGTCAAAGCCATTGAAGAAGCGGGCGACGCCTTTGAATATCTGATCGTATCTGACCAACCACTGGACAAGCCAACCAAGTACGTCAGCACCTCAAACCAGCCCTCTCAGAGAGATTCAATGCTAATGAATCCCATCAGGCTAAATGACACCGTCCCGAAAAAACGCATCACCCTCTCTGTGAAGCTCCCGGCCTCCACTACTCCCACCGCCCACGCCGCCACCACCCCGATATTTACGCACTTCCTCGCCCTCCCAGACCTACTTGTGTCCTCCGCCCACTTCAGGCCCGAAGTCACCCGTCGCATCAGAGCCACGCGCGACGAGGAAATTCGCAAACTCAAGCGTGTCGACGAGGATGAGAAGGCGGAAGAGCGCAAATTGGAAGGGGATCGTAAGAAGAAGGACATTCGAGATTCAAGACTCAAGGGCATGTCTGCGGAGGAGCAGAGGAAGTTTCTGGAGAAGGAACGCGAAAAGGAGAACAGGAAGACGAATAAGAAGATGTCGAAGAAGGCATGAGGTGGGCTTGGTGTGGCTGACTTAGCTCGTTGGTAGCTTGGTTGACTGGAGGAGTGTGAATTCTGTAAAAATATCTGACAGAGTAACTGCACTATGAAGATGTCTGGCTGAATTGAATTATTGCGCTGGGTGGTGGAATGATCAAATCAGCCATAGCCATTGCAATTGATTGGTTTACACTGCGGTTGAGAGATTGGACCACCGAGTTTCACGGGAAAAGCGAGATGAGGTACAAGCTATGTCTCATGGGCGAAATTCAAGTGCATGAGATATTGGTTCCGGGTCGTAAAGGAATGCCGTCGTGGCACATCACCAAGACCTATTGTATGTAGGAAGTGCTCCTCAGATTCAGTCAAGCAAAATCCATAGTATGCATACTCCATACTCCATACTCCAACACAGCATGAGACGGAATGTATATGATTCTTAAGAAAAACCTTAGCGTTACATCGAATTCTTCATATCATGCTGTACGGAGTACTCCATTGAGTTATTAGAGAACTTTTGCAAAGTGTAAATTTTTATTTACACTTTGAGTGAATTTGCACTTTCAGCCAGAATATTGATTCTTTCAGTCACTAAATCTAATGAGACAATATAAAAATCTATAAACATTTGACATGTGATCTCATCACTCAAATCTCTCATCTTAATATATCACTTTACCTCACTGTCACCACAACATGAATGACCCATTGCTTGTTGCTTTACTTATTAAACTTATTATAATGCATTTTAAGATCTTCAACAATCAGTCTCAGCATCAATATATAGCTTTAATGAAGTATAATTTCTTTAAATTTCAACTTGACAATATAAATAACAAAACACAGCATTGTTATATGCAGTAAAGTATTCAAATATCTACAGTACAATTGTTTAATAATAATGTATAGATTTACAGTGTTAAATATTTGACAGCTTCTTCTGTTTCTGAAGCTTAACATCATTTTATAATAAACACAATATCAATCTTTCTCTAAACTAACTTTATGTCTTATTCTAATTTGACAGTCATTTTCACAACAACTTTTTCAGCTTTTTAATCTTTTTAAATGCTCAGAGTTCTATCTATTAACTGTTTACAATAACATCATTGAGCATCTGTGTCTTTAATATCAGCAAATGCTTCAATGACATTTAAGTCTTCAATATTAATGACTTTGATGATATATCTGCATGATTAAGAGAGTTAAAGAATGAATGAATGAAGAAACAATCTAAGACTTTATTAATGAAATGTTTTAAATTACTTACTAATCAATAAAGAATCAGTGATTCTTCTACTTAAGATATAAGAAGCATCATAACTTTAAATATCAGAATATTGTGTGTCTGAACAGTCTTATTGAATTGATTGCTGAGTCTTATAAGAGCAAAATAAATGATCTTTAAATTGTAAAAAAGTCTTAGATGTAAAAAGATCTTCATTAAGTCTGTAATAATCATTTATAGCTTTATCTATATGATGATTAGACTTATCAGTGACTTTAAGATATTATAAAACTTTATTAAGATGATTAAATTCTTAATAAGCAGCAATAAACATTCAATAAGATTCTTTTCAGTGTTTAAATTGCTGTGAAGTAGACATTTAAACAGACTTAGAATCTTTAACTATTTAATGTCTTTAGCATTTAACTTTAATCTTAGCAGCAGTCTGTTGCTGCTTTTTATATAATATCTATTTTACTTATTAACTGTTTTACATATCTAAAAGAAAACAATGCATCTGAAAGTTGATTTCTTCTAAAGTCTTTGACTTTAAAGACATATCTATTAGCTATTTAGATAAGATTCTTCTTTAACTTATTTAACATAGCTAATATCTAATTTATCTGTGTATTTAATTGAATTTTCAGTCAATCAATTTAAGTAAAAATCTTTCTTTTTGTCATTTATTCTTACTCAATCTCATTAATTCTGATCTGAGTCTTCAACAATCTTATCTTTATCTTTAAAACTCTTGCTCTTATCTCTATAATATGTGTTTCTGTGTTCTGACTTAAATTCTCTCACTAAATATAACTTTTAAACATGATGATAAGAGCTTAAACTGCAGAAGACTCAATATGCAAGAAGTTTTGTCTTAAATGCTTAATAAATCTTCATTGTCACTGCTGCAGTTCAATGTGAGCTGCTGAAGTGCTGAATTGACTGTAAGAGAGAGTTGTAAATGAAGTAATGAATAAAGTAATGAATAAAGTGACAAATAAAGTGACAGATGAGCTGCAGACTTGCAAGAATGCAACAGTGTAATGAATGAAAGAGCTACATAAGTTAAGTAAATCTTCATTGTTATTGTCTTCTATGTCAGAGTCATTTAAGAACTCTGATTATCATCTTTTCTTTTTTTTTATTCATTTAAAGCATCAAATTATCTCTTGCATTCTCATCTTAACATTTTTGTTTTATCAGTTCTTCTACAGTCTTTTTCTTTGCTTGCTTCTTTGCTTTATTTTCTTTCATTATCTTAATTTATGCATCAAGAACTCTGATAAGATTAATTTTCAAATTCTTATCATTAATAATAAGATTGACTAGATACTGCTTTCTTTTCTTTATTAATGATTTTACATAACACTTTAAAGAGTTGTAAGATCACTTTATCTTGTAAATAAACTTTACATTAATTTTTTGTCAGAACTCTGTTCTCTTTTTAAGAACACTATATGCTAATTACTTTTGCAGACAGATCTACAGCAGAATAGTGTTTTTCTTCTTTGTTAATTGAAGATTATGCATGACTGTGAGGTCTGCATGAAAGATGATGATGATGATGAAAGTAATGAAAGTGATGAGAAGAACAGTAGAGTAAATGAGAATGATGATGAAAGTGATAAGAAGAACAGTGAGATGAATGAAAGTGATGAGAATTGCAGTCAGAACAGAATCAATGAGTATTAAAGCATTAAAGACAGATAAAGAAGACAGTATAACTGCAGATGATAGATTTAACAGTTAATTAGACTTAAAAGTGAAAGTTATGAAGTTTAATTAATTTACATGATCAATTGAATAATCTGTATAACAGTAGAATATGAAAGACATAGTATTAGTATATAAATTTGATGTCTAATTCTTAAGTCTTTGTCACAGCATGAAGTCATAATAATCTATTAAGCTAGATTTAACTAGACTAGTTTCATAGTGTAAATGAAGTGTTAGTGATTTTCATATTATAAAAATCACTAACACTTCAGAACTCTGTCTAGAGCTGAATTTATAAAAATTCAATTCACTAAACCTATTCTAGAAGTGTAAATAATTATTTACACTTTGCAAAAGTTCTCTATTGACATTAGAACAGATAGAGATGGCTTTAAAGAATTCTTAAAGACTATAAAAACTGACAAAGTGAGTTAGAAATTATGAAACTGTAAGTTAGACTTTCACTCTCATTCTGAAATAGATAGAAGAGCTGAAACTTACAGAACTGCAGAACAAGACAGAGCTACTTTGAACAATCTTTTTTTTAACTTCTTTAAAGATGAATCTCAACAACATTGCAGAATATAAGTATTTTGAGTCAATATTCATGTCTTTAATTATAGAGATTAAATTAACAGAGATTATAATGTGAGCATTAGACAATAAGATATTAAAATTAAATAATATATTAAATTGAGTTCTACACTAAATATTACTGCAACTACTTTCACTGCTGCTCTCACTGTACAACTTGTGCCTGAACAGCAGAAGACATTTAAGAATTATTATGGTCTTCTAAGTTTAATGGCTAAAAGCTATAACTTTAATGGTAAATCTATGATATGAGTAAAAGATGAGTGAATGTAAGGGCTACAATGGCTACTTAAATAGTAGCTAAGTGACTCACTAAGGCACATGGCTGAGTCTATGTGACTAAATGACTAAGTAGACTATTCACCTAATAGGTGAAGATGGCAGCAGCAAGGTAAGCTGTAGTCAGGTGATAATTCTGACAAGAATCTTTAAACACTTCATTACAGTGATGCTACAGAAGCTTAACAAAGAAGATTATCAGCAGTTTAAGATATACTGATTAGTAATACTTTTAAACATTATGAACAAGACTTTAAAGTTCATAATGATACATAGAATAAGCTACATGATAGAGATTTATTAATTGCTACTTAAAATACTGCTGAAAAGTCAGAAAATTATGTTCATAAAGTAGGCAATTTACATACTGCTGAAGCAGATTCATAAAGTATGAAAATTAAGCATGTTAATTACATTACTATTAATGCTGAATGTATCAGAAGCCTTTAATAATGTCTTTTACAAAAGATTACTTTACAATCTTTAAAAACATCATCTATCACTGAAGATAGTGAACTGAATAGAAGACTTTTTAAGAAAAAGAACATTAACAATAAAGTTGTTAAAATATGAGTCAGAGAGCTTTGTTATTTATATAGATATATCTTAAAGTTTATCATTATTACTCATTCTATATCTATTCTACAATGCTGACATGCTGAATCTAGTTAATGACTTATAGCTTTGAGTCACAGCAGCAAGTTGAATTAATAATGTAGACATTATGATGACAGAAAAGTTAGCAGAAGAGAACTGTATTATTTTGTACACAGTGCACAGTTACACAAAGCAATAAGCTTAAAGATATGTCTTTGTCTTTATCTTAATTAAGTATGAATTTATTTACTTTACAAATCATCTTATAAGATATAACACAACAGCAGAGCTGATTTTAGATACATATACAGTATAGACATCATTAATGTACAGAGTGCTGAGAGTCATCTTAAATTTACATTTAAAATGATATGTATACATACAACACATTTAGACTTAAGTCACAACAAATCTCAGAAATTTAGCAGTGCTGACAGACTTTACATAAGATTTTAAACTTAAAAATTTACAGAAACTCTATGTAACAATAATGCTGCTGCAGATTCTGTACTGCTGCTCAGTCTGATACAGCTTAGACAGTGAGCACAAAACAATTATATAATAAAAATGAACTCTTTAAAAACTGATAATTATACAGTAATGAGCAGAAATCATCATAATGAAAATCTTTTACATAACAGTGAGTTCAGCACTGAATATGAAACTCTTTCTTCTCTTAATGAAACAGCAGCTAAAGAAGACACTGAAAAAGTTTATGCTTTACATTATCACTATATTAATTTACACTTTAATGAAGAAAATCAGATCTGACTTTACAAAGAAGCTTTACTAAAAGAGCTTACTGAAATGTCTGTAGCTTTGCTATAAGATGCAGATATAACTCTCATTAAAAGTTAACTTAAAATTCAGAGCACTCTACATTGTATTATTATGATAAAATAGCTTAACTATTCACATAAACAACAATGCAGATGAAGTTGTCTGCAGATACAAT
>JAABUJ010001365.1_pt1 | contig 36706 bp, 35 predicted proteins | sample 5559131 | NCBI WGS metagenome assembly JAABUJ01 (sample SAMN10711875, study PRJNA513366) | rock metagenome | isolation source: Antarctica rocks | place: Antarctica: Victoria Land, Mt New Zealand nord | collected 2016-01-07 | reverse complement strand
GTCCCCCTTGCCCCCCGCGCTGCAGGGCTGCGCGCCCTCGCAGCAAGGCACGAGTGGTGCCCAGGTGTCGAGCATCCATTGGCGGCCCCCAGCGCCCTGCCGGGCCCGCCCCTGCCCAGTGGTGCCCAGAGCAGGGGAAGGGCGCTGCGAACGCCGGCCGCAGGCGGGTGCGCGCAGCGGCTGAGCAAGCAGGCCCGGCCCGCGCGCTGCAGCGGGCGCCCGGCCCGCGCAGGCCCCTGCGGCAGCTTGCGGCAGCCGCTGACGGCCGCGCCTGCGGCGCGGCGCAGGTTAGCCCCCGCCGCCGCTGTCCCCGGCCCCCGCCCAGCCCGACCGGCGGCGCGCTGCGTCAGCCGCTGCTGAGCCGCGAGCCGCCTGCCGACGCGCCCGAGGGCGGCAGCCCGCCTGTGTATGTGGAGTTGCCCTGGCGCCCGTATGGCAGCGCAGCGCAGGCCGGGGAACGCGTGGCCGCGCGCGTGGCCGCGCTCGAGCGCGGCGCCGCCCGGCTGGTGCGTGCGGCGGCCTCCTGGGGGCCCGCGTCTTGTGGCCCGGTGCAGCGCGCTGCGACTGCGCGGCTGGGCGGGCTGCGGAAATGCAAAAAGCAATGGCACCCGTGTGTCACCGGACTGCGGCTGTCCACTGGACGCCTGCAGCCCACTCAGCCGTCCTCACTTTCCAGGAAGACTGAGTGTGACATGGTGTGCAGGCGGGGGCTGTTGCCGCGTGCGGCTCCTGTAACGGAGAGTTGACACAGCCGCATGGCGACCCATCAAGCTGCTGATGCTGGGGCCGCGTGCGCGCAGGAGGAGGAGCTGCACGGGCGCAAGGGCGCGAAGAAGCCAGCGCGCGGCTGCCTGGCCTGCCTGCCCTGCTGCTCTGTCATGTAAGGTTTAGGGGTCGACAGACTGTCTGCGCGCGTTTCGCGCGCCGCGCCGGCCTGCGCGCCGGCGTGTTCCTGTGTATGTGTTCAGGTGATGGTTGTCTAGTGGCAGAGTTGTGCAGGGGCACCTGCTGTGCAGGTCAGTCTCCGTTGTGAGATGCTCTGGCGGGACGTGCACCGGTGTAGGCCCTGAAACGCCAAAATAACCTGGCCCAGTATCTGCTGTGAGATGACGTTTGCACATGAAGGGAAGCTTGCTTTTAAGGCGTTGCCTATGTAAGTGCGTGAAGCGCTGCCAGTCAACGCAGCAGCATTGTGGTTGCGGAGTCTCTGCTTGAAGTGGAACAAACGTGGCATGTATGTAGCGGGGAAGCCCGCTCTGTAGTCGACGCTATCCAGCTCTTCTGTGGGTCTGCTTCTGTGTACGCATTGGCGCGCAAGTGATACCTTGTTTGATTGCAGCGCTCCCCCTGATTTGTGATGGACACTTGCAGCGCTCTGGGGGCACAGCCCCGGCCGTCGGCCAGGGACGCAGAGCCCTGATCAGCCTGTCAGCATATGGAAGAGTAGCAGTCCCCCTGCCAGGAGCAGCGCCCAGCAGAGGCACAATGCATGGAGGAGGCTCGCTCAAGCTTTGATACCTGCCTGCGTCGAGAGCGGCTCCCGGACGCACGGCGGGGGCGGCGTGCAGCACGTCAACCGATCAAAGGCGCTGCCTCGCCTGGGGGTGCGGCTTCCCGCAAGTGCCGCAGCCGACTCTGGGAAACCTGGCTCGGCCTCGACTGAGCCGCAGCCAAGCAGCCTGCCGCCGTGCCTGTGTTCTGTGGCCTTGTAGGCGGGGGTTGGCACAGAGCTCGACCAGGGAGGCGGGCTTTGTTTAAAGGTCTGATTCGTTGCAAGGGGCCTGGCATGGTGCATTGGTCTGCTGATCGCCCCCTCGTGCGCTGGTGTTAGGCTGGCACCCGTCGCCGTGCCGCTGCACGCCGATAGGGGGCGGGGTGCCGAGCGCGTGTTTGCGCTTCGCGCGCCTGCCCACCCGCGCTCTGCTGTGCAGGGCCAGCTGTTGCGCCGCTGCTGCGCCCGCGTTGCCTGCCTCTCTAGGCCTGCGCCCGGCTTGCCCTAGCTTCTGCGGCATGCGCATGGGGCATGACGAGGCCCCATAAACTTTGGGGCGGCGCACCCCCTGCGCGGGGGCCAGGGAGGACGCCACCTCTGCCTGCCTGGTGCCCTCCATACTCTGACCTGCCCCGCTGGGCGTGCAGGCCGCCGCGGCGCGGCGCCGCTGCCCCATGAAGCGCCACTGCTCCAGTGAGCTACCGGAGTTCGATGCCTCGGGCGGCAGCGTGGTGAGCAACAGCAGCGCGCCCGCGGCGCCCTTCGGCCGGCACCGCCAGCCCGCGCAGGCCAACGCGCAGCGCGGTGCGCCGCGCTTTGAACTGCATCGCTGCGATGCGCGCCCCAAGCGACCCCTCCCTGCGCCCAGGCTTGACTGTTTCACGGCAGCTTGCGCGTGCAGCAGGGCGTGCGCGCCGCCCCCGCCCCGCTCCGTGGCACCCCCCGAGCCGCCGATCACATTCGAAGCTGGGCGCTTGCGAGCGCCGGCGTCGCCGCGCCCGGCGCCTGCGCCGGCGCCGGCCCCGTGCCAGGGCGCACCGAGCTGACCGCGGCCGCTGCCTGCCGCGCAGCGGCCAGCGTGCCGGCGGCGCCCGCGCCGCGGCGGCGCGAGGGCGAGCCCACGTTCGTGGAGCTGGAGGCCGTGCGCATGCTGTGGCTGCTCGTGCCGACGCCCACCGGCTGCGAGCGGTGCGCGCGGCCGGCCTGCGCGCGACCCCTGGTGGGCGCGGCTCGGGCTGACGCAGCCGTCTGACTCCCGGCGCTGTAGGGGCGCCTGCGTCAGCAGCTGTCGCGGCAGCTGCCGCCGCCCGCTCCATGCTGGGCGCGGGGGGGCTGCGGTCGCTTGCGCTGCTTGTCCTGGCGCGCAAAAGCCGCGCGCAGCGTGCGCTGCGTGCATCACGCTCCCTCCCGGCGCTTGGGCGGGCGGCGGCCCGGCCGGCTGTGTCTGACGTGCCAGTGCGCTGTACCGGCGGCTGCAGTAGCAGCTGCCGCTCGCGCGCGCTGGCGCACCGCGTCTCTGCTGGCCAGCTGTGCCCTGCCGCAGGGTGTTAGACAGGGCTGGGGCAGCCCTGGAAGCTGCATTTGCGGCTCCTGCGGGAGCCTGTTCCCAAGCGCACCCGTGCATATGCGGCAGTCCCATGGTGCAACTCCGCCGCCGCTCTGCTGTGGCATTCAAAGCCGCGCGTGTGTCCTTCACCCCCAAACGCGGGGGAAGAAGGGAGGAGTCTGCGCCAGCCCGCGCGTGCATGCACGCACCCCGCCGCACAGCAACGCCGCGCGAGGCGCCGCGCGCGTGCGCTGTCGCGCGCGCACGGCAGCGCAGCCGGCCGCCCGCCGGCCTCCGGGCTGCACCGAGAGGTGCTCCGCCATGCCTCTGCCCCCCGGGGAGCCTGAGCCCCGCGCGCGCGCGCGCGGCCAGGTACCTGCTGATCGAGGACCAGGAGACGGGCGACGTGGTGATGCCGCTCATCAGCCTCAAGCCGGTGTTTGAGGCCAACTACAGCCGCAAGCTGTCCGGCCTGAAGCACCGGCTGGTGGCCGCGCCGGCCGGCAGCGCGCTCGCGGCCGCGTGCCCGCCGGGCGCTGCGCTGTACTGGCAGTGGGCGATGGAGGCGCCCGCCAGCATCAAGCAGGCCATCCGCCAGGAGCTGGGCGCCGAGAACATGGCCACGGTGCGCGGCCGCTGGGCGCATGGGATGGAGTGTCGTTGAACAGGGTAATCAGGGTCAGGGCCTGCGCCTGCGCTGCTGCGGGGCGTTGTCAAAGTTGTTGCGGGACACGCCCTGCGCCAGGCAGGGCACGGGGGGCGTGCCTCCCGCGCGACGCCCCACATGACTCGCCGCCAAGCCTGGTGAGCGCTCTTATGCGCTCACCTCCTGTGTGGTCTGCTGTCTCAGTGCGCAGTAGCAGTCACAGGCTTGGGGGCCGTCGCCGGCCGCGCCAGTGCGCGCGCGTGCGCGCGCGCACGTCGCCGGCTGTGCAGCAGGGCGCGTGCCCCGCACGCCCCTGATGGCCCGGGCGCGCGGCGTGCAGGGCCACCTGCGCCTGATCCTGCTGCCCATCGTGTACAACGCGATGGCGCTGAAGCGCGAGATGCGCGCGCTGCCGCTGTTCCTGGCGCTGGAGGCCGCGCTGCGCTCGTCCAGCTACTACCCGCTGCTCAACCACCCGCCGCCCGCGCCTGCTGACCAGGGCGCCGCGCCGAGGTGCTGCCCCCGGCCCCGCGCCCTCACCCCGCCCGAGCTGTCTGCCCCACCCCGGTCGATGCGCGTCGGCACGTCACGCTCGGAGCTCATTCAGTGTGGCCTGTCCTGAGTCTGGTGACCTGGGGTGAGCGTTTTTGTGACCCTGGCAGGGAAAATTCTGTGAGCCCTGTCATGTTAGTGCTGCCTGCAGCCGCCGCAGCTGTCAACGGCGTCACCGTCGTGCATCACGCGCCATTGCTCCTGCCCTCTGAGCATGTGTTCGGCACGCCTCCTAACGCATGCCGCTTGCGGCGCAGCGCCGCCCCACAGGCGCAGGGTATCGCCGGCGGAGCGCCGCTGTTCGCGGGTCCGCGCGACATGCGCGCGACGCTGCGCAAGCACATGCGCGTGGTGCACGGCGAGGGCGACGGGATGCTCGGCAAGCGCGCACGCGGCAGCCAGGCGCGCCGCCCCCGCGCCCCGGTCCTGCGTGCGCATTGGCCCGGTGGGACCGCGTTGCACGGTGTCTTTGGCCAGTAGCTGCTAGCTCATCGAGGGAACCTGAACGGGGCGGCAAGGGTATGCGCGGGCTTGGGAGGCAACGCGCTTGCCGGGCCGAGTGCGCCATGGGGGAGTGTGCTGTGCCATGCACGGCCGTCCAGGGGCGGGGAGAGCAGGCGTGTCACCCTGAAAAGCGCATGGAGGCTGGTTCAGGGACCATCGTGTTGGGCGGTTCCTGAGCGTGCAACCCGAGCCTGCGTGCATCCAGGCCGCCGGCGTCGCCAGGTCGTGGGCCGATGCGCAGCGTGCGCCGCGGCGCAGGCGGACGAGGAGAGCGCGGCCGGCGAGGCTGGCTGCCGCTGCGGCAGCCCGCGCTTCCTGGCGGAGCTGCGCGCTCAGCTGCTGCTCGACGTGCGCACGGAGCTGCGCGGCGAGCTGCGCGGCGAGCTGCGCGCCGCGCTGCGCGCCGAGCTGCGCGCGGAGGTGAGGGCGGCCGAGGCCAGCATCCGGCAGGCAGCGGATGAGGAGCAGGCGCGCGGCCCGCGCGTGTGAAACCCTGGCCCTCAGGCGCCTCTGGCCATGGTTCTGGCCCTGTGAGGCAGCGTGCTGAGCCGCGCACGGAGGCTGGCGCTCGGCCGGGCGCAAGCATTCTAAAGCTGCAAAGCCGTTCCACTCCACGACGCTCGCACTTGGTGCCGAGACCCATCCTCTGCAGGGCGCCGACTGAGCCCGCGGCCGCTGCCTGCCGGCCCCTGCGGGTCTGGACCATTCTGAGGCCAGAGCGCTCCCTGTTTGGCTGAATATGCCCGCGCCTCCTTCAGGCTTGTGCCTAGGTGCGCTCCCGAGCGGCGCCGCTTTCGCCCAGGCGCGCCTGCGCTGCGCTGCGCGCGGGGGCTGGGGGCTAGGATCCCTAACCCTAGACCCGGAGCTCAGGAGCCTGTGCGCGCAGGAGGCGCAGCTGGTGCACATAACCGGCGAGCTCGCGACCGTCAAGTACACCATGCAGCAGCTGTACGACACCGTCGTGCCGGGCCGTATCCCGGAGGTGCTGCGCCAGTTTGCGCTGGCGCCGCCGGAGCAGCCGGCGCCGCCGCAGCCGGCGCCGCAGCCGCCCTGCCCGCACCCGCACGCGCACCCGCCGCACCAGGCGCGCCGCGCCCCGGCGCACGCCTGCGCGCATGCGCGCGGCTCTCTCGCCGGCACAGTGGCGGCCCCGCGCTGCCGGGCCGGCGCCTGGCAGCCCGCCGCGGCGCCCTGACCCTGATCAGGGTTTGCGGGCCGCGCAGGCGGCGTCGCGCGGCGCCGAGCTGGTGGCCAGTCCGGACCCGCCGCGGCCGCCCTGCGCGGCCGAGGGCGCGGCCGGGCGACTGGCGCGCGCGGCGTCACAGCTGCTGCCGCGCATCGACACGCAGCTGGGCGACCTGCACGTCTCGCCGGAGACGCTGCGCGGCGCGGAGGCGCTGGCGGCCGCGGCTGGCCGCGAGGGCAGCCACGACAGCGCGCTCACCGACGGCGGCGGCGCGCTCGGCGGCCTGGCCGGCCCGCAGGCGCGCCGCGCGCCGTCGGCCGGTCCTGAGCTGTTGCAGGAGATGCGCCTGCAGCAGGCGCACGGGGTGACGAGCGCACCGACGGGCGCCCTGCTGGCCATGCAAAAAAGGAGAGTGATGTGCTGCTTGCCCTGCGTCGCATGGGCTCCTCCCTTGCCCCTGCCACATAGGGCGCCGGGCTTGCCCGCCGCGTCGCTCGCTGCACCGCCAAGCGTCGTGCCGCCGCTGCTGCGTGGCCCGGCCTAGGCGAGACTGCAAGCGCTTCCAGCATGAGCACGAAGCCAGCAGCCTCCCCGCTGCCTCAACTATGCGAGCGCGCTCCGGGCCGCCCGGCAATGCCGCACGCTGCGCGCGCAGCCGCACGGCGGCGGCCAACGGGCGCTCGCGGCGGCGCTGGCGGCGGCTGGGCACCCGGACAGCGCGGCCGCGCGCGAGGCGCTCGCGAGCGGCGGCGCGCTCGCCATCCTGCGCCAGCTGCACATGCAGCCGCAGGCGCGGGACGCGCGCGCGTCTGGCCTGCCTGCGTAAGCTTTGCCCTGGTTGACTGTAGTCACCGTCGAGTCTGGCTCGCTTGCTACGGCACTGCCAGGAGTCTGTCCGGGTGACAAGCAAGGCGGAGAGGGTGGGCGTGCGCACGTCGCCTGTGTCCTTTGCGGTGGCCAGGGCCGTGCCCAGGGGAGGTGTGGACTGATTGCGGAAAGTCGGGCCTCAGCAAGTCTGCCCGTCCCTGCAAAGGCGCTGGCATGGCCTGTGCGCACACGCCTGTGCCCACCCTTTCCTGGGGAGCGGGTCCCTGAGTGCCGGCTTTGCCGTTGCCCAGCCGTATATGGCATGTGTGGGCGGTGTGATTTGGGGCGGTCTGTCTCACGGGCCACCTCACGCATGCGCGTCAGGCGGAGGTGGGCGACCTGCACCAATCCTAACCCTATTGGGGCAGTGCGCCTCACGGGGGACCTCGCGCCTGTGCATCAGGCGGAGCTGGGTGACCTGCACATGCTGGGCGGCTTCGCGGGCCTGCCGGCGGATGCGCCGGCCGAGGCGCTGCTGGCCGCGCACGCGCTGCCCGGCGGCCTGGCCGCCTACCTGCAGCACCCGCTGCGCCTGCCCGCGCCCGCCGCGCCCGGTGCGCTGCGGCCCGCACCCCGTCTCGCTCTCTGTGCCTGGCATCTGGCCCGGCGCCTGCCCGCCTCCGGGCTGGCCACGTGGCTGCAACGCCAGCAGCGCCCGCCCGCGCCAGACCAGCCGATTGCCGCGCGCCCCGCAGCGTGCGTGCCCTTGTCCGGTGTCGTCCGCCTGCTCTACTCGGGCCCTGTCTACTGCCTCACCTGTCAGCTCGCTTGGCACCTGCCTAGCGGGCGGCTCGAGCATGGACCAGCCGCCGCCATGCCTGCTTGCCGACCGCCGCGCCTGTGGCCTGCACCAGGCCTGCGGGCATCCTGCGCGCATGCTGCCTACCACCCTGACCGCCCCTCCGTGCTCAGCCGCGGCTGAACCCGGGGCGACAGGCGGCTCACTGGGCGCGCACGTGCAGCCCTACACCAGCCAGGGCAGCATCAGCACGGTGCGGCCTGCGCCACTTGAGGGATGTGCTAACGGCGCACACTTCAGGCGCACACTTCTCATAAAAGGACAAGTTTGCTAGTGCAGACAAGCCAGAGCGTGAATGAGCGTGTATGCCTGCCCCCCCTTCCTTGCGGCTCATTCGCTCGTGCCCCCGGCAGCATGGGCAGCGTGGGAGAGCGGCGCTTTGCCTCTCTGGCAGTGCGAACGCGCGCCGCTGCTTGCCTTGAAAGGTTCCCTTGCGGCTGGTTGTGCTCCGCGTGTGGCGTCCCCAACCCAAGACTCTTGTGCTTAGCGTTGTGCGCCGACCGCGCGCGTGCTCCCGCAGGCGGTGCCGCTGCGGGCTGGCTCGCCGGCCGCCATGCCGCTCTACATGCACCGCGGCTCATAGGCGCGGCCGGGGCGGGGGCCTGCAGGGTGCGCGTGCTGCGGCACTAGCGCGCCCCATAGCGCCACCAGCAGCCGCGCCCTCTGGCAAGCTGCGGCAGGGGCGCGCCGGCGGCCGCCGGGCGCATGGCCGCCGAGCGCGTTGCCGCGCAGAGCGGCGACGCGGCAAGCGGGCGGCCGCCGCAGCGCTCCGCGGCAGGCGCCGCGGCGCAGGCGCTGTGTGCGCCGCTGCGGGCGCCCGAAAAGAATGCTCCAAGTGCCTGGGGGGGGAGGGGCGGCGGGGGGTCGTTTCTGTACATACGAAAGGCTTTCGAACAACGAGTGACGCGTGCGGCACACTGGCTCCTCAACGGCGATCCTGGACCGCGAGAACGGCGAGACAGGCTGTGCTGGCTGAGGGCTGCGACGGCTGGGCGCCACATAGGCGCCCCGCCAGCGCCAAACAGACGAGGCGCGCGCGCGGGTGCGCCGCCCGCACCGGCGCATCAGGCATGCGACCTTCTTTGGGCGCGAACGGCACTGCTACGGGGGTGAAGGGGTCTTGAGGGGGGTTTGAGGTTAGGTGTCGCCGGCGGGCCACGCACGCCCTGCGCTTATCTGCGTGCGCACGCGCAGACTTTTGACTGCTCCACTGCTGCTGTACGCCCCGCCCACTAGCGCCCAGTATTTATACGCAAGCCCACTCCCCAGCGGCGGGCCGCTGCTGTATGACGGCGGGCGGCTGCTGCGGGGGCGCGCGCCCCCGCACGCGGTCAGCCCGCCCTACTCCCCGCCCTCTCAAAGGCCGGGGGCGCAGCTGCCCAGCACCAGCCGCTGGGCGGCACCACCCCCATTTGCGCACACGGCGCACCCGGTTGGGGGATGCCGTGTGCCGCGCTAATAGGCTTGCATACGCTTGGGGACGCGGGCGCGCTGTCTGCGCATCATACATCTGTGCTGGGATGAAACACCCGGGGCCCCGGGGGGCGCTGGATAAATATGCCTGTGGCGCGCGCACACATACATGGGGCCGAGCGGGACATGAGCGGGAGGCTGCTTGGGTGGGTTCCGTGCCGGGCCTGCGCCCCCGGCAGAAGAGTCAAGGGGGACATCGGTGGGGGCGCTGCGCTGTCGCTGCGCACCGGTGGCAGGGCGGGCCACGGCGAAGCGGCCTCGGCTGCCGCAGCGCCGTCGGCCTGTAGAAAGAGAATCTGACATGTAAACGGGGCGCATGTGACATTCATCCAGCTGAGACGCCGGGCACTTTGGGGGTTTGGTTGAGTCGCTCGACGTCCTGGGGCGCTTTGGGGCGCTGGCCGTAGGCTTTAGGTTAGGTCCGCCAGCAGTACTGCCAGCGCACATGGAGCGGGAAGACAGTAAGAGGAAAGGGGCGGCGCGTGAGCTGCCCCGTGCGCAATAACACAGGCGGTGAGGCGTTGCTTTCGCAGTGGCTTTTGTAGTAGCGCTAGATGGCTTGACGCACTGCCAGCACGCGGCGTGGCTTGCCCAGACCTCATGTCGGGCACACGTGCGCGTGCCGCAGGGCGCTTGACGGTACCAGCTGGTTTTTCCCCCACGTAGTGGCGGCAATAGCAGGCGGCTGCCCGCTGGGCGGCGCTCCCACCCGGGCTGCTGCCACAGACTACTAGGATCAGTTGCAGGCATGGAGTTGGTTCCTGGCACCCACGCAGCCGCTGAGGCCGTCGGGCGCGTCACAGGGGGCACCGCGGCTGCCCGTCTCGCAGCACCCTTAGCAGAGTCCTGCATAGATAGCACTGTTCACTCGGGGCGCTCGAGCCTCCGGGGCTGCTGTCTTTCTGTTCGGGATGTTCCCTGCTTGCCTTTGCTGGCTGCGCTGCCGCTGCGGGTCGGGTGCGGGCCTGCAGGCTGTCGCTGCGCCTGCGGGCCCGGCCCTGCTCGCCGTCACGTTTTGGCGCGCGCGGCCTATTATCCGTCCCTGACATGCTGGTCTCCCAGTGGGGGAGGGGGTGGCGAGTGCGCCCCGCTGGAGCAGGCACACTCAGGGGCTCCGGCGGGCAAACGCACGGCGAGCGGGTCAGTGGCGGAGGGCTCAGTGCTGCATTTGCTGTAACTGCGGGGCTGGTGTTAGCGCGGAGGCCTTGCATGCACTGTTGGTGCTGCCTCCTCTGCACCTGCATCGCGCTTGTGCTGTCGATGTTGCTGCATGCAGTGGAGAGAGGGTATGAGCAAGCTTCAGGGTCCATGCTGCAATGTAGCATTTGCCTTCAGCTACTCTGAAGGCCCTGATTGGTAGATGCTGTAAAGTTGTTCTGAACCTGCGCGCCTTTCCAGCTCAGCTGACCCGGAGCGCTGCACAACCTGCCCCTGCCTTGAGGAGAGCGCGCAACCATGAGCGCTGCGCTCAGCATCGCCTTCCCCGCTTGCACCACCACAAGGCGGGCGGGTAGGCGGAGCCTGCGTGTGCGGGCGCGCCAGATGCGCACAATACGCGAGAAGTGGGGCCCCCTGCATTTGCTGACTCTGTCCTGGCGTCAGCCCCATCGCCATTTACGCTGACACTGCCGCCGAATTGTGCGCAGGAAGCCCGAGCGCGCACGCGGCTTTGTCTCAGAGGTACGGACAGCGACTGAGGCAAACCTGTCAGCATCACCTCTCTCATCCTGCTGATACCCCTTTGTGCGCGCAGGACAACAGCGGGAAAGCCAACATCTTCGGTGGGGGCCCCTGGTACTTTCCAGTGACTTGACAAAGCATACAGGGCGGAAGCGCGAACCAAGCATGCGCCTGCCGAAAAGGAGCTCTGTCAGCGCGAGGCTGCTGACGGTTGCGTCGCGCGCCGCGCCTCAGGCACGGAGCCGCGGTCCCTGTATTCGAGCAGCCCGGCGTCCGAGAAAGCGGCGCGGCAGGGCCTGGGCGGGCCGGCGGGGCTCGCAGTTCTGCTTGTGGCCATAGCGGCGGTGACTCTTGTGACGCTCGGGGTCTTCAAGCAGGGGCAGAGCAACCCCGGCTCGCTCGCGGCGGTGCGCCCTCTGCCTGCTCCCTGCCAGCGAGGAGGCGTGGCACTGCTTGCCGTGAAGCCGCCGCCGGGGCAAGCCTGCTGTGACTGCGCTGCGGTCAGGCTCCCAGGCTGTGTTCGCTGGCCGGCGGTGCCGGAGGGTGTGTCTCTGAGCTGCCCCAGGGCGCATCGCGCGCTCTTCCAGCGTACCCACGCACCCAGTGCCAACCGTCGCAAGACGTGGGGTCTTGACACTGCTTCAAGGCGCGGCGGCTGGTGCTGCGGCGCATGCGCAACCTGGCCTGATGCTGCTTGCGGAGGGCGCAGGCGACGAAGGCCGCGGAGGGCACGCCGTCCCTGGACGCCCTGTCCTCCGACCTCAAGGGCTCCCTGTGACCTGGGTGGCCCCGGGCGGAGTCTATGCATTATGCTGAGCTCAGAGGAGGTTCAGCCCGCAAAGGGCAGGTTCAGCCCGCGACAAGCTGCAGCCTGAGCGGCAGGTGGTTGGTCGCTGAATAGAGTGCGAGTTCGTTGCTGCTGTCTGTCAGTGTGCAATGCGTCCCTTTATGAGCGCGGACGCCCGTGTAGGTCCAGATGTACATGTAAGAAGGCCTTGAATGAATGAATTACAACCGTGTGTCGGCCAAACTTGGCCCCTTACGGCCGCGGCCCTAAGGGCCGTGTTGTGATCAAATTAACTTCATCTAAGCATCTTGACTATCCTCCACCCCATTACAAAAGCAAGGCAATAATGAAAATATTTTGAACACAACCCTGCTGTGGCCCTGCACAGGAGGCGGGCAAAGCGCTCTGAGTGCAATGCTGTCCCCAGCCCAGTGTGCAGCCTGTGCTGTTGTCTGCACAGCGGCACCCACCATGGCCGCCGTGGCCCGCCCCAGTCTGCCCTGCCGTGCCTCGCTCGCGCCAAGGTGTCCCGCTCAGGCGCCGCGGGCGCTCGTGGCCGCCCTTCCCAGACGGTGAGCGCGTTTGATACACACCTACGTCCAACGTGTGCCTGCTGTCCTCTGTCCTCTGCTTGATCTGCGTGTGCATGCCCTGACACTGCGTCATCAACATGAGCCTCAGTCGCTGCCTCGCTGCACGAGAGTGAGTCAGTATCGCTGCATTAGTTGCACTGCCTCATGCGCTGCACTGGGTCACGGCGTGCCTGCCTCAGACGTGACAGGGACTTGGGACAGCAGGGCGCACCGAACGTGCACTGATGCAGGATGCAAACGCAGGCGGATTGCGCCAGCCAGACGCTCCCTACGGTATGCGTCGCCGTGCGTTCGCGGCCCGCTGCGGCCGGCAATTCAAGCGAGCGCGGGAGCCCAAGCCTCAGGCCTGGGCAGCGCCGGGCCGGCACTGCAGGGGCAGCAGGGGCAGCGCAGTGCCCAGGACCTCGTGGACAGCGTCCTGCCGCAGCCGGGGCAGCTCCGCGCGCTTGCCCTGGCCGCCACGGCCGCCCTGCTCGCCACGCGCATCGTAGACGGCAAAGGCGCGCCCCGCGTACGAATGTCTGCGCAGTGCCATGCCCCAGCGTGGAAGGAGACGAGCACGTCAGCGCAAGGCCTTGCACGCTTGCCGGCACGCCTGGCTCGGCAGGCGCCTGGCTATGACCGGCGCGGAGCCAGTGGGTAAGCATGCACTGCGCTTGCTTACACTGCCGGGAGGCTGACGCCGTTGGCCTCTGCTCGGCAGGCCTGCTGCTGCTGGGCTTCTATGCGGCGCTCGTCGGGCCTGCGCTGGCATTGCTGGCGGGACGGCGTACGCTGTCCGAGCACAGTAAGGCGGGGAGCGGCACCCCGGCGGCGCGCTGGCGCAAGGCCTCCGTCCTCGCCTGCGCTGTTTACACGCTCCTGTGAGCAGCCCCGCCTCGCCCGTCCTGCTTTCGTGGCAACGGCTTATCAATTGGCCATCAGCAAAGCTGGGCAGTCCGCACGCGTGGCAGTGCCTGACCTGATCCACTGCGCAAGTCTTTGCTTTGAGGGTGCAATGCTTGCAGAGGCAGCCAGGCCCCCGAGCTGCGCGCTCGGACTGCGTGTGTGCCTGCTGTCCTGGTGGTGTGTGCAGCGAGCGTATGCACACATCTGGTGGAGCCCTTGTGGCCGCTGTGAGACCTGCAGCAGCAGCAGGTCCAGCTGGCTGGTGCGTCCACGACTCCCAACTGTGTGCGTGGGACTGTAGCAGGGCCGCAGCAGCGGCACGCCACTGCTTGCAGACGCCCGTGGCAGAGGGCCACCCCCGCTCAGCTATGCACCCGCGTCTGCGCTGCGCGAGCTCGCAGCCACCAGCGCCGCAACCGGCACCCTTGCCCGGCCCCAGCCAGCGCCAGCAAGCAGGGCTCCTCACGCTGATGGACAGCGCGCTGTGCGCCCGCGCAGGGTCGTCCGCGGCTGCCTGGCCAGCAGCTGGGCGTGGGTGGCCCTGCGCTACCCGCTGCTGCGCGCGCGCGCGCCCGTGCCCGCGCCCGTCCGCGCCTGGATCCTGGCGCACCCGCGCGCCGGCAACGCGCTGTTCAACCTGGTGCGCGCTAGGGTTAAGGGCCTAGGGATAAGGGGCGCGCGTGCGTGCCCATGGCTCCTGCATTGCAGTCTCTGCGCGCCTGGCGAGGTTGGCAGCCTCGACAAGTGGACCCGGTCCATGTCGTGCGCTCACACATGGCGCACGCGCCTCGCTGCATGCCATTCGCTCACAAAGCCATGAGCGGCTCTGCTGCCCATGAGTCACTCGCCTCGCTACAGTGAAGGCATGGGTCGGCCTCGCCGGAAGGCAGCGGCGGCCATCCCGCCGGTGTCGGGCTGGCTGCATGTGAGGACGCGGCGCTCCATGTGTGGGCATGGGCAGCGGCGCCGGCGCCCGGCTGACGCGCTGCCGGCGCGCGCTGCCAGGCGGTCTTTTCGTCGGCGGGCGCACTGGGCGCGTGCGCGCTCGTGCTGCTCCTGCGGCGGCTGGCGGCGGCGCGCCTGGTGAGCGCCGCAGGACCGGCCCATACCGTGTCCTGTGTGTGACCAGGAGAGGTCACCAGATGGACTTGCATGCCTGGCCCTGTTGTCCAGCGCTGGCAACTCTCCATGCCCACACTGCTCCTGTGCCGGACGGGCCGTTTGCATGCAGCGTGCGTGTGCGGTGGGACACACAACGGCCCTGTGCGGTGCGCCAGGGCGCAGCTCCTGCAGTGCGCAGGCGTCATGGGCTGTGCGTGTCCCGCTTGGCGCGCCCACCCTGTGAGGAGTGTGCTGGTGCCTGCCGCTGCAGGGCCGCGAGGGCTGGCAGCTGGTGCGCGGCGCGCCCGCGCCGGCGCTGGCCGCGGCCGCCACCGGCGCTAGCCCGGCCAACCTCACGGCGCCGCCCGCCCGAGCAGCCACCCAGCCGCCGCCCGCGGCCGCGCCGGCCGCGGCCCACAAGCTAGCCGCCGCACGCGCGACCAACCCCTACCTGTCGGCGGCGCTTCAGGCGGCCGCCGGCACGCCGGCGGGCGGCGCAGACGGCGGCGCGAGCGCGTGCGCGACCGCCGGCACGGCAGCAGCGCTAACGGCGTGGCGGGACGCTGCCGAGCGGGGGCAGGACACCTGCGGCCCGCCTGATAGCGGGGCCGCCGGGCGCGCGGGCGGCGCGGGCGAGGGCGCCGCGACGGAGACTGCGGATTTCCGCGCAGCCGCTGAAGCAAAGGCCGCAGAGGCGTGGGTGTGCGCGCGCCTCCCTGGGCCCAACTGAGGCCGAGGGGCGCACGGCACGTCTAGGGCCCTGTGCATGCTGTGGCTGAGGTTGCTCGGTGCTGTTCACTCCTCGCCCCTCTGCAGGGCGTACTGAGGCCGCCTTGCTGCGCGCCCCCTGCACTGTCAACACAGGCTCAACACCGTCTCTGCTGCCAAGCGGCGCGCCCCGCGGCGCACGCAGCCTCCGCTGCAAAGGCCGTGCGGCGCCTGCGCGGCGCCTAAGGCCCCGCGCGGCTCTGCGCAGGAGCGGATGGAGGGCGGGCGGGCGCTGCAGCACACCGACGTCATGGAGGCGCGGCAGGCGTCCGTCGGCCACAAGCGCCTGCTCCAGGCGGCCCAGCAGCGCGTCACGCTCCTGGAGGCCCAGGCCGCCGAGGCCGGCGCAGACGCCGCGCGCGCGAACGGCGCTGCGGCGGAGGCGGCCGCCGCGCGCGCGGCCGCCGAGCAGGACGCCGCTGACGCGCGGGTGCGCGTGCGCATAAGGGCGCCTGTCCTGCTCGCGCTTGCCGCCGAGCTGCGCGGCTGCAGGCTCCGTCGCCCGGTCGGGGTGGTCGCGGCCGGCCACTGCGCTATGCTACGCAAAGTTTCCGCAGATTATGTTTGCAGGCGCCTTGACCGCGCTTCTCTGTGGCTGCACATGCTCCCATGTGTCCAGGCAGCGACGGCAGCGTCAGCGGCCGTGGACCAGGCGTTGCCCAGCACTGAGCGACGTTCCGGCCCTGCACAGGAGCGGCTTGAGACGGCGCGTGCGGAGGCGCGCGAGCTGCGCAGGGAGCTCATGCAGGCGCAGCGCGCCGCCGCCGCGCGCGAGGGCCAGCTGGAGGCCGCCCGCGCGCGCGCCGCCGCACCGGAGGCCGAGCCCGCCGCGGCGCCGGGCGCGGGCGAGGGCGCCGCCGAGCACGCTGCCGCCCTGCGCGCCGCCGGCGAGCGGGCCGACGCGCTGCAGGCTGAGCTGGCAGCGGCGGCCGCCAGGGCAGATGAGAGAGCACAGGAGGCTGGCGCTGCGCGCGGCCGCGCGGCCGCGCTCGAGGCGCAGCTTGGACGCGCGCGCGCGGAGGCCACCGTGGCGCGCGCGCAGGCCGTCGATGCGCGGCGCGCCGCCGCCGACCGCGGGCACCACCTGGTCGGCGCCAACAAGCAGCGCGAGGCGCTGGCGGCCGAGCTGGCCGCCGCGGCGAGCCGGGCCGAGGCGGCGGCCGCCCCGCGCGAGCAGGCGCGCGCGCAGCTCGAGGCCGCGCAGGGCGAGCTGGCCGAGCTGCACGCCGCGCGCGACGCCGCGGGCGCGCAGCTGCAGCGGGCCCAGTGCGGGGAGGCCGCGCTGCAGCGCAAGCTGGCCGGCGCGCGCGAGCAGGCCGAGACGCTGCGGGCGGAGCTGCAGGGTGCAGCGCAAGAGGCCGACGAGCGGCTGCAGGCGGCGCGCGTCGAGGCGGGCGCGGCGCTGCAGCGCGAGCGGGGCCGGGCGGCCGAGCTGGGCGCGCAGCTGGGCCGCGCGCAGGCGCGCCTCAAGCAGCTGGACCACACGCAGGAGTGGGGCAGCTGGCGCTGGGCGCAGGAGCGCGCGGCCGAGCGCGCGGCCGAGCAGCAGCGCGCGCGCGCGAGCGCCGGTGCGGGGCCGCGCGGGGCGGCGCGCCAGGGCGCCACGGAGGCTGAGCCTGCCGACGCCGCCGCGTGGGCGGGCGCGCGCGCCGCGGATGGTGCGTCGTGCGCAGGAGCCAGGAGCGCTGGGCTGAAGTGCACCCACATGGCGGCTGCTCTTGCAGCGTCATGGGCCTCCTCCACCGGGGCATTGGGGACAGGATGCCGCTGGTGGTCCTGCAGGAACCACCCCCTGGCCAGCGCTCGCGCCAGAAAGCTTTTGCCTTGTGGCCCTGCCTGCAAAGCCGCTCCTGCGCTAGGGCATACGGCTGCTCTGATGTGTCTGCACGCCAGTGCATGGAGCAATAGAACGCGCCGCCGCCCCAGGCTGAGCTGACCCTGCGCGCACTCGCGCGCGGCAGCCGCGGCCGCTGCAGGCGCGGCGGCCGCCGCGCGCGGCGCCGAGGCCGTTCGCGCAGCGTCGCTGGACGGCGCCGCCGCCGCCGCGCGCGCTGCTGCGGGCGTGCGCGAGCTGCTGCAGGTTGGTGCCGCCCACGGCTGCACCGGGCAGTCTCTCTGAGTCTGCAGGCGCCTCAGACAAGACCCTGCTTGGCGGTGGCGGGGGATCGTGCAGCCGCGCTGCATCATGGAGAGCAGCAGCGTCCGGGCGCGCCTGTCGTGCACGGCGCGCGAGTCGCGCCCGCCCTGCGCCCAGAAGCCCTTGACCACCCGCCGCGCGCAGGGCGTGCCGGACGCCCTGCCACCGCTCGTCAAGCCAGAGGCCCCGACGCCTGCGCCTGCCGCCAAGGGCGCGCACGACAGTGAGTTCAGCGGCGATGACGCCCTCTCAAAGTGCGCCGCGCACCTGCCTCCACGCTTGACGGCCCGCGGCGAGCAGTGGGGCCGTGGGAATGGGACCTGCAACCTGCTCGACACGTCCCCTGGCAGCGAAGCTGACCCAGATTGCCAAAGGTGTCGAGTGGCATGGCGCCATTCGCGTTGATCGCCGGACTTGGCGCACCTGTTTCTTGCACCTCTGTGGTCTCGATGGGTGCGGGTCTCAGGCTGCTCGTCACTGAGCTCACGGCATGGCCCCGTCATGGCTGCCCGGCGACAAACCGCACCAACAGGCGGCTGGCTGCCGGAAGCGAGCGGAGGTGCTTCACCGCCGCGGGATGCAATGCGCAGCTCCGGCCGAGGTCTCAGTCGCCTGGCTGCCGCGCGCGCAGGGAGGGCGTGAGCGCCCTCAGCGTCCGGCTGGGCGGCAAGGGCGGCAGCGGCGATGCCGTCGCACGCGCGCCGGCTCCGCCTGCAGCCGCCGGCCAGAGCGACGGCGGCGGAGCCGCCTTGGTCAGCGGGGTCGCTGCGGCTGCGGACCCCGAGGACGGCTACGCCGTGGACGCGGAGCGCGACAGCGGGGCCGGCGGCGATGACATGCCGCCCGGGTGCGCGCGGCCGCGCACGTGCTGTGCCCGTGCCCAGCTGCGGCACGTCGGGGAGCCGGGCGGCGCAGGCTGCACTGCGCACGACGCTCGCATCACCCTGGATCTGTGCCGGGGCAGCCCCCTGCAGCCTTGTGGGTGGCGCAAGGGCATGGGCCGCGGTCATGTGCCAGCCGTTCTGAGTGGAGGCCTGGAGCCTCAGCGAGGGCCGGCGTAGCGCTTCTGGTGCTCTGCAAAGCAGGCACGGAAGGGGAGGCAGGAGACGCTGAGCGCAAGCTGCCCGCAGGGTGAGCCTGGAGGCGCTCAAGCGCCGCTTCGAAGGCGAGGCCGACGCTGCGGCGCTGCCGCCCACCGCGCCCGCGCCGCCTGCGCCTGCCGACAAGGCCGCCGCGGGCGGGGCCGCTGCCGCCGAGGAGCCCGCCGGCAGCTTCGCCGTGAACGTGGAGCATGACAGCGAGACCGGCGGCGACGACACGCCCACGCGGTGCGCAACCCTGCACCTGTCCCTGCCCGCTGCGGCCCTGGTCTGCGGATGCGCATGCTCTTTGCACGGCTGCTGGCAGGCAATCTCACGCTGGCTTTGTGCTCGGGGAGTTGCCGCACGCTGGCCACCCAGCAGCGCTGCCTCACGCCACTCCAGCCCGACCCAGCTGCAGTGACGATCCTTTGGTATATGTAGCATGGTGATTGCATGTACCTAGACGTGCCGATAGAACGGCAGCGGGCGCGATGCCGTTCGTGATCCTTTTCCTAGTCTCTCAGGGTTGCTGTACTGCTGTCTGCACATCTTGCTGCCTGAAGCGCTTCCGGAGGAGCCTGCATGCGATGAGCGGCAGTCCCCACCACAAGCTCAGGTAGCGCAGTCCTGAGCCTGCGCTGGGCCGCAGGGTGAGCCTGGAGGCGCTCAAGCGCCGCCTCGGAGTCGAGGCCGCCGTCGCGGCGCCGCCGCTCACCGCGCCCGCGCCGCCTGCGTCCGCCGACCAGGCCATGCTCGACGAGGCCGCCGCGGGCGGGGCCGGCGCCGCCAAGGAGCGCGCCGACAGCTTCGCCGTGGACGTGCAGCACGACAGCGAGACCGGCGGCGACGACACGCCCACACGGTGTGCAACCCCAAAACCCTGCCCGCTGCGGCCATGATCCGCGGATGCGCCCATCCTTTAGGATCCTGCGCCAATGATCCTATACACAGATCAATCTCTGTGTTTACGGCTGCTGAAAGGCCGCCTCATGCCCGGTTCGCGCCCGTGGAATTACCGCACGCTGGCGACCCAGCAACGCTGCCTCATGTCACCCCAGGCCCACCCTGCTGTTGTGACTCTGCTTTGCCTTGTGTGGCATGGTGACTGCGTGTGTCCAGCGGTGGTGCTTCGTTGGCGCAGCGCGCGATACCGTGCTGTAATGCTGTATTGCTGTCCAGCTGTCCAGCTGTCCTGCTGCCTGACAGCACTCTGGAGGATCCTGCATGCAATAAACGTCAGTCCCCACCACGAGCTCAGACAGCGCAGTCTGAGCCGGCCCTGCGCCGCAGGGAGAGCCTGCAGGCGCTCAAGCGGCGCCTGGAGGGCCGCGCGCCCGCGGCGCGGCCCGCGCGCGCCGCGGCCGCCGTGCCGGCCTCGGCGCCGGCCGCGGCGCCCGACGCTCGCACGGGGCAGCCCGCTGCCGGCGCCGCCGGCGAGCGCGCCAGCCAGCCTGCGCCCGCGCGGGCCGAGACTGGAAACGGGGGCGTGCTCCAACCGGAGGAGGACCTGGAGATCGACGTCCTGTACAATGATGGGGCGGCGGGCGAGGAGGTTGCGCCGGGCGAGAGCGCCGCAGAGGCCGACGAGGCGGAGCCCGCTGTGCGGGGCGCCACGGAGGAGCAGGGCGCGCCTGCCGCGGAGGCCGGCGAGGCCGCCGGCGAGGCCGCTGCGGCCGCAGCTGCCGCGCACGGGCACGAGTGCGCGCCGGCGGAGCTGGACGTGCACGCAGCGGACGCCCGCGCGGACGCCGACGAGGCTGCGCCAGAGGCGGCGGCCGAGGCCGGCGAGGGCGACGCCCTGGCGGTGCAGGGCGCGCTTCCGGTGGCAGCCGGCAAAGATGCCGCTGCGGCGCCGCTGGCAGCCGTGGCCGCCGCCGCCGAGCAGGGCGGGCTGGACAACGAGCAGGATGTGCCCGTAACGGAGGCCGAGGCCGCTGACGAGGCTGCCGAGCAGGGTGCAGGGCCGGGGGCCCGGGCGGCTGCGGGCAGCGCCGGCGCCGGCGACGGCTTCTCGGTGGACGTGCAGATCGTGCGGCCGGGCGACCGGGAGCTGCGCCCGGCGACCGGCGCGCCGGGCTTCTACCGCTACAAGTGCGCTGACCGGCCCCATCTGCTGCAGCATGTTGGGTAGGGTTGGGTAAGGGTAGGCCTATGCCAGGCGATTGGGAGCTGCGCCCGGCAGCCGGCGCGCTGGGCTTCTACCGGTACAAGTGCGCTGAGCAGCCCCGTCCGCCGCAGCATGCCCCGCTCACAGCGTGCGACGCCTGCATGCGGACGGCCGAATGGACTGCTTGGCGGTTTGGGCTGCCGTTTCTTGCCGCTGATGTCAATAGATGCAGGCTCCGTTGCGCCGACTGTGCCTCCTGCATCGGGCCTGGCAGTGCAAAGCGCCAAGAAGGTCAAAGCGCGAGTGGCCGTGGCAGACGGGCTGTGCGGCTGGCGCAGGTGGCGCAGGGCCGGCCCGCGGGAGCAGCCAAAGAGCTCCCCCAACAACAAGGGGTCCCAGGCAGCACCGCCGGCGCCAGGCCGCGACGGGCGGTACCGCTACCGTTTCAGGCGCTAGGCGCCAGCTGCTTGAGGCCCTTAGCGGCCAGGTGGGGGTCCCATTACCACCCCTACGACCCTCCACAGCAAGGGGCCTGAGCAGGGGCCCCCAAATGCATGGCTGTAACGGTGGTGTCATGTACTTCAAGCCCTGAGCTGCGTCATCCTCAAGCTGGGATGTGACGTACGCCTGTATACCCCAAGCCTCTCTGACGCCGGGCCGCATCGGGCGCTGTGCATGCTCTCCCCAACCCCAGTTGTCTGCACTTCCTGCAGCCTCAGTGTGGGCACCTGTACATGGCCTGTATCAAAGGTGGGAACGCGCGCTGCCAGTTCATGACTGGCGCGCATCAAGACAACGAGCGGATTCTGCACTCTGAGGGAGTAACGGGGTCTGCAGGCCTGTGAGGCAGCTTTGCGAGGGCACTTTGACGGTGGCTGGGACAATCCTAGACTCAACTTGCTCCTCAGGGCTGCACAACAAATGGGTGCCCTAGCCTGAGGGCCTCCTCTTATGCGCTGTGAAGGCAAGGTCCTCTGCGTGCCCCTCTGCCGGCAGGGGCGGGGGGCACGCAATGTATGTGACCAGTGCACCCGGCAAGCACTGATGCAAGGATTAAATGTCCCAGGTGCTCAAGCCCTACCGGGGGGATTTGTGCTGATGGCCTGGTGCCTCGGCGGGGCAGCGTGCGAGGTATGTAAGGCGCTGTGGGGAGGCCATCTGGCCTGTGGCGAACCCAGCGGCCTCTTGTATAGCAATTAGCATGTTTGTTGCTGATGACAGGCACAGGCGCCCATGGCATGTAGTTGTAGCAGACTTGCGTGAGCGGTGACTGTCAGTCTGCGGTCAGCTCCGGCCTGCTGGGGCGCGCTGCCGCGCTCGACCCCGACGCAAGCTCGAATGTGCATGCCACAGGATTTCCCCAGGACTTGGAGTTGGCTGTACAGGTAGGCAGGCTCGGGAAGCACCTGTACTTTGACCGGATGCGGTGGACACTGGTGCTGTAGGAGCACTTCAAGCCCAGGCGGATGTTGGGTGCAGCACTTCACATATGTGTGTTACACTGCCAAGCAGAGCTGGGACGGATGTATGGTGTGGGCGGCGACTGGTTGTGCCAGCTGTCACTTTCCCTTTGGCCCATCTTGCCCAGGCAGGCTGCATTGCATGCGGCATGCATTTGCATGCTATTGCTGCTCGCGCTCATTGTTGGCCATGGGCGCGCAAGCATGCTTCCTTTGTAGCCCGCTCTTGAATCACTTTCTTTTGGCCGTTTACAATACTGCCGGCGCATGATGTATCACCCATTCCCAGTGGCAAGGCGGGGCGCTGACCGCCACTGCAGCCTTGAGCTGTTGGCGGGTGCATGGCGCGAGCGGTTGCTCGCCCCAGCAGCCGTGGCATGTTTGCATTTGTGTGTGTCTCAAAGGTTGTACCTAGGTGTTTTCAAGACTGTGTAGCCGTGTTGTGACAGCTGGCCATGCTTCGTGACGTACCTCAATGTATGGAATGGGATGTGCCTGGCGCTGAGCTGTCGCCTGTATGGATCTGTGGGCATGACAAGCGCTTCCTGCGCACTTGTTGGGCCTTGAGATATGCGCATGAGTGTGTTGGCGTATGATGGGGCTCGTGTGTAGTTGACACCTTTTTCTGTGGTTAATCGCTTAATCGCTCTCCTGCCCCCAAAAAATTCAAGTTGTCCAAACCAGCCATGTTTGGTAGAAGAAGGGCGATTGCATGACAGGGGGCACGTCCGTGGGTAGCAAAGGATGCCTGCAGATTAGCCTGGCTATGCACGGACAGGAACCGAAAAGCCACTTAAAGCAATTGCCCTTGCACAGCAAGCGAAGCAGCCATGGCCAAGATGTGTGGCAACGCAGCGCTGAGCAAGTACAGTGAAGAACTGATTGACACAGCGAAGAAGATCACTTCGCCCGGCAAGGGCATCCTGGCAGCCGACGAGAGCACTGGCACTGTCGGCAAGCGGGTGAGCGCACCCTTTTCTCTGCCCCTTGTTCTCCTCTTCACTGCCTGCTCGCAAGCGCTTTGCTCCGTGCCAGTCTTGTTCCCAGCCTCACTGGGGTGTTTGCGCAAGCGCAGTTGTCCAGCATTGGCGTGCCGAACGAGGAGGGGTACAGGCGCGAGCTGCGTGAGTTTTTGTTCACCGCGCCCGGCGTGTCGGACTGCATCAGCGGCGTGGTGCGCGCTCTGCTCTTGCACCGGCGTCTGCATGCAAGCGCCGGTCTGCTCCAGCGCGTGTGCAGGGCACAGACTGCAGTCACTTGGCTGCCGCAAGTGCGGGCGCGTGTGACCGTGCGTAGCCGCGGGTTCCACAGCGCACACGCCGCTGCGCAGATCCTGTTTGAGGAGACGCTGTACCAGGACGGCTCGGACGGCACCCCGTTGGTGCAGGTGCTCCAGCGTCAGGGCATTGTGCCAGGTGCGCGCTGCCGCCGCCCCTCCCAGCTGTGCCTCGCGTCCAGTCCGCGCCTGACGCGCCGGCCGGACGCGCCGCGGCAGGCATCAAGGTGGACAAGGGCGTGGTCGACCTGCCGGGCACCGACGGGGAGAGCACCACTCAGGTGCGGGGCGGGAGGGACCGTGCTTGAGCGGCGCGCCGGAAGGCCACCGGCTTGCTCAGCCGCCTGTGCGGGAACGCGCAGGGCCTGGACGACCTGGGCAAGCGCTGCGCCAAGTACTACGAGCGCGGCGCGCGCTTTGCCAAGTGGCGCGCGGTGCTGAAGATCGGGCCGACCGCGCCCTCGCCCCTGGTGCGACCCTCTCTGTGGGGCCTGTGGAGGTCGGTGCACGCTTGCGGCGGCGCGCTGGAGCTGGCTCGTCCTGCTGGAGGTGCAGGAAAGCCTGCCTCAGAGACTTCTCTGGAGGGTCGTGCGGAGCTGGTTTCCACTCGATACGGCTGGACGGTCCTGCATGGCGCATGCTTGCCTGCATGCGCGCGCTGGCAGGGGCCATGGAGGCGGGCGATCAGGGCTCCCACGCGACCACGCGCGCGCTGCGCCAGGCAATCCACGAGAACGCGTACGGGCTGGCGCGCTACGCCCAGATCTGCCAGGAGAACGGGCTGGTGCCGATCGTGGAGCCGGAGATCCTGACCGACGGCGGCCACTCCATTGAGACCTGCCAGGCGGTCACCGAGGCGGTGCTGGCGGCGTGCTACAAGGTACCAAAGGGGTAGGGTAGGGGTAGAATAGGGCTTGCACCCCCGCGACCGGCCGCCTTGCGCCGCGCCTGTCGCCGTGCGCCTTTGGTGACGCGGTGCAACGCGATTCTGAGTTCTCAGCTGTGTCCGCCGGTTCGCATGGGCCTGCGCAAGGGACGTGCGGCACTGCGCAGCCGAGCGTATGTCGTTCGCGGGCTTTGGGACATGGAGGGTGGGCAGCGGAGGACGCGCGGAGGGCGCCGCGATGCTCTGCATGAGGCGGCTGAGCAGGGCGCCGCGGCGGCGCGCAGGCGCTGAGCGACCACCACGTGCTGCTGGAGGGCACGCTGCTGAAGCCCAACATGGTCTGCGCTGGCGCGCCCTGGCGCGCGTGGCCGAAACCTTGCAGTTTTGCCCTTGAAAGCATACTGTTGCACCTATGCCACGAAAATGGACACGCCCCTCAGCCCTGCGCAGGGCGACCGCCATGTTTGCTTGTGCCTGCTTCACAACAGAGGTTAGTGCAAGTGCACTCCCAGCAGTGTTGATGGGCCTGTGTCTCGGCGCCCAACTGTGTCAAACGCTGCCCCCGTTGCTCGTGCCGGCAGGCGCGAGCGGGCCGGCCGCGGACGTCAAGCGCGTGGCCGAGCTGACCGTGAAGGCGCTGATGCGCACCGTGCCGCCGGCCGTGCCGGGCATTATGTTCCTCAGCGGCGGCCAGGCGCGCGCCTCCGCGCCAGAGCCGAGCTGTGAGGCCGCTGTCTTGCATGCGCATCCGCAGCTCTGGGTGTGTGCGCATGCGCCTTTTGCAGGAGCGCCCGCTGTCTTGCATGCGCATCCGCAGCTCTGCCTTCAGACATTGTCAAGGCCGTCGCCACAGGCGGGACATGTGATGATGTGTTGCACTTGATTTTGTGCTGGACGAGTGTCAGACCCGCGTCGCGTGCAGAGCGAGGAGTCGGCGTCCGCGGCCCTGGACGCCATGAACAAGCTGGCGAAGGACAAGTGCGCCCCGGCCCGCCTGCATGCCACAAAATAGCCTTGGTGCGAAGGGTGCCCGACCCAGGAGGCAAGTGTGTCAGTCGCATCAGCCTGCGTGCTCAGTGACCGCGCCGCCGCCCGCTGCTCCTCCGGCAGAGCCGGCGAGGGCCGCGGCGCAGCCCACGAGGCGGCCGCCCTGCAGCCCGCAAGCGGTGGCCCGCCGCGCGCTGGTCGCGGCCGGGCGCGCTTGAGCGCTGACGCGCGTCGGCGCGGCGGCGCAGGCCGTGGACGCTCAGCTTCTCGTACGGGCGCGCCCTGCAGGCGTCCGCGCTCAAGGCCTGGGGTGGCAAGAAGGACAACCTGAAGGCCGGGCAGGTGCCGCCCCGCGCTGCCGCAGCCGGCGCCGGCGCACCTGTGCCCCGGCTGAGAGCCTTGCTGGGCAGGCCCGCCAAACCCCCGGCTGTATCATGCGTCCGTGGCTTGAACAACCCGTGGGGGCCTTGCGCTGCGTACTCGCATGTGAGACGGTGCGCGAGGTGAGCAAAAGCATGGCCCGCGAGCACAGAGGGCGACAGGCGCCGCTGTGACATGCGGGGAGCGGGGCGCGCACGCGTGCTGACATGCAGGCGCCGGCCGGGCTCATAGCAAGGTTGGCCGGGGCCGCAGGCGGCGTTCATGAAGCGCGCGCGCGCCAACGGCGCGGCCTCGGTCGGCAAGTTTGAGGGCGAGGGCAGCGCGAACGGCGGCGAGAGCCTGTACGAGGCCGGCTACAAATACTGAGCCGCCCGTGCCCCTCCCTGCTTCCGGCGTGCAGGCGTGGAGGCTGGGTGCCGACGTAGCAGCGCTTAAGGGACGGGAGGCATGCCGGCACGCGTGCTGTGACGGGTTGTCGCGCGACTGTGCAGTGTGTGGAATGGGTTTTTGCAGCGTGAGAGGGTGAGGGTGAGGGCGGCTGGTTCTTGTGTGTCAGCTGCCCCATTTTTTCTTCCAACAGTGTGCTGGGACAGGAGAGTGTCTGCATAGACTTTTCAGGCGGTTGTTAAGTGCTGTGAGCTTGCTTCTGCGATGCCCAGTCCGTGATGGCTGTAACACAGGAGCTCACCCCCAAGCTGAAGGCGCTGGACTTGTCCTTTAAAAAGGAAGCCAAGGCCTGCGAGCAGTTCCAGACAGGTGCAGCTGCCTGTCTACAGACAAGAGGCGCCTTGGCCGCACACTCGTCATGCGCCGGTCATGTGGCAGACGTGCCGCGTCATTAACAGCCAGTGCGTGTACATGGGTGCAGATATCAACAAGATACTGAAGGCGCGCCAGCAGTTTATGCAACAGCAGACCGAGAACGACATCGTGAAGGAGGTGCGTGCTTGGGCTTCCAGCGTTAGCCATATCAAGCGCAGTGCACTGCCTTGAATGCGCTTGTTCCTGACAGCATGCCATGGCTGTGCAGGAGCTGGACCTGGTGAAGGAGGACAGCACGGTGTACAAGCTGATCGGCCCGACCCTCATCAAGCAGGACCTCGTGGAGGCCAAGGCGAACGTGAGCAAGCGCCTGGGCTACATCAGCAACGAGCTCACGCGCCTGGCCGCGCAGCTGCGCGCGCCGCAGGAAAAGCTGCAGCGCGCGCAGGAGCAGGTGTGCTGGATGCGCGCTCGATTGCTGACCTGGTCCCTGCCTGCTGTTCCTGTGCGGCAGGGAGCTCAAGCGGGGGACGCCGTGCAGATGGTCAAGCTTCAGCAGAATGCGCAGCGGATACAGGCGGCGGAGGCTGGCAAAGCGGCCCCTGGAGGGGAGGAGGAGGGCTGAAGCGGGTCTGCATAGCTAGTACTTGTTGCCGAACTGAAAGCCTGTCTGTCAAGTAGAGCCTGTCTGCGCAGGCGTAAGGCTCTCGGTCTGTAACAAGCCAGTGCGTTGAAGTCACAGCTGCTCAGCCTCACTGGCAGCTGCCATGCTTGGTGCTCAAGCTGTGCAGAGGGCATCGCTGCGGGGCGCTGTGGCCGGCGCTGCGCTCTGCACCAGGCGCCGCGCGTAGGGCGAGCGGTGCATGTCCAGCTGCTGCAGAGCCTCCAGAACCTGCAGGAGTCCCGGAAGTGCGTCTCCTAAGAGATCTGCTGCGCACCCGCAAGCAGGGACAACAAGCACGCGCAACTTGACTGCATGTGCCAGCACATCATGATCATGTGCCGCTGACGAGGAACGCAACAGCTCTCCCTGTCTGCATGCCATCTTAGGAAAGCAGTGGCCCGCGCACTCTGGAGGACTCAGGCAACGCAGACAGCAGAGTGGCGCTGCACAACACACACGCGGGTAGCTCGGGGCGCGCCCGGAAGCGCCTGTCCTGCAGCACGTCCGCGGTGGAGTAGCCGTGCAGCGGCTTGAATATCGCGGCCGGTCGAGGTGCCGCACCTGCCTCCGAGCACACCGTCGGTGCCAGCAGGCGCCGCGGGTCAGCGACGGCCGCCACGCGCACCTGGCGGTCGCGGTCATCGGTGCGAGGCGCAGCTCAGCTCAGCTTTGCTCAATGCCTTGTGACAGCTGGGCCGACCCGCACCCATGCTCCCTGTCAGCGTAGCTCGCGCATTTATAGTCCCACATGGCCGCACATTGCTGTGCACTGACTGTTGCCAGCACGCGCCTGAGCAGGAGTGTGCGCTGGAAGAAAGACACAAATTTGTCCAAGCTCCGAAATCATTCACGGGTCCATGGGTGCGGGAGCCAGCGCATTTTCAATACAGGGCAGATGAGGGGCCTGGCAGCCGCCCGTCACCCCTCAGGCGGCTGGCACTGCTCGGAGGACACAGCGCGCCTGCTTACGCAGGGCCTCCAGGCGCGCGTCCGCGGCGCCGCGCGCGCGCGCCGCGCGCCCAACCTCAGCGCGCCGCGCCGCCGCGCGCTGCGCCAGGCGCGCGGCGCGCAGCCGCACGCGGCCGCGGCCGCGCATGCTTTGTGCGGCGGCCTGCGTACCAGGGCGCGCTGAGTGACAGGCACATTATTGGCAGAAACGGCCATGCGCAGCAACGTCGCAACGGGACAGACTCTGTGCGGCAACTGACCCTGCTAGAGCCGGCGCATCGCATGCGAATGCAGCGCAATCTGTTACGCTTGCACAGAGCAGGCTCAAGAACAAGGAGCGCACAGGTCTGCTGCATGCCAGCTTCCTGCGCCCCGCACCCAGCACGCCCCCGCATGCAGCTGCACCAGCATCAACAGCATGCGCGGCCAGACCGCAGCAAAAGGCGCATGTGCGGCGCGTGCGCACCTCGCCGCGCGACGCCGCGGCAGCGGCTGCCTCACGCTGCGCCTCAGCAGACACGGCCGCGGCGCGCTGCGCAATATATGCGTCCGCCCGCAGCCGCTGCCGGCGCTGCGCCGCACGCCGCCGCTGCTGTTGCTGAGCATGCAGCTGCGCAGTGGCCTGCGCAGCGCACACTGCCCCTTCCAATCTTCACCTTTTTGCCAGGACTAATAGTATGGCTGTCGACATCGCAACCCACGATGCCTGCCTAGCGCAGGGCCGACACTGACGCGCACCATGTCGCACAAAGTGCATGTGCGCAGGCCACAGGAGGACCCATGCATGTACCAGGCGCTTGTGTCTGCTCATTGTGACATCAAGGTCTGCAAGCTTCGTAACCGGTCACAAGGCATGTGCACCTGGCGGCCCTGGGCGTCGTCTGCCGCGGCAGCGGCCAGTGCGGCGGCCCGCGCCTGCCGCCCAGCCGCAAGGCGTGCGCCCGCGGCCGCCGCAGCCGCCGCGCGTGTCTGCACCTCCTTGTCGTGAGCCTCACGCGCGGCTGCGCGCGCCTCAGAGCGCGCCAGCACCGCCTGCACCGGATCAGGGTCGGGGACCCGGCCTGTCAAGCCGCTCAAGTGCTCACATAGCGTGAAGGCGTCACACGCTCCGCGCAGTCATTGTACCGGCTGAGCATGGCGCGGCGCAGGTCAGAAGAGCCGCACCCCGGTCAAGCGACTGTGCATGCATGCTGACGAGCACCGACGCTGCATGCGCCATCACAAGGTCACAGAGCGGAGGAGCACTGTCATGGATCTGCCCCAGAGCCTGAGGCCTGGAGAGCGAGGCCGCGCGCCTCTGCATGCCTGCTCAGCTCGCGGCTGCGCGTCTGCAGCGACTCCCGCTCGGCCGCGCTGCGCTGCTTCAGCCTCGCCCGCTCCGTCTGCCTGCACGCGCTTCGCTCGATGCCTGACAGTGCCTGATACTGAAACAGCTCAGCGCGAGACAGAGCTGACTACGACAGGAGACACACAGCAGACACAGCTGTGACACAGCAGACTGACAGCAGGACACACAGCAGGAGCTGCCAGCGGCGGGCAGGCTTCCTGCCTCAGCAGCCCGCCGCACACGGGGCCGGGGCAGGTGCGCACACCAGCGCTGGCGCGCGTCCAGCTCGGCCGCAGAGCGGCGCGGCAGCAGCAGCGCCAGCAGGCGCCACGCCGCCTGGCGGCCGGCGGCCTGCCCTGCCCGCGCGGCTGTGCGGCGCGCGTGCGCCACCACCGCATCCTCCTCCGCGCTCCACGCTTGCACCCAGCGCTCCCGTGCAGCGCCTGCCGCCCCCGTCCCGGCGCCTGCCTGGGTGCTGGCTGCACCTGCGCAACGCGCGCGGAAGTTGCCTCAGCGACTTCCGCACCACCCGGAGGCACAGGACCTCTGCGCGTCTCTGGCAGCGGGGTGGCGCGCGCGGCCGTGCCTTGGGTTGGCAGGCCGCCGTCGGACGCGCTGCTGGTGCCATCAACACCTGGGCCCGACCTGGACACGCCCCAGCGCTTGCTCCGCCGCCCGTGACAGCTCAAGCTCTTGCAGCGCGCTGCCGCCGCCTGCGCACCCGCGTTGGCGTCCGCGCTGCCGTCCCCATGACAGCAGGCGCTGCCGCTGCTGCTCCGGACGTCTGTGCCCCTGCCGTGATCGCGGCCTTCCGCCGCGGACGCAGCGCCCCTACCGCCGCCCGTCGCGCTTCCGCCCGCGAGCCGAGCCCAGGCTTGAAGCATGCGTGCGCGGTCGCGTGGCAGCGCCCGAGGGTAGCGCGCCAGCAGCGCCTGCATATCATCAAGCTCTGCGCAGGCTGCGGCGGGCGCTGCCACGGCTGAATGGGCGCCCCGACCTGCCCGGGGTTGCGAGTCCTTGCAGTGCGGCGTTTCGAGGTCGGCCGGGCGGCCGTTTGCTGCCGCCTGCTGCAGCGGCGCTTCGCCGTCGCGGCGGGGCAGCCGGAGCGTGGCGAGGCCACCAAGGGCGGCGCGCAGGTCCTCCTCAGCGGCGTGCCTGCGCCCGATGGCTGTGCTCAGGCTGCGCTGTAAGTATCGCAAGGCGTTGACTGTCCGGGCAGGCGAGGGCGGACCTCTCGCCGTGTAGCCTGTGCTGCGAGAGGGCCCACAGGTGCTCGGCCGCGCCGTCCGCCACGCGCCGCCGCTGGCTGCGGATAAAGGCGTCCAGGGTCTGCACGCTTGCGGAGCACAGTGGCGTGCGTATCCAAGCCTTGGAGCGGGCTTGGACAGGGATGCCAGGTGGGCTGTGAGACCGCTACCTGTTGGTGGCGGACTGCACTGTCTGGGCCGGCCGCCTGGGTGCTGACCGCGCGCCTCATTAGCGTGCCGGCCACGGATGAGATCTTTATCCTGAAAGCGGGGCAGGCCAGACTCGAACGTTTACCTTGTAACAGCACGTAGGGTAGGTTACGCCTTTGCTTGCGCTCAAAAGCTGATCAGTGGCTGCATCTGCACAGTCTTGTGCGCCTTGTCTGCGAACTGTAGCCTTGAGCGCTGCCAGCGCGAGCGCATACGCTTCTTCTTACGTAAGCTGTCACGCAGGGCTGCGCGCCGCCGTGTTCCGCGGGCGACATGAGCTTCTTGGAGGACAGGTGACGTGCTGAGCGCTCTGCACCGCCCGCGGCTCGCTTATAAGACTGTGCAATGACACGAGCGGGACTTGTCAGTGTTGCCTATAGGTAGCAGTTTTGAAGTGCGTATATAGCAAGATCGTGACAGGTGCTGTTGCGCGCAGGACACAGGGCGCGCCGGTGCAGCCCGCGCCGCGCCCAGCTGTGGCAGGCGCAGTGCAGGCGCTGCTGTACGGCGGCGGCGAGGGGCAGCTGCCCTCGCCCGCCCGAGGCAAGGGCGGGCGCCCAGGCGCGTGCGGCCGGCCAGTGCGTCAGAGACAGCTTGAGACTGTGACGTTCTGCACATTGGCTGCAAAACACCTGTAACTTTTTTGTAAGTTTTGTGCTGACGTCGCTGCCGACCTGCCCGCTCGCGTGCTTCACGCACTTGCCAGTGTACGCCAGCGGCCGCCGACACGCGCAGTGCCGCCCGGCGCGCAGACAGCATGCGCCAGCGCGCGACGGCGCCCTTTGCGCAGTGCGACAACCTGCCCGCGGAGGCGTACCCCGCGCCGGCCAGCTTCCAGCTGCGCAAGAAGCAGGGGTCTGCCGTGGCGCGGGTGCGTCCCTTGACCATGGCCCGTGACCTGCTGTTGACATGCCGCAGCGCTGCAGTGCGCGTGGTGCACTGTGCTGCACTCCTGCGCATGCCTGTGAGGCCTTGTTGCGGCCGGCGCAGGTCGGCGGCCACGGCGAGGGCTTCAACCCCGCCGTCTACACGGCCAACCGCGTGGCCAACGCGCAGACGCGCGAGGAGAGCCGCGCCAAGATGTCTGTGGGCAGCGGCAACATCCTGGCGCATACGGTCCAGGGCGCGCGCGTGGCGCCGCAGCAGCCAAGTGGCAGTGCGCCTGATTACTACGTGCCCTGAGCGGCCCCTCTAGCCCCGCAGCATGGAGGCGCAGGGTCTCTTGAATTATGCGTTGACCTGCCTGAAGAAAGTTTGGGCGTGTGGAGGAGCGCGGTGCCCTTGCCAGCATAGCGCCCGCCACCGCGCACCTGTGAAGCTTCACGTTCAAGCTTGACAAGCAAGGCGCCTTGCAACCTGTTGCCGGGCTTTGTAACCATCTCGTAAAGTTAACCTGACAAGCTCCCAAGCCCTGAACCTTGACCGAGCAGCACAAAGTTACTCACCCCACGTCCCACCCACGTCGCACCGCAAGGCAAGACGCGCATTGGGTGGCTCAATCAAAGGTTGCAACGCTGTGTGTGAGAGCAGCCGACGCCTGCTTGCTCGAGGACTCGAACTTGATCGTTGCCGGCTCGCGCACGCCTCATCGGGTGAGCGCAGACGGTCAGGGATCGAGGTTATGCCTGCATGTCCCGATATCCGAGCCGCGCGCGGTCGCCTGCGGCCTGTGGCCTGCGACGGGAGCCTGTACTTCAAGATGGGACCTCGGACCTGACAGGTGGCAGCCTGCGGCAGGCTGTGCGCGATGGCCGCGGAACGAGTGGGCACTGAGGTCGCGTTGGACTTCCTGACGACCGAGAGTGGGCAGGGCGGCGAGCAGAGCACGTCGCGGCAGCGTTTGGCGGCGCCCGCGCCCGTGCCGGAGTCCTCCCCGTCATCGTTCCGCTCCCGCGCGGGCAGCGTGGGCCCGAGCGCGCTGGATGGCCTGGTGCGCTTCCCGGGTCGCGCGGGCGAGGGCTTCCAGCCCCGCGCCGGTCGCGAAGTTCACGCCCGCGACCGGGAAGTATGGTACTGGCCGCGGCGCAGCAGCCCGTAGGCGTGCGCAGCACACGCATCACACACACCCGAGCCTCTGTGTCTGCTTCGGGGCAGGCCGCAGGGCCCGTGTGGCCGAGTGGCAGTTAGAAAGCCTGCGCTTGCCCCAGGCGGGCTCCGTTGCGCCCGCAGGCCCGCGGGCGTGCGGCTCCCGCGGGGCGCTGCAGGCCTGCCGGAGCGCACCTTGACGGCCGGCGTCGCTGCGCGGCAGGAGAAGCTGGCCGTGTCGCCGCCGCCGCCGGCGCAGATCCTGGAGGAGGTGCCCAAGGCGCGCCGCGTGTGCCTGGAGTACGAGCACGTGTCCGCCTGGGTGCCCGCCACCGCCGCCAGCTCGGGCCTGCTGCCGGACCTGCGCTGGCTGTGCGCGCGGCGCGGCGCGCGCACCGCCGACCGCGGCTGCTCCGACTCGGACAGCGACGGCGCGGCCGATGGAAAGGCCGGGAAGCACCGGCAGGTGAGCTGCCGCGGCGTCCCGCTGCCCCTGCTGCCCGCAGCCTCGTCTGCCAGTCCTCACTGCACCCGCAGCGTGTGCTTGCTGTGCTTGGGCCGCAAGGTCTCTTGCAGGGGTGACGTGCGCGCCCTGGCGGGGAGCGCCTGCAGAGCCTTTAATGACCATGACTTGGAGCTGTGACAGGCCCGGAGTGTGCTGAGCGCACCGCGCGCCCGCGCAGATTCTCTTTGACGTCAGCGGGTGCTGTCGGCCCGGCGAGGTGCTCGCGCTCATGGGGCCGTCCGGCAGCGGCAAGACCAGCCTGCTCAGCATCGTGGGCGCGCGCGCGCAAAGGTGCGCGCCCGCCACGGCCCCCCCCATGCATGCCAGCCAGGCCGCCGGCGCGTCGCGCTGTGTGCTCACAGCTGTGCGCGGGCGCAGCCACATGAAGCAGGAGGGCTCGGTGACCTTCAATGGCCAGGCGCTCACCAAGCGCCTGCGGCGCCAGATCGGCTTTGTCCTGCAGGCGCGCCGCGCCCGCTTGCATGGGTTCTCTTTCTTTTTTGTTGTGCGTGGCGCACAACCGTGTGCATGCTGCGCGCATTTGCTGCGGGCGCATTCTGGCAAGCCTGCGCATGCCCCAGCATGTCGCGTGAGGTGCGTGACGCGCGTAGCCTAATCCTAATCTCACCCTAGTTCCGCCCGCGCAGGACGACCTGCTGTACGAGAACCTGACCGTATACGAGACGCTGTACTACGCGGCCATGCTGCGCCTGCCGCGCGACATGCCCGAGCCGGAGAAGGTCGCGCGCGTGGACGCCGTCATTGCCGCGCTCGGCATCGACTCCTGCCGCAACACCATCATCGGCGCGCCCCTCTCTTCTTTGCTGTGTTCGATGTGCCTTGGCATGCGGAGTGTGCCTGCCCAGGCATGCAATGGCCTCACTGCGTCTGAAAATGTCCCATGACCGAATGGTCCGAGCTTGTGTGCACGATGTGCTGCTGGCAGGGTTGTGAGCCAAAAGCATGGTGATCTTTCATGGTGTGAACGAACGACTGCTCATGCAAGCTCCCATGTGGCTGGAAGACCCGGCAGCAGGGACCGTGCTGAGACGCTGCCGCTCCGCTTGCAGGCGGGCACAAGCGCAAGGGCGTGTCGGGCGGCGAGCGCAAGCGCGTGAGCATCGGCCACGAGATGCTCATCAACCCCTCCGTGCTCATGCTGGACGGTGCGCCTCCCAAGCGCACGCGATCGCTTGACATGAGCGGCGCAGATGTCGGGTGTCAGGGCAGAGCTGTTGCTGTTAGTGTGGGAGCGGGTGCATGGCGCAGTGCAACAAGGGCGCTGAATTGGCCGCGGCGCCGCAGAGCCGACCAGTGGCCTGGACTCTACCACGGCGATGCACGTGCTCGAGATCCTGCGCGGCCTGGCCACGGGCGGGCGGGCCGTGCTCACAACCATCCACCAGGTGCGTTGGGCGCCCGCGCTGCCGGCCGGCGCCGCCGGGTGCATGCCCACGGGCCGCAGTGCACGACTCCATGAGGCTGCATGCAGCATTCAGCAATGCGCGGCGCACCACTGACCCTGCCATGCCGCCGCGCGCAGCCGAGCTCGCGCCTGTTCCAGCAGCTGGACAAGCTGCTGCTGCTGAGCAAGGTGCGCCCGTGGCAGCTGCAGCGCGTGCTCACTGCGGCGCCGGCGCCGGCGCTGCATGCATGCGCCGCACTCCGGTGAGATGTCCCACAACAGGCTGCGAAAGGAGCCGGAGCTGATGGGTTACGGTCCGGCAGGGCCGCGCGCTGTACTACGGGCGCGCGGCGAGCGCGGACGAGTACTTCAGCGCGCTCGGCTTCCCGCTGCCGTACCGCATCAATGCGGCCGACCACATCCTGGACCTGGCCAGCGCGGACATCGTCACGCCCGCCCGGCGCGCGCCCTGCCGGAGCCCTGGGTCTGCGGGGGTCATACCCTACCGCACCCTAACCAGTATTACTTGTGTGGAGCAACGAGCTGCCGCGCCTTCGGTGGCGAGACCGTTGGCGGAATTTTGGGTCGCAGGCAACAATGTTGCCATGCGCGCAGCCGCTGCCCGCTCGCCCGCGCGGCTCACGCGCGCCCGCGCACGCGCGCAGGGAGGGCGAGGACGCGCGCTGCTTCCTGGTGGAGTGCGCCGAGCGCTTCCTGCGCCGCCACGCGCTCGAGGGCTATGAGCCGCACCTGCATGCGGCGCTCGCGGCCGTGCGCGGCGACGCGGAGGCCGGCCGGCCGGACGTGCCCGCCGCCGACATCGTGGCCGCCGAGATCAAGCGGGTGCGCCGGCTGAAAAAAGAAGCGCGGCTGCCAAGCGCCTGCCGTGTGCGGGTGTGTTCACGGCATCTAAGGTGTTCTGTATGGGCTCTCTGTGCCGAACGTGAAGCCTGGCCGGTGGTGCTGATCAAGGCAGCGCACTTGCTGGTCCGGCTTTGCCTCGTCCCGCTGTGCCTTGGAGGCGGGCATAGTTGGAGGCGTGCAAAGTCCAGAGGCGCATGTGAGGGGTGGAGGCGTGGCCCTGCTTGGCATCAGAGCGTGCTCCAGCTGACCTGCCCGGGCGCAGCTGGAGCTGGAGGCCGACGCCGATAACGAGCCCGCGGCACACGACGTGGAGTCGGGGCACGCCGCCGTGCCGGCGGGCCCGCGCTGGGGCGCCTCCTACGCCATGCAGCTGCGCATCCTGTTCACGCGGTGCGGCGCCCGGCACGCAGACGCGTTCACGCTGCCTCGGGAGCTGGTCCATGCGGGCAGGGATGCTCGGCAATTGCAGTGAGCGTCCTGCAGATCCTTACAAACAAGGGCCGGTGTGCTGTCGTCGCGCTGCTGCTGCCGCACTCACGCACCCACCGGCACCCCCCGACGCCTGTGAGCGCGCGCGCGCAGGGCGCTGGTCGTGCGGCGCTTCCAGTCGCTGTCCGTGCAGGACATCTGCCAGTTCATCATCGTCGGCCTGCTCACCGGGTGCGCCCGGCCGCGCCCCGCCCCTGCTCATGCCGGGCACAGCGAGCGTGGCTCCGCGCGGGCCCCTGTCCCCGGCTGGCGGGGGCGGCGGCGGTGAAACGAGCGCGCGCGCTGACGGCGCGGCGGCGGGCGGCAGGTGCTTCTGGTTCCAGCGCGCCGGCAGGAGCACGCTCGCCGCCTCGCAGGACACGCTCGGTGCGCGCCGCGCCGCATGCAGGCACGCCGCGCGGCCGCGCCGCGCGCGCCTCGTCGCGCCTCACCAGCGCTGCCCCCGACGGCGAAAGCGACGACCTGCACTGATGCAGCGACAAGCTGGCTCGTGAGTTGCACCGCTGAGCTGCGCCGCGGCGCGCAGGCCTGCTCTTCTTCGAGCTCATGTTTGTGACCTTCCGCACGCTCTTCGTCGCGCTGTTCACGTGGCCGGAGGAGATGCTCATCATCAAGAAGGCGCGGCTCCGCCGCGGCGGCCCTGATAGGGTAGGGTAGGTCGTCACCGGACGCAGTCGCTCTGCAGCGCGCTCATGCCATGCGCGCGCCGTCGTGCACCGTGGCAGCCGGTCTGCTGGCCCGTGCGCCGCCGCAGATTGCGGCACCACGCGGCGTGACATGCGCCGGCGCCCGAGCCTGCCTGGCTGCGGCGTGCGGCGCGCCGAGGCGGCGGCGCCGCGCGCAGGAGCGCGCGTCGGGCATGTACCGGCTGAGCGCGATCTACTTTGCGCGCTCGGCGGCCGATCTGCCGCTCGACTTTGCCATCCCGACCATCTTCATCCTGATCGTGTACCTCATGGGCCACCTGCGCTACACGGCCGCCGCCTTCTTCGCCAACTACTTCACCGTGCTGCTGCTGGCGCTGGTGCGGGCCTCGCGCGCGCGCGCGCGCGGGCGGGGGGG
>JAABUJ010001364.1_pt1 | contig 36717 bp, 34 predicted proteins | sample 5559131 | NCBI WGS metagenome assembly JAABUJ01 (sample SAMN10711875, study PRJNA513366) | rock metagenome | isolation source: Antarctica rocks | place: Antarctica: Victoria Land, Mt New Zealand nord | collected 2016-01-07 | reverse complement strand
TGGAGAACTTGAACGTCTCCCGCTTCCACGGCTTCAGATCGTGTTCCCGCCAGATGCGGGCGACCGAGGCGAAGGAAATCCCCAGGTGTTTGCCCAGCAACCGGGCCGACCAGTGCGTCACCCCCAATGCTTCCGGCGGGGCCGCCAGAGTGGCCACCACGACCGCCAACTCATCGATCACCGGCGGACGACCCGACCGGTCCAGATCACTGAGCCCCGCGATGCCCGACTGCTCATAGCGAGCACGCCAGGACAGCACCGTCGGCCGGGAGACCCCGACCCGGCGGCCGATTTCCGCGTTCGGCACCCCCTCAGCAGCGAGCAAAACGATCCGGGCGCGCTGCGCCACCCCAGCACCCGCCGTCGAGCACCGCAACACCGTTCTCAATCTCGACTCATCACCGGGACGCAACACAATCGGCGCAGCAACAGACATACCCGATTGTCCCAAAAGCTAACTGTAAAGTCACTTACGACACGCGACACTAGCTAGGCGGTGTGGTGTGAGTCCACGATCCGCCGCTGTCTGCAGCGCTTGGACGCGAGTAGTCTGGATAGCCTGATCGGCGGGGTGGATGTGGCTGCAGACCAGCATGCTCGACGGGCGCCGGGTCATTGCGTTGAACGGCAAGTTCTTTCCGGCGCCCGCGACGGCGCCGGGCACCTGACGCATTTGCTGTCCGCGTTGTGCCAGCACCCCGGGACGGTCCTGGGTCAGCTGTCGGTGGGTGCGTAGACCAACGAAATCCCTCTTCTGACAATGCGTCTCGATACCATGGACATCACCGGGGCGGTGATCACGGCGGATGCTCTGCACACGCAGCGTGGCACCGCGGACTACATCGCGGCCCGTGGGGCGCACTACATCCCCCCCGTCAAGGACAACCAACTCAATCTCCGCACGCAGCTGAAAGCCCTTCCATGGAAACAGGTCCCGGTCCTGGCCGCCGACCGCGAGCACCGCCCTGGCCGCACCGCCACCTGGTCACTGAAGACCACCGAGATCGCACCGGCAGCGGCTTCCCGCACGCGGTGCATGTGCTGCAACTGACCCGCAAGACATTGCCGCCGCCCCGGCGCGAGGTTGCACACCGAAATTGTCCACGCCGTGACCTCCCTGTCCGCCACCGCCCTATGACGTGCCGAGCTTTACCCGGGTCAAGGTGCACCGTAACTTCCATGTCGAGGTCGGGAGAGCGTTGTACTCGTTGCCGGCGAAGCGGATTGGGGCAGTCCCTCGATCCCCGCGCTGATGGCGGGCTCGTCAAGCTGTTCCACGCCGGGGCTTTGGTGAAGGCCCCATCTCCGTCAGCCACCGGGGGCGCCCACCGATCGGGTCGACCTACCCGCCGAGCGGGCCGGGTATGCGATGCGCGACCTCACCGTTTCTGATCGGCACCTGCGCCGGGCACGGGCCCAGCATTGGCATCTACGCCGGATACCTCCTCAATGACCCGTTGCCATGGACGAGGATGCGGGCCGTCTACCGCCTGATCGGTTTGGTACGCCGCGACGGGGGGCCCGTCGAGACCGCCTGTACCCGCTCGCTGGACCTTGAACGTCGTATCGGTGTCCAAGATCGCGGCGATACTGGAGAAAGCCCCCGAAACCCAAGCTCCGAGGCCGCCCGCCTGCTCGGCGACCCGGGTGCTTCGCCAAGACCCTGAGCCGAGTACGCCAGGCCCAGCTGACCCTCATCCACCCCCACGGAGCAGCCGGCCATAGTCCGCGCCGACCTCAACGGAGCGGGCCATCGGCTCGCGGAGGCGGTGACCCGTCTGCTGCGGGCGTACCCGAGTGGCGACTGCGACCTTCAGCTGAACGACCTTATCGCACGAGTGCAGCCGGATCAGCTCGGCCCGAAGCGAACGATGGGCGCAGGGTATGGAGAACGCAGCGGAGCTGCACGACAAACCTGACCTCCTCAATGGCCGGAGATGTGGACCGCCGACGCTGGGCAAGTGTCGCAGGCTGCGGACGCCGACGAAATCAACCCGCCGGCGGATGGTGCGCCCTCGACTCAGCTCGCCGGGAAAGCCCACCCTGTCGGACGAGCCGGTGACACCCGGCGGCAGACGGTGAAGCCGCGGCGACGTGGCACACCGATCCGACCGTCACCCACACCCGGGATAGCGGCCTCAGCCGCTAAGGTCCGCGAAGAAATACGGGGAGTTGGTCATGGCGTGTCGTCGGTGTGGTGCAGTGTGTAGTTCCATCGCCGTGGTGGGAGGGCAGGAGGACATCATCGTGCGCATGCCTCGTGTGGCCATCGCGTCGCTTGGCGGCACCATCACCATGATGCCGCCCAGCGCGGGGGGCGGCGTCCAGCCGTCGCTCGGTGCTGCAGAACTAGTCCGGGCGGTGCCCGCGCTCGCTGAAGTGGCAGAGGTGTCGGCCGATACCTTGCACACCACCCCAGGTGCCTGGCTGCTGCCCACCGACATCGTGACCGTGGCCCACTGGGCGCGCGAGCGGGTTGCCGACGCCGAGGGCGTGATCGTCGTTCAGGGCACCGACACCATCGAGGAGACAGCCTTTCTGCTGGACCTGTATTGGGACCGGTTGAAGCCGCTGGTCGTGACGGGGGCGATGCGTTCCCCCAGCGCGCCGGGTGCGGACGGGCCGGCAAACCTGCTCGCCGCCGCGGTGGTGGCCGGCAGTGTGCTCTCGCGCGACCGCGGCGTCCTAGTGGTACTAAACGACGACGTGCACGCCGCAGCCCGAGTGCGCAAGACCGATTCGATGGCGGCTCACGCGTTCTCCTCCGCACCGTTCGGGCCGGTCGGCCGCGTGCATGAGGGCCGACCGACCTACGCGGGTCGAGCGACCCGTTGGCCCGCGCTGCCTGCCCCGCTGACCGGCCGTTCCCCGCGGATCGCGCTGCTGGAGACCTATCTAGGCGACGTCGGGGAGCTGCTCCAGCTCGTCGTCGACGCGCAGTACGACGGGGTCGTGCTGGCTGGCTTCGGTGCCGGCCACGTGTCCGCAGCCCTCGCCGAGGTGGTGGAGGCCGCGATCCCGCGGTTCCCAGTCGTGCTGGCCAGCCGGACCGGCGGCGGCCCGGTGCTCGAGCGGACCTACGGCTTTCCCGGTTCCGAGCAGGACCTCATCGCCCGAGGAGTGATCCCGGCCGGTTGGTTGGACGCCCGGAAAGCGCGGATGCTGCTCTGGTCACTACTCGCTGCCGGTCTGCCGGCCGCCCACGTCCGAGAGACGCTCAGCGCGCGCGGCGCGGCCCCCGGTGGCCCGCCGGAGTGACGGGCGATCCGGCGACCTCAGAGCTGACCGCCGGTCTGCGCGAGGATCTGGCGCACTCGCTGTTTGGCCAGTTCGGTGTACCGGAGGACGGCGGCCCGCGCCGCTCGCAGGTCGCCGTGCTCGACCCCTTCGGTGATCCCGCGCTGCGCATCGATGAAGCTCTGTGACGTCACGGGCGTCACCCCGAAGCTGCGGGTCATGACCGTCTTGATGCTCAGCTGCCCGAACGCCGAGGTGAGCACCGGGTTGTGGACAAGTGACACCAGGGTTTCGTGGAAGGCGTAGTTCGCGTCGAGGTAACGGTCGAAGTCGACAAAACGCTCGCCCACCAGCAGGGCGGCCATCGCCTCGAAGCGGCTCCGCAGGTTGGCGACGTCCTCAGGTGTCACTGCGCCGACGACCATGTCCAGCACGCCGAGTTCGATGGCGCTGCGCGCGTCGAACGTCTCATCGGAAGTACGCGTGTCGAACGGCACGACGACGTAACCGCGTTCCGGGTCGCGGCGGACGAGGCCATCGGCGGTCAGCCGGGTGAGGGCATAGAAGGCAGTCGGACGCTCGACCTCGAGCTGGTAGGCCAGGTCATCGAGGCTCAGGACGGCGTCGGCGGTGTACATCCGTTCGAGCATTTGCTGCCGGGCCCGATGGTAAACCGCGTCGTCACGGGCGAACTCGAAGCGGCCGAACCCACCCCGGAAGTACGTGAGCGGATTGCCCTCCTCGGCGTGCGCATTTACCACGCGGCCCAGGAAGACGGTATGGGTTGCGGCCCGCACCTCCTCGACGACCACGCATTCGATCCGGGCCAGCGAGTCGCTCAGCAGGGGCACATCCAAGGTGCCCACGGTCACCCGGACACCAGCGAACTTGTCGGAGCTGGGAGTCGCGAACTGGGCTGCGAGGTGCCCGTCGGCCTCACCGAGGACGTTCACCGCGTAGACCCCGGCCGCCGACACCGCCGCCGACGTCGGTGAGGAGCTCTTCAGGCAGGCCAGCATCATGGGGGGGTCCAACGACAGCGAGGTCACCGAGCTCGCCGTCATCCCGAAGTCGCCATCCGCAGTACGGGTTGTCACCAGGGTCACCCCGCTGGCGAGGTGCCCGACGACGTGCCGGAAGGTCACCGGATCGAACGGGGGGGCGGCGGCCGCGTCTCGAGCCGTCATTTCAGTCGTCCTTCCTGGAGGTGCGCGGCGCAGGGCCAGCAAGCAGTCGCTAACCGATGCCAGTAGAGCCCCTCGCGGGGCGACGGGGGATGGCGGAGGACATGAGACCCGCCTGGTGCGAATGCCAGGGCCCGTGAGTCGAGGAACCAGTACCGATGCCCACTCACGGCGAGCGTCATCGGCCACCGGTCAACTTCACTGCTCCCGACACTGCCCTGAGAGCGCGCCCGGCCTTGACTGACCTGGTCAGCAGCCGACGCACGAGGAGACCACCGTGAGACTGGGCTATTTTGCCATGCCGATGCACCCCCAGGGGCGCAGCTGGGGCGAGACGTTGCAGGAGGACCGGGAGGCGGTCGTGCTCGCCGACCGACTCGGATTCCACGATGCGTTCATCGGCGAGCATCTCACCGACCGCCACGAGAACATCACCAACAGCATGCTGTTCCTGGCCACGCTGATACCTGAGACGACGCAAATCCGGCTCGGCACCGGAACCACCAACCTTTCGCACATGCACCCGGTCCTCGTCGCCGTGCATGGTGCGATGTTCGACCACCTGTCCGGTGGACGGTTCATTCTCGGGGTCAGCCCGGGTGCGCTGCCCTCCGACGCCGAGGTGCTGGGCATCCTCGGTGAGGACCGCAACCAGATGTTCGCCGAGTCGATCGACATCATCACGCGGATGTGGGAACTTGACCCTCCCTACGACATCGATCTGCCCGGCAACCGGTTCAAGGTCAGCACCGCGACGACCTTCGACGATGAGGTTGGCGTCGGCGCCATCGGCCGGCCGCTGCAGACTCCCCGGCCGGAGATCGTGGGTACCGTGGTCGCCCCCTTTTCCAAGGGCGTGATCGCGATGGGCGCCCGCGACTTCCACCCGCTGTCGGCCAACTTCCTGCTGCCCCAGTGGGTCGCCACCCACTGGCCCAACTACGTGGAGGGCAAGGAGTCCGCCGGAGCGCGGGTGTCGACCGATGACTGGCGCATCGCCCGGACCGTCTTCGTCGCCGACGACGTCGCCGTGGCCGAGCGCTACGCCAAGTCCGACGCCAACAGCCCCTACCGCTACTACTACGGGTCGATGGTCCGCAAGATGCGGGCCCTGGGGCGGCTCGGGCTCTTCAAGACATCCAGGGAGCAGCCCGACGAGGAGGTCACGCTCGATGGCGTGCTCGACGACCTGGTCATCACCGGAACCTCAGATTCGGTCGCCGAGCAGATCCTCGCCTTCCGGGAACAGACCGGTGACTTCGGCGAACTGGTCTACGCCGGGCTCGACTGGGTCGATCCCGAGCTGGCCCGACGTTCCATGGAGCTGATGGCGACGAAGGTGATGCCGCAGGTCAACGACGCGCTCAAGATGAGCGGCGGCACGGGGCCGGGGGAAGGCCCGAGATGACCGAGCCAGACACCAAGCTCGACCGGATGCCCCCGCTGGCGGACAGCCAGCTGACCCCGCAGCAGCGGACTGCGGTGGCCGAGATCAGCGCCGGCCCCCGGGGTGGGGTGATCGGTCCGTTCGCCCCGCTGTTGCGCAGTCCCGAGCTAATGACCCGCCTGCAGAAGACGGGGGAGTACCTGCGCTTCTCCAGTCCGCTGGAACGCCGGCTGTTCGAGATGACCATTCTGATCGTCTCCCGCTGGTGGGACCAGGAGTTCGAGTGGGGCTTCCACCACCCGCTGGCACTGCAGGCCGACCTGGAGCCGTCGATCGCCGACGCCATCGCTGAGGCCCGGCGACCTGAGGGGATGGACCCTGCCGCCGCCGCCACCTGGGATTTGCTCGACGAGTTGCTCCGTACACGCGGTGTCTCCGACCCCACCTATGCCCGGGCGCTGTCCGAGCTGGGGGAGGTCGGCATCGTGGAGGTCGTCGGGGCGGCCGGTTACTACGCCACCTTGGCTATGGTGATGAACACCGCCCGGACACCGGCGCCTGGGGGCACCCAGCTGCCCGACGTCCGCTCGGCTAAGGGAGGACGGGCATGAGCGCGCCCTCGCTGGCGGCACCCGAGCTGCGCCGGACCGGAACCGGGCAGCCTGTGTTGCTCCTGCACCCGCTGGGCGTGGATTCCTCCTTCTGGGACGGCGTCGTCCCGGCACTGGAGGGATTCGACGTCCTCACCTACGACTTCCCCGGGCACGGCCGAACGCCGGTTCCAGCGGCGCCGTACACCATCGAGGACCTGAGCGAGCAGGCAACCGGGCTGCTGGCTGACGCCGGATACGAGCAGGTCGATGTCGTGGGCGTCTCGCTCGGGGGGCTCGTCGCCCAACGCCTCGCGGTCGACCATCCCGAGCTGGTCCGGCGGCTTGTCGTCGTCGACGCCGTCGCGGCCTACCCACCGGCACTGCAGCAGCAGTGGCGGGACCGCGCTGCCCGGACGCCGGCGGACGGGCTCAAGCCGCTGATTGACCCGACCCTCAGCCTGTGGTTCACCGCCGACCGGCTGGTCGAGGGAGGTGCGCTGGTCGAGCGTGTCCGGACGCTGCTCCTCGCCGGCGACCCACGCGGCTACGCCCTAGCCTGTCAGGCTCTGGAACAGGTGGACCTGACCTGCGTGACCGGCCGGATCGGCGCACCGACACTGGTTGTCTGCGGCGAGGACGACGCCCTGCCGTTCACCGCGGCCGCCCGGGCGCTGGCCGACGAGCTCCCGGGCGCGCGCCTGGTGTGGTTGTCACCCGCCCGGCACGCCGGCGTCCTGGAGCGACCCGAGCAGTTCCTGCAGGCGCTTACCGCCTTCCTGCGCGAGGGGGACAGCAAGTGAGCGGCGAGCCGGTCGGCGTCCTCGGCCTGGGGGTCATGGGTGGGGCGATGAGCGGGCACCTGCTCGCCGCCGGTTTCCCGGTGCTCGGGTTCGACCCGACCCAGGAGCGACGGGCCGAGCACATGGCGCGCGGAGGTGTCGTCTGCGGCAGCCCGGGGGAGGTGGCCCGGGGTGCTGCCGTCGTGATCACGTCCCTGCCGAGCGCGGCCGCTCTGCTGGCGGTGCTGGACAGCGCAGACGGACTGAGGTCAGGCGCGCGCCAGGACCTGGTTATCATCGAGGCCAGCACCCTCTCCCCGGAAACCAAGCAAGACGGCCACGACCGGGCTCAGACATGGGGTGGGGTGTTGCTCGACTGCCCGATGAGCGGCACAGGTCAGCAGGCGCGGGACGGCGATCTCGTCGCCTACCTGAGCGGCGCTCCGGAGGCCAAGGAGCGCGCGCTGCCGGTGTTGCGCGCCTTCACCCGGGCGCAATACGACCTCGGCGCTTTTGGTCAGGGCACTCGAATGAAGCTCGTGGCCAACCTGCTCGTCGCCGTGCACAACGTCGCCGCGGCGGAGGCGCTGTTGCTCGCCCAGCGCGCCGGTTTGGATCTCGAGCAGGTTCTCGCCGCGGTCGGCGACGGTGCCGGGGGGTCCCGGATGCTGCAGGTCCGCGGTCCGCTGATGGCGGCGGGGCGCTACGCCGACGTCACGGCGACCGTGGCGACGATGCGCAAGGACAACGAGCTGATCACCGCCTTCGCTGCGGGGGTGTCCAGCCCGACGCCTTTGTTCTCGGCGGCCGCCGTGCTTTATCAGGCGGCGGTGGCGCAGGACTTGCTGGACGAGGACACCGCCTGCGTTTTCGGGGTCCTGCAGCGGCTTGCCGGGCAATGACGCGGCCGCCCGGTGGTTCAGGGCGCGGGAACCTGGGACTCGGTGGGGAGCAGTCGCTGGAGACGGAGGGCGACCTGCAATTCGGTGCGCCGCTGGTGCAGCGGATGACCGAGGAGCTCCTCGACCTTGTGCAGCCGGTTGCGCACGGTGTGCTCGTGCAACTGCAGATTCTCGGCGGTGGCGACGTGACTGCCGAGCCGAAAGGATGCCTCCAGGGTCTCCCGCAGTCGCGCGGCCTCACCGGTGTCCTGCGCCAGAGAACCCAACTCTGTGGCGACGAAGCGGCGCGCCTGCGGCGGGTCGCGCAGGAGCAGGATCTCCAGGGAGACGTCGCCGTGGGCGAGCACCGGGGGAGCCTGATCGGGGCCCCACGCGTCACGCACCCGCTCTACTTCCCGAGCCTGCTCGAAGGCCTCGACGAAGCCAGTCAGCCCGGACAGGGGTTCGCTGACCGAGGCATGCACCCCGGCGGCGTCCAGCGCCGCACGCAGCCGCGACGTCATGGCTGGGGTCCACGGGGCCGGATACCCGAGCCACACGGCCGTCCGGCTGAGGTCCAAAGGCTGGACCAGGCCCTGTCGGGCGCCGGTCGCCCCCCGCATGCCGATCACCAGCTGGCTGGCCGCGCCTTCCGCGACGGCTGGGAGCAGGACGACGACATGGTGGGCGGTTAGGTCGTGGTCGAGGGTGATCAGGTCCGAGGGGGCCAGCGAGGTGCGCTCACCGCGGAGGAGGTCACGGACCAGTCCCTGGCGGACATGGGCCCGCGTGCGGCTGAGCGCGTCGTCCACCCGCGCGAAGTTCTCGGCCACCTGCGACGCCGCGTGGTCCTGGTAGTCGAAGATCATGGACGTCAGCATCGTGAGCGCGCGGACGGCTTCCGCGCGAGGAATGTCGGTCGCTTCAGCCACGATGCTGAGCCGGCCGGCCCAGGTCTCCCACATCGTCGCGAACCCGACCCGGTAGGACCGCTGCAGCGCCGTCTGGGGAATGTGCAGTTCCGCCTGGACCCGAGCGAACACCAGCGGCTGCTCGAGGCGGACCTGCGACAGGGCCAGCCGGCCGCACAGTACGTCCTGCAGCGCCTGGATGTTTTCGTGCACACTCGCCCGCAGGTGATCGGCGAATCGGTCGTCGCCAGCCTGGCGGGGGAAAGCCACCACGATGTCCCGGGCCGCGACCCGGTCACAGAGTTCCGCGAGGTCAACGCCAGCGGCCATCTCCTGGACCCACCCGGGCAGCCCGCCCCCGCCGCGGGCGGCGAGGGAGAAGTCCGGTGCGCCGGGACCGCGGTCCCCGGCGCGGCTCCCGGCGACGCTGTCGTCTGCGATGATGCAGTTACCTCCTCCTGGGCTGGGGCACGATCCCGGACACCGGACCCAGCAGCGGCCCTACTCGGCGCCGGTATAGTCGATCGCTGGCGCCTCGGCGTAGTCAGAGAGCTCAGGCAAATTCACAACGATCGGGTCGGGGTCGGAGCGGACGACCACCCACGACGTCGCCTCCTCGACGGACGCATTGATCTCCTGATGGATGATCCCCGCCGGGATGAAGACAAAATCACCGACGCCGGCCTCCGTCTTATGCTGCAGCTGGCCCCCCCAGCGGAACCGGGCCCGGCCGCTGAGGACGTAAAGTATCGTCTCCTGGGCGCCGTGGTGATGGGCGGCGGTGGCCGCTCCCGGCTGGACCTTGCTGATGAACCCGCTCAGAACCCGTGCATCCGGATTTCGCGAGTCAAAGGCCACTTCGCGGGTCAGGCCCGGCGTCTGCGGAGTGTCGGTGGACCGGTCGCCGAGGGAGGCGACGCGGATGGTCGGTTCGGACAACAGAACACCTCGTGGACTCACGCTGTGGGACGTCGGTCCCGCAGACGCCTCCGGCGCCCCTCGGGTAGCGATGAGATTACACGTAGACTTCCGGTGCGCATCGACCGTGAATGCGTATGTCACAACTCGCAGGAGGGATCGACCCATGGTCGCGACGCGTGCCATGTCGGGTTGGCACCTGGCACCCTCTCAGTCAACCCTCGAGGGCGAGGGCCCTGTCGATGGGGTCTGTGGTGGCCGATTAGGGCGGCCGGTGAAGGAATTCGTCGATGGTGAGAAATTCGCGGCGGGCGCGGGGTCCGTCGGTGCCGAGTCGTCGGATGAGCTCGGCGAACCCGTCGCGGGTGTGCTGGATCGGGAAGGTCGACCCGACCCGCCCGGTCTCGTTGAGGATACATACGCCGTGGGTCTGGGCGGCCCAGTCGATCCCGACGTGAAACAGCGCAATCGGTGCGGACAGAACATCAGACCCGAGTTTTCCTGGCGGTGGCAGCGACGATCCGGCGACGAGGTTGCCTGCCGCGCGGGCACTGCCAGACGCTCAGCAACGCGTCCATCTGATACCGATCCGCCACCGCGGGAGAGCCGGGCGCGGCGGTGCCCTGACGGCTCTCGCGGAGCGACCAACTCTGGCTGTCACTCCGACCGTCGCCTCGTCCTAACAACAAGAATCAAGACGATGCCCGTCAGGATGCAGGCCCACCAATGAGCGGCATCGGAATGCTGCCCGCCACCAGGCGACCGAGAGTCGTGGTCGTCGGTGGCTCGCTCATCGGGCTGACCACGGCGCTCGTACTGCGGGACATCGGCTGTGACGTGGACGTCTACGAGCGCTCGCGCGTGCCGCTGGAGGGCCGCGGAGTGGGGATCGTCCTGCATCCGATGACGGTCCGGTACCTGCTCGAGCACTCGCTGCTGGACCTGACTGCGGTCAGCACGTCGGCGGCCTGCCACCGCTACCTCGCCGACGACGGTTCGGTCATCTCGCAGGATGCTCGGCGGCACCACTTCACCGGCTACAACACGCTCTACGGCACGCTGCTGGAGGCATTCGGACGGGAGCGGTACCATCTGGGGCACGAGGCGACGAGCATCCGGCAGACCGCGGACCAGGTGGAGTTGGACTTCGCCGGGAACCGCACCGCCACGGCGGACCTCGTCGTCGCGGCCGACGGGATCTCATCCTCCATCCGCCGCGCGCTGCTGCCCGACGTGCAGCAGCGCTACGGTGGCTACGTAGCCTGGCGCTCGGTTCTCGATGAGGCCGAACTGACCCCCCAGACCTTCGCGGCATTGAATGACTCGCTGACCTACTACGTGCATCCTGGCACGCATGCCCTCACGTACCCGATCCCGAACTACGACGGTGCGATCGAGCCGGGTCATCGACTGATGAACCTGGTCTGGTATCGCAACGTGCCTGACGGTGCAGCCCTCGCCGCGCTGCTCACCGATCGTGCGGGCCGCCAGCGGGACGTGTCGCTGCCACCGGGCGCCGTCCGGGACGAATTCTTGGCAGAACTGCGGGCCACCGCGGCGCTGGAGCTGCCTCCTACGCTCGCCGAGGTCGTCATCGGCAGCACAGCACCGTTCCTGCAAGTGATGATCGACGTCGAGGTGCCGCACATGGCTTTCGGCCGGGTGTGCCTCGTCGGCGACGCTGCCTTCTCGGTCCGGCCCCATGCAGCGGCGGCGACGGCTAAGGGCGCGGCGGATGTGTGGGCCCTTGCCGCCGCCCTGCTGGCTGCCGGCGGCGATGTGCCCAGGGCCCTGCTCAGCTGGGAACCGGCTCAGCTCGCCCTTGGTCGGGCCCTGCTGGCCCGCAACCGCGAGCTGGGGGAGGGGGCACAGTTCCGCGGGGACTGGATCCCTGGCGACCCGGCGCTCACCTTCGGGCTCCGCGAGCCGGGGGACTCGGCGGACATGCGGGTGTCCTGATGACCTGGGGTCGGTGGGGTGAGGAGGATCAGCGCGGCGCGTTGAACCACGTCGGCCCGCAGCAGATGAATGTCGCTGCCGGACTGGTCTGGCAGCGCAAGGTGATTTCGGTAGGGCTTCCGCTGGACCCGCACGGGCCGCACTCAAGTGGCTTCCCGGTTAATCCGCTGAACATCAGGACCGCAACGAGCACCGATGATCTGGCGGGCAAGCAAATCACCCTGCCGGGCGGCTTCCGCCCCGAGGACGGCGTGTACGAGTTCATGCTCTTCGCTGCACCACTGCCTATCACAGGGGGCGGCGGACTCCCCGCTGCATACCGCGGCGGTAACGTAGGCCTCGCCGTGCCCGCCCGGCCGGTGTACAGGGCGGGACCAACATCTGGTGCAGCGCACCGCGAGCACCGCGGCGTGTGTGCCGGCGGTGAAAGAACATGGCAATGAGCTGTGGGAACGGAGTGGACATGCTGTTGGAGGGGTTGGTCTCGGTCGTTACCGGTGCGGGCACCGGCATCGGGCGCGAGATCTCGATGCGAATGGCCGCAGACGGGGCGGACGTGGTGCTCGCGGGTCGTTCCACGGGTCCGATGGAGGAGGTCGCCGATCAGGTTCGGGCGATGGGTCGGCGGGCGCTCGTCGTTCCGCTGGACCTGCGGGACGCGACCTCCATCGAGGCCGCGGCGCAGAAAGCAGAGGCGAAGTTCGGCCGGGTCGACGTGCTGGTCAACAACAGCGGTGTCGGGGGCGTGACCAAGCCGCTGTGGGAGATCGACGCCGAGGAGTGGGAGGATACCTTTCGGGTCAATGTGACCGGCACCTTTCTGTGCTGCAAGGCGTTCCTGCCCGGGATGGTCGCCCGGCAGTCGGGTTCGGTGGTGGTCATCGGCTCGGCCACCGGCAAGCGCCCGTTGGTAAACCGGACCCCGTACGCTGCGTCGAAGACCGCGCTCATCGGCATGGTCCGCACCCTGGCCTGGGAGCTGGGCCCGTTCAACGTTCGGATCAACCTGCTCTCGCCGGGTGGAGTGGAGGGCGAGCGGATCAAGTGGGTCCTCGAGCAGCAAGCCCAGACCAGAGGAATTTCGGTCGAGGACGCGCGGGACGAGTTCGCGTCCGGGTCACCCCTGCAGCGACTAGTCAGCCCGGGTGACGTCGCCGATGTGGCCGTCTACCTCTCCTCGTCGCGGGCGGCGTCCATCACCGGGGACGACGTCAACGTCTCCGCCGGGCTCGCGATGTACTGACCGACCCTACCGAGGAGCAGATCATGCAGGCACCGATCAACGCGCTGGGCGACGACCCCCGCCCACGCTTCTTCCTCGTCGACGACCGGGTGCCCCTGCACCCGCGCTCGCCGCGGCTGGGCCGGTCGGTGCGGGTGGCCGGCCGGTCGCTGGCCGGGATGCAGAAGGAGGCCCTCGTCGCCGACTCGCGCAGCGGCCGGTGCTGGCGAATGGTCAGCGATGAGGGCCCCGATCTCAACGGCTACGACGAGGCACCGTTCCCGCTAGCGTTCCTGACCGCCGGGTTGCTCGCGTCCTACGCCACGGAGATTGCCGCCCTCGCCGCACAGCGGGGGCTGTCCGCCACCGGCATAGGACTGACCGTCGACAGCCGCTACACGATGTCGGGCTCGTTGCTGCGGGGCACGATGGTCGGCGGAGCGTTGCAGCCCGAGCTCACCGTGACCGGGATGCCCGCGGGCGTGGGCAACCTGGTGGCGGAGGCGGTCGCGGGAGCGGCGGTCAGCGGTCTGGTCCGCGGGTCCGTGGAGGGGCTGTTCACGGTGTCCCTCAACGGCGACTCGGTCTCACCCGGCCGGGTCGGCCGCTTTCCCGGCCCGGCTGAACCCGACCCGTGGGCGGTCTTCGAGTCCGACGCGGTCCCGGCGCCGCATGTCCGCCAGCCCCTGGTCGAGCTGAGCGCACTGAGCGACCCGCCCGGCGGCGGGCCGCTGGCCGGGCAGCCCGGCCCTGGCTTCGCGGTGGTGCAGGACCGTACGCTGCTCGTGCACGGAACTTGCTTGCTGCGCGCGGACGGCGTCAAGGAGCTGGAGCTGTCGCTAGTGCGACCGGCGGGGGCGACCTTTCGGATGCTCTCCGACGAGGGGGAGGGCCCGGGCGACGCCGGCCGTGCCCCCTCCGCGCTGGCCTACGTCGCCGCCGGCCTGGCGTTCTGCTTCATGACCCAGCTGGGCCGCTACGCCACGATCGCCCGGAAGAGGCTGGACGGCTACCGGATCGTCCAGGACATCGACTTCTCGATGGACGGCGCGTCCGGGGGGACGGGGCGGGCGGGGGCCGCGGGAGCCGTCGAGACCCACGTGCATCTGGACACCCCGGAGGACGACGATTTCGCCCGGCGCCTGGTCGACATGGGGGAGCAGACCTGTTTTCTGCACGCGTTGTGCCGGACCGGGCTCACCACCAGGATCCGGGGCGGTGCCTGAACTTGAGTTGTGCGGGCGGACGCTCAGCCGGCGGCGAGCAGAACGATGCCGACGATGGCCGCGGCCAGCCCTACCTGCTGCCATCGTCCGAGTCGCTCATGGAGCAGCATAATGGCCAAGGCCACGGTCACCAGTGGTGACAGGGTGGCGAGCACGGACACCACGCTGACCAGGCCGGCCCCGGTCGCCAACCCGAACGAGATGACACCCCCGAGTATCAACAGCCCGTTGACGGCCGCCAGTGGCACGGTCCGGAGGGGAAGCCGCAGGGAGCTGCGCCGCATCAGCGACAGGGTGAGCGCGGTGCCCAGGAGAGTCAGCCGGCTGGTGAACACGGCCCACGTCTGGTCGCCTACCGACGACTGGGCGAACAGGCTGAGGAAAATGCCGTAGAACAACGCCCAAGTGGCCGCCAACCGCAGTCCGATGGGTGCCACGGTCGTGATTGTGCGCAGTCCGGACGGGCCGCCCTGGCCGGATGCCACCAAAACGACGCCGATGATCGCCAGCGGAATACCGGCAAGCTGCAGAACTGCGGGCCGCTCGCCGAGTGCTACGGCGACGACGACCGGGACGATGCCGCCAGTCGCCCCGATCGGCGCCATGACGCTGATCGGCAGGAAGCGGCCTGCCTCGAACATCGCCGCCAGCGCCAGCCCGTTGGCTACCCCGGCGAGCAGGCCCAGCACGATGAACCGACCGTCGGGGGCGCTCGCACCACGGGCGACTAGCAAAACGGTGGCCACGGCCAGCGCGGCCACCTGACCGACCGCCAGCACCGCGGACGGGCTGTGGCTCCGGCTGAGCACCGGCCCCAGGTAGCTGGCGATCCCGAACAGCAGCGCGGTGAGCAGGCCGAAAGCGATCGCTGTCATCGGCGCGGCCGGTAGGTCGTCATGGCGTCGGTCTCCAGATCCCACGCACGACGTAGGCTAGGACGCCGCACCGGGCTCGGCAACGGGGATAGATGACCGACCGGAAACAGGTAGGTCGGTGCAGGTACGCGTGTCGCACGTCGGCGTGGGATCCGACGGTGGAGGCGGACCGTCGCGCTGGCACGGACCCCGCCTGGCAAACCGAGGGCGGTCGGTGCACCCCTCGGCCCAGCAGGGTCAGCGGTCCAGGGAGTAACTGCTCCCCCCGCTGCCGCCCTCGGGGATGATCGGCAGCAGCAGGTAGGGCGCGTCCTCCCCGCCGGTATGCAGGGTCACCGTCCCAGCGAAGACGTCGGTGGGACGATCGGTCGGGTCGTCGTGGATGAACGCCCCGGCACCCTTCAGCACAAACCACCCGACGTTGATCGGCTCCCCACCGTAGTCGTAGTCTGTCCCGCGGACGGTGAGCGCGATCCGGTATCCGGCAGGCACGACGATGCAGGTCGGCCAGATCTCCACATCGGTGTCGTAGCGCTCCCCGGGAACGAGCGGCTGCACCTCGTCGTGGGTGTGGTAGGGCCGGTAGGGCAGTGTCAGCTCGGGGTCCAGCTTCCGGTGCGAGGCGCGCAGCCAGCCCTGGCCCACCGGGGTGTGCGGGTCCATGGTGCCGGAGAAGAGCACCTCCTCGCCGTTGGGCTCGAACACCCGCAGGACGAGGAAAAGGTCAGCGTCGGTGGTCGCCGAGGACAGCGCGATCCGCGCGGCCACCGGACCGGTGATCTCGGTGTCCTGTTCCAGCGGAGGAGTCCAGAAGGTGATCCCGTCGTCGTCCAGCGGCTCGTAGGAAGCGCTGGACGACGATGGCCGCTCGGCGGTCAGGGTTTCCCCGGCCGCGTCGAGGTAGAACTTCCGCCACTCGGTGCGTGCCAGCGGCCACTCCCGCTCGGTGCGCTCAACGAAGCGTTCCCCGGGGTGCCGCACCTGCAGCAGCACGGGGGGCTGCTGGTCCCAGCCGTTGTCCTCCCCCTTGAGATAGAAGTCGAAGAACCGCTTCTGCAGCAGCCGGCCGTAGTCGGTGTAGAAGTGGGTCCAGTGCTCGAGTCCGTGTCCTTCGAGCCACTTGTCGGTCGACGCGGCCCGCATGAAGCCCTCGAAGTTGCCGCGGGGGTGCAGGCCCTGACCGCCCCAGCTGGCACAGGAGAGGAAGGGCACGGTCACCTTCGACCAGTCCGCGGAACGGCTGCGCCCGTGATCGTCCGCCAGCGGATGCTCGCGCGCCTGGCGGGCGAGATCGACACGGTTGCGGATCAGGTCCTCCTCGGCCAGCGTCTCCGGCCCGGCGACAAACTCGCCGGTGTTGGGGTTCCGCGGCGCCCGCTCACCCATGCCGTGCTGGATCGTAAGGATCTGTTCGGGATACCAGCCGGCGAAGAACGTGCTCAGGATCCCGCCGTGATGTGTCATGTCGCGGTACCAGTCGGCAGCGCCCTCCCACGGGCACATGGCGGTCAGGTGCGGCGGTTGGAGGGAGGCCACGTGCCACTGGTTCCAGCCGTAGTAGGAGATTCCGTTGAGCCCTACCTTGCCGTTGCTCCACAGCTGGGTCCCCGCCCATTCGATGCACTCGTAGTAGTCACGATTCTCCCGGGGGGAGACCGGGTCGAGGTAGCCGGGAGATCGGCCGGAGCCGCGGGAGTCGACCCGCACACAGGCGTAGCCGTCGGGCACCCACTTCTCCGGATCGACGACCTCCCAGCTCTGGTACTTGCCGGTGGAGCCGGCTGTGACCTCCGGGTGGTCGCTGACCATGGACTTCCACTGGTCCGGATAACCCTGCTGGAACGACAGGCCCTTCGCGTACGGCCCGTAAGTGAGCAGGACTGGATAGCGCCCGAGCGCGACCGGTCGGTAGACGTCCGCCCGCAGGACGACGCCGTCGTCGGTGAGGATCGGCACGTCCCAGTCGATCCTCATACCTTTGGTGATCTCGGTTCGGTGGCTCATGGAGCGCTGTCCTCTCAGGTATCCGGGCTCGTGAGTGCAAGCGTATGCAAAGAGTGCGGCCCGTAACAGTCTGACAGAGACGACGCGGCGTCAGCAGCCGGCCGGCTGGCTCCCCGGTCCGGGTGTGTGGTCGAGCGCCGATCAGTCGCGATTAGTCGAGGACCCCGTCTAGCCACTCAGCCACGAGTCGGCCAACCAGGCTCTCGTGCCCGGTGTAGAAGTGGTCGCAGTCCTTCAGGATGCGGACGTCGACCGGCCCGCCGGCTAGCTCGGCGAACCGTTCGGCCGGATACATCTCGATGTCCTCCTGGTCGCCCCGTATGAACAGCACCGGGCAGCTGATGTGCGGGGCGTTGTCGAGCAGGACGGGAAGGTTGTTCTCCTGGTCGACAAAGGAGCCAGCGGTGATGACGTAGTACCAGCCGGGCAGCAACATGAGCTCATTCGGTCGGTCCGCGGCGACCAGCGCATGGGCCTGCGCGGAAAGCTCCGCCCGTTGGTCGCCAGCGAGCATGCCGAGTTCGGCGGCGCGCCGGAACATTCCCTTGCCACCTTGGTGCGCAGACAGCAGCACCAGGGCCGGTGTGTCCGGGTGGCGGCTGGCGTACTCGGCCGCGAGCATGCCGCCGTTGCTGTGCCCGATTACCACGGGGGCCGCAAAGCCGCGGGCGGCCAGCCATTGTGCGGCCCGCTCGTTGTCATCGATCTCCTCGGCCGCAGTCTGGTAAGCGTTGCCCTCGCCGCCCCGCGTCCGCGCACTGAGGATGTCGTGGCCGTGCCGGTTGTAGGCCAGGGCTGCCAACCCAATCCCGCTCAGGTGCTCGGGCAGGAATCCCGAGGCGCCGTAGTAGAAGTTCATCCCGTTGCCGTGCATCAGTAGCGCTGCGCCCCTCGGCTGCTCGGGCGCGTAGAGCAACCCGTTGAGCGGGGTGCCGGAAGTGGGCATGGAGACGACTTCAGCGAGCACGACAACTCCAGGGATCTCGGCGGAAAACTCCGAATCTTGCAGGAAGCGACCAGCCCCCTTGGGGAGGCGCCTGAGGCACGGAGCCTGCCCCCAAACCCGCCCGCGGTGCAACCCCCGTGGCCTGGTCTTTGGCGGTGGCCAGGGTAGGCAGCTCGTCGCACAGCGCCTGGATCTGGCGTTGCACGGCGGGGTTGAACGAGGTGTGGATGGTGGCCAGCCGACGCTTGGGTAGTGCCATGACATCGGGGTGAGCGGCGATGTGGGCGTGCGGGGTTGTGGCGGTGTCGTAGTTTTTGGTGATCTTGTCCAACTCCCCGTGCTGACGCAGCACCGGCACCAGCTCGCCCAGGATCGGGGCCAGCCGCTTACCCGCGGGCGCATTCACCACCGCCCAGCACTTCTCCAGTGCCGCGACAACCTTCGCGTCGTACTTCGGCGGTCTCGGGGTCCGGGGCTTCACCACCGGGGGCGTCAACGCCGCCTTCAGCGCCCTGCGGGCATAGTCCTGATTGAATCCGGTTACCGCGCACACCGCATCCAAAATCTCCGACTTCACCGTCCTCGACCCCGAGCGGTAACGCAACGCCTGCGCCTTCGTGATCGCCCTGCGACTCGCCATCGTCAGCTCCATCGACACAGGTGACCCGGACACTCCCGCCCACCAGCACAGACACGCCGCACACCCGGACCTTTTCCACTGAGGCAACGAACCGAGCTACGCGGACCTTCTCACTCAGTCAACGCGGACCGTTGACGCGCCCTAGCATCGTCTCGTACGGTGTGTCCCAGGTCACGTGCATGCGCATGCATGTCGAGACTTGTCCAAGTACCGAACGGCGCACTGAAGAAGGCGAGATCGCTGGCGCGCCGGTCCCCGACCGCAGTGAGGAATCGGTGAATCAATTTATCGCGCAGACCCTCAACGGGCTGACGCTTGCCGGGATCATGTTCTTGGTGTCCAGCGGCTTTACGTTGGTCTTCGGCGTCATGCGGATTACGAACCTCGCGCATGGCGCCTTCTACCTGCTCGGCGGGTACATCGCCTACTCGACGATCGAAGCGGTCGGCAACTTTTTCGTCGGCCTGGTCGTCGCCGCGTTGGCGATGGGAGTGCTGGGCGTCCTGCTTGAACGGACGCTGATCAAACGTATGCGCGGGCAGGAATTAGCCGAGTTGCTTGCGACGCTCGGCTTGGTCTATGTGATCGACGACCTTGCCCTGTCGAGGTGGGGTGGCGACCCCCTCTCGCTCCGTCTTCCTGGGTTTCTGCAGAAGTCATCAACGCTGCCTGGCGGCATCGTGTATCCCAACGGTCGGTTCTTCATCCTGGGCTTTGCCATCGTCATCGGCCTGCTCCTGTACTACCTGCTTCGCCGGACCCGAGTTGGCGCGATCGTCCGGGCCGGCGTGGACGATCGGCCCATGGTGAACGCCATGGGCATCAACGTCCGGTTGGTCTTTACGTCGGTCTTCGCCCTAGGCTCGCTGCTTGCTGGTGTGGGCGGCGCGCTCGGGGGCACGGTGCTCACCTTGGCCCCCGACGCGGATTCGCAGATCCTTACCTTCGCCCTCATCGTGGTGATCGTCGGCGGCCTGGGCAGCTTCGAGGGCGCCGTGCTCGGCAGCCTGATCGTCGGTCTGCTGTCCAACTACGGGCAGGCCTACTTCCCGGCGCTGGCCTACTTCGCATTGTTTGCGCCGCTGGTCATCGTCCTGCTCGTTCGGCCTCAGGGTCTCCTCGGAAGGTCGGTGGCATGAAGCTCCCAGGCACCGCAGCTCGCGCGTCGACCGGCGGGGTCGGTGCATCAGCCGGTTCCCGGTCGTCGGCCCCCCGATACCTCAGGCCACTGCAGGCGCTCGGGGCACTGGTTGTCCTGGTTGCCGTTTGCCTCCTGCTGTCCCGCGGCGGCTTCACCGGTCAACTGGTCACCCAGATGCTCGTCTTTGCCGTCGCCGCCATGGGGGTGGGTTTTCTCGGCGGTGTCGGTGGGCTGGTGTCGTTGGCCCAGGCCAGCATGCTCGGGTTGGGCGCCTACGGATTCGCGGTGTCCGAGACCAAGGGTTTCGGGCCGTGGGCGGCGGTCGGCATCTCGCTGCTGGTCACCCTCCTAGTCGCGCTCGTGACCGGTCTACTCGCGGTGCGGGTGCGGGGAATCGGGTTCGTCATCATGACTCTGGCTCTCGGGCAGATCCTGTTCGGACTGTCCTCCAGCTGGGTTGCGGTGAGCGGTGGGGACAACGGGTTGATAGTCTCTGCGATCCCGACGCTCGGGCCGTTGGACCTCAGTGTCCAACGGCAGCTGTCCTTCACGGTGCTGGTGATTTTCCTGATGGGCGCGGGACTGCTCTGGACGTTCGCTCGCTCCCCCTTCGGGCTGTCCCTGCGGGGCATCAAATCCAACGAGCAGAGACTCAAGACGCTGGGATACACGACCCGGCTGCACCTGTACATCGGCTACGTCATCTCGGTCATGTTCGGTGGTGTCGCCGGCATCCTGTTCGTATTCACCAACGGGTTGATCACCCCGACGACCCTGGATTTCGGGCACAACGGGATCATCACCCTGATGGCCGTCGTCGGTGGTCTCGGCTCCCTGTGGGGGCCGGCCCTGGGCTCGGTGGTCGTGCTGTTCTTTCAGCTGGACCTCAGCCTGTACATCCAGCGTTGGGCAACCTTCCTGGGCGTCGTCTTCGTGGTCGTCGTCCTCTTCGCGCCGGACGGACTGTGGGGAGTGGGCCAATCGCTCGCTCGTCGGTTATCAGGCCGGTCCTCGGGCCGTATCGCCCAGAGAGCGGATGGTTTACCGCGGGGTGAGCTACCGGATTTCGATGGCGAGAGCTCGGACGACAGCCAACTACCTGAACCGACTGCCAAAAGGAGTGCGCCATGATGAGCACTGCGACGAGCCACCCGGACACCGGGTCGCGGCCTGGAACCGTAGCGCTGAGTGTCGAGGACCTCGGCCGCAAGTTCGCCGGTGTGACGGCCGTCGAAGGCGTGACGCTCACCGTGGAAGCGGGTACACGGCTGGGCATCATCGGTCCGAACGGAGCGGGCAAGACCACCTTCTTCAACATGCTCTCAGGTGAGCTCAAGCCGACCAGCGGCCGGATCCAATTGTTCGGCGAAGACGTCACCTCGATGCCCTCGCACAAGCGGGTTGCGCTAGGCCTGGGCCGCACATACCAGATCACCCGGGTACTGCGCGGCCTCACCGTTCTGGAGAACCTCGTCGTTGCAATGCACGGACTCAGCCGGTCCAAGCTCGACCTGCTCCGTTCCTGGCGCAGTTACTCCGACAAGGTCGCCGAAGCCGAGCAGCTCGGCGTCTCCTTCGGCCTCCGACATCGGCTCGGCATCTACGCCGAGGAGCTTTCGCATGGCGAGACCCGCCAGTTGGAGGTGTGCCTCGCGCTGGCCCTGAAGCCGGCGGTGCTTCTCCTGGACGAGCCAGCGGCCGGCCTCTCCCCGGCCGAACGGGTCGACATCGGGGTGCTGCTCAAGAGCCTGCCCCCGGAACTCACTCTAGTCATGATCGAGCACGACATGGACGTACTGCGTGGGGCGGTCAGCGACATTGCCGTCCTGAACCTGGGGGAGCTGGTGACCCGGGGCACGGTGGCGGAGATCCAGGAGAACGAATTGGTGCGTGAACTGTACCTAGGTCAACGACGTCAGATCGACAAGAGCATCGTGGTTGGGCAGTTGACGAGCCTCGAGGAAGGGACTACCTCGTGATCCTCGTCGAGGACTTGCACACCTACCGCGGGCTCAGTTACGTCCTGCAGGGCATCAATCTCGAGGCACCGGATGGCCAGTGCACGACACTTCTTGGGCGTAACGGCATGGGGAAGACGACATTGATCGAGACGATCATGGGTCTGCTTCCGGCCCGCCAGGGCGAGATCGTTCTGGACGGTGTCTCGCTGCGTAACAAGGAGCCCTTCCAGATCGCCAAGCGCGGAGTGGCGCTGGTCCCTCAGGGCCGCCACATCTTCGCCTCGCTGACGGTGGAGGAGAACCTAACGTTGGCCGCGCGCGGCGCGGGCGTTCCGAACGCCTGGACGCTCCATCGGGTGTACGACCTGTTCCCTAACCTGAGTCGGCGACGCAAGAACCGTGGCAGTGACCTGTCGGGCGGGGAACAGCAGATGCTGGCCATCGGGCGGGCAGTGATGACCAACCCCCAGGCCCTTCTCATGGACGAGCCCTCGGAGGGCCTCGCGCCGGTGATTGTGGATCTCGTGGGGGAAGTCATCCGGCTGCTGAAGAAGGAGGGGCTGTGCGTCTTCCTCGTCGAGCAGAACTACAACCTGGCCGTGGAGACGGCGGACCACTGCTACATCCTCGCTGGCGGCCGGGCCGTGTGGGACGGGTCGCCGCTGGAGCTCGAGCAGTCTCCCGATGTGCGGCGTGAGCACCTCGGTGTCTAGGACCCCGCTGCCTGCTCGCCGTGCCGCGAATTGCTCATCTGCCCCGCGGGGCGGGACGAAAGATCACGATTGTGTATTAGGTTTGCCGACCGCTGGTGCTCGGGCGCCGATCTGCGCCATTATAGCTAGCGTGCATACGCAGGCATGGCCGGGCATCTACCGCCCGGCAGGTAGGCCCGCCATAGCGCGCGCGGCAACAAGGTACCCACGGGCACGACGGGGTCCCCGGAGTGCGCGATCGACCTGGTGCGGTAGCCCCGCCCCATCAACTAGAAGGCGAAGGTAATCGGGTGCTCTCAATGAATAGCGGGTCGACCTTGCGTTGGACGAGTGCGGCAGTAGTTGCACTGTCCGCGTTCGCGCTCAGTGGGTGTGGGGGGAGTTCGGGCTCGGGAGGCGGAAAGACCGCCCCGATCAACGTCAGTTTCGAAGTTCCCTTGACAGGTGTCTTCGCCTCGAACGGTCAGGACGAGAAAAACGGCTTCGACCTGGGTCTGGACACGTTCGGCCATCAGGTCAACGGCCATCCAATCGACGCCCGTTTCGTCGACACCAAGGGCGACCCGGCTACCGCGCTCACCAGCGCACGCAAGCTGGCGCAAGACGGTGCTTCGATCTTTGAAGGGCCACTCGTCTCCAGCGAGAGCGCTGCGACGACCCCGTTCCTGGGGGAGCGGAAGATCCCCGTCGATGACCTGACGCTGTGCAGTGCGATCCAGTTGGACACCTGGACCAAGGTCGGCAACGGGCTCTCCTCGGGCTGGTCGTGCGACCAGCCGGCGCTGATGGCCGCCGAGTACGCCTACAAGGACCTCGGATGGCGGCATGTGACGTTGGCCGGTCAGGACTTCTCCTTCGGCTGGGAGGTCCTGGGCGGATTCAAGGCCGCGTTCGAAAGCCTCGGTGGCACGATCGACCAACAGATTTTCGTACCGACCAATGCAACCGACTTTAGCTCCTACATCTCCCAGGTTCCGAAAACCACCAATGGGGTCTACGCCGAGATGTCCGGCAGCGCCGCCATCAAGTGGACCAACGCGTACAAATCCTTCGGTCTGCAGGGCAGCGTCCCGCTCCTCGGCATCACCCAGCTGACCGACCAGTCGGTGCTGTCGCAGGAGGACCCGACGGCGGTGGAGGGCCTGCTGACCAGCGCCCAGTACTGCGACGGCACCAACACACCGGATAACACTAAATTTGCCGATGCCTACAAGGCAAAGTTCAACAGGTTCCCCGGCTACTACTCCGAGGCCGGCTACGTCAAGGCCCAGATTGTGGTCGCGGCCTTGAAGTCGCTGAACGCAGACGTGTCGGACAAGGCCGCGGTCGCCAAGGCGCTGAAGGCAGTGCAGATCACCGCTCCCCGTGGCCCGGTCCAGATCAGCGACAAGACGTTCTCTCCGATCCAGAATGTTTACATCTGCAAGGTCCAGATGGTCAACGGCAACCTGCGCAACGTGCCCATCAAGACCTACGAGAAGGTTCAGCCGCAGGGGCCGCTGAGCTACGACGCCTGGGAGAAGCACTTCCGGCACGACAGCGCCGCGCGTCCGTAACTGCCTGGTCCGGCCTGACCCGGCGGCACCGGCCGGGTCAGGTCGGACCACCGCGGGAAAACGCTCACGGCGGAAACCACTCACCTACAGGAGGATCCGTGCCGAAGAGCCAGCGGAGCACGCTTGTGAGCAGTTCCCCGGAATGGACGACGTCGCGCACCGTGGTCCCGGAAGAGGTCTTCCGCCTGCGCGTCAACGGAGAGTCCTGCGAGGTGACCTGCCGGGGAGACGCGCCGCTGCTCTACCTGCTGCGCAACGACCTCGACCTCAAGAGCCCCCGGTTCGGGTGCGGCCTCGGGCAGTGCGGGGCCTGCATGGTCCTGATCGGCGGATATCCGACACCCTCCTGCGATGTGCCGGTCCGGGCGGCGCAGGGGCACGACGTCGTCACCGTCGAAGGGCTGGCCGACGACAAGCTAATGAAGACACTGCAGGGCGCCTTCACCGATGAGCAGGCGGCTCAGTGCGGCTACTGCACGTCCGGGATCCTGGTGTCGGCTTGTGCCCTGCTGCGCAACGATCCCAGCCCCGATCGCGCCGCCGTCTCGGCCGCGCTCGAGCGCAATCTCTGCCGGTGCGGCAGCCATGGACGGGTGCTGCGCGCTGTGCGGCGCGCTGCGGACGGCGCACGCACGGCGGAGGATGAGCGGCCCACGACGGAGGACGACAGCGATGACTGAGCAGGCGACAAAATCCTCCTTCCGGGTGGAAGAGGCGACCATCGAGGACCTGCACCGGGCCATCCGGTCCGGGACGACGACCTGCGTCGAGGTGGTGGCGCAGTACATCGATCGGGCCCGCGCGTACAACGGGGTATGCACCGCGCTGGTCACCGAGGACGGTGCATCCATCCCGCCCGCCACCGGCGCGGTACGGGCGACCCGGCCGCTTGCCTTCCCCACCAAGACAGTGCCGGCCGCCACACTGCTGCCTGACCTCGACCGCTACGCCGGGCCGGCCCTGGAATTTGGGAGGATGGAACCAACGGCCTCCGACCCCGGCGTGCAGCAGCAGTTCGGCATGCTCGTGGGTCTGCCCGACGTCGGTCAGGTTAACGCACTGGCCACGCTGAACATCCGCGGCGAACGGTCCGTCACCTGCCGGGGCGACTTCGACCGTCATCCCTCGGAGGGACCGCTGTCGGCCGACGCGCCTCCGGTGTGCGAGTTCTTCCGTCACCAGCCCGACGCGCTCGAGCGCGCCGCGGAGCTGGATGCCACCTACGGCCGGAACCCTGATCTGGAGGCCATGCCGATGTACGGCGTCGTGTTCTCCTTCAAGGACCCGTTCGACACCAGGGACATGCGCTCCACCGGTGGCGCCGACGCACGCTTCGACATCGACTTCCCCGCCCGCGACCACGTCCTGGTCAAGCAGCTACGCAGTAAGGGCGCGATCATCTACGCGAAGGCCGTGAACACCGAGTACAACGGCAGAATTGGTGACCCGGGCGGCCGCCATTCTCCCGATAAGGTGCTGCCCTCCACCCTGGGCTACCAGCGCAGCACTTGGGGGGGCAACCCGGCCAACCCCTACGACACCACCCGGTCGGCTTCCCTGGGGTCCAGCGCGGGATCGGCGCTGTCGGTCAGCACCAACCTGGTCATGTGCAGCCTCGGCGAAGAGACCCGCGCGTCCTGCCGTGGTCCGTCCAACCACAACGCGGTCGCGCTAATTCTGCCGCACAAGGCGATGCTCGGCTTCGACGGTGGTGCCATCGGCGCAGACATCTACGTCGACCGCAGTGGTATCCATGCGCGCCGGATCGGGGACGCCGCGCGTGTCCTCGATGCGCTGAAGGACCCGTTCGAGGGCTACTACGACCCCCGCGATCCCTACACCACCGTGCCGCGCTCCTCGGTGCTAGACGCCAGCTACACCGATCACGCGCGCGGTTCGGGCGCCCCCGGGGCGCTGCGGGGCCGGCGTATCGGCGTCATCCGGGAATCGATGCTGACCCGTCCAGGCGCGTACGCGTCCTCGGTGATCCCCCCGGCGGCCGCCGCGGAGATCAGCGCGGTGCTCGGGCGGCAATTGGGAGCGACGCTCGTGGAGTCCAGCGACCCGCTCTGGCCGCGGGATCCGGAGTGCGAGGCCATGCGGACTGACTTCCGCCGGGCGCTCGCCCGGCTGGTTCCGATCTTCATGCCCGAACTGTTGTTTCGGTTGGGGACCGATGGCCAGCCGGTGTTCCCGGACGTTGCCGCCGCGGTCGTGCCGACCGAATTCATGCCGGGCCGCGTCTTCGGCACCGGAACCATGCAGCCGATCGACTACTTCGTGGAATTGGCGGAGGAGCGCATCGCGTCGCCGACCAACCTGAATATCGCCACCGTGCAGGACCAGGAACTGGCCATGGCCTTCCGCTTCCACATTCCGCAGTACTTGACCCGCCGGGCCGCGGATTGGCGGGAGCGCGGATACACCGAGAGCCTCGTGGATTTCCCAACCCTGAACGCCCGGTCGAAATTCTGGGGGGACGACCAGCGCGCCTGGTGGCGGAACTGGGAGGAGGTGACGGACATGCGCAACCCGCTGGGGGAACGCCAAGGCATTACCGAGCGGATCATGCTGCGCGAACTGTTGCGGCGGGTCGACATGATGGTCCTCCTGGAGAACCACCTGGACGTGCTGGTCCGGCTACACACCCCGTTGCCACCTGGCCTGATCGGCCACGCCATCGAGCCGGGCACGCCGCAGAACCTTCGGTTGGAATCGTTTAACGGCCCCAACGCCGGGCTGACCGAAGTGCTGATCCCCGCCGGGTACGTGACCACGGCCTACGACCCGGTGTTCGCCCTCAGCCCCGATCGGACGGAGTACGTGCCGACCGAGTCCGACCTCCCGACGACGCTGCCCGAGCCGGGGTTGCCTTTTTCCCTCGTTTTCCGGGCCGAACCCGGTAAGGAGGACCTCGTGCTCCAGGTGGCCTCGTCCTATGAGATGGCCTCGCGACGTCGGATCCCGCCGTCCGCGTTCAGCGCCGTCCCGGCGACGGCGGAGGCTGCCGGCCGGACCGGAAAATCGCGCGGCGGCGCCGCATGACCGGCGTGCGCACCAATGCCACCGGCCCGCGGATGCCCGGGGCATCGCCGCAGGTTCTCTCCCATTCGATGCCGTTCGGCTTCAGCCTGAGCGCCAACCCGCTGCTGTCCCAGTGGGTGGAGTTCCGACCGGCGGACCGGGTGCTGCTCCGGGTCGGCAAGGTGGAGTTGGGCCAGGGGATCCTGACGGCGCTCAGCCAGATCGCCGCCGAGGAGCTGGACGTCGAGTGGTCGCAGGTGGACCCGGTGGCTGCCTCCACCGCGGGCAGTCCAGACGAAGGACTCACAGCCGGCAGTCGGTCGATCATGGATTCCGGCAGTGCCGTCCGGGCCGTGTGCGCCGAGGTCCGCCGACTGCTGGTCGCGACCGCTGCCGCCCGCAACGGTGTGTCGGAGGAGGAACTGCAGGTCCACGACGGGAAGGTCTACACCGGGGACGGCACCGCGCTGGGCAGCTACTGGACTCTGCTGGACCCTCCGATGCTCGACGTCGCCATCGTCGGGACGCCGCAGCCCAAGGAACCCCACCGGCACCAGGTCGTCGGCCGTAGCGTGCAGCGCCGCGACCTGATCGGAAAGCTGACGGGGGCGCCGTCCTTCCTCCAGGACATGGCACTGCCGGGGCAGCTGTTCGGTCGGATGGTGCGACCGCCGTCTCCCGCCGCCTGCCTGCTCGACCTGGACGAGACCGCGGCACGGGCGCTGCCGGACGTCGTTGCCGTCGTGCGTGAGGGCAGCTTCGTCGGAGTGGTGGCCGAGCGCGAGGAGGAGGCCATCCGGGCGGCTGCGCTGCTGAACGCCGGCGCCTCCTGGCAGGAGACGGATTCGCTTCCGGACCAGGCCGGTTGGACCGACCGGCTCGCGGACCAGCCCGCGGAAGAGGCGGTCCTCGAGGAGCGGCACGCCCCGTCGGACGCGGGGCCCTCGGGTGAGATCTTCCGGGCCTCCTATGCCCGCGGCTACGTCGCGCACGCCTCGATCGGACCCAGCTGCGCCGTTGCCCGATGGGAGGGCGACGAGGTGTCGGCGTGGAGCCACAGCCAGGGCATCTTCCCGCTGCGCCGGGCACTGGCCGCCAGTCTGGGCATCGATCCCGATCAGATCACCGTCAACCATGTGCCCGGGGCCGGCTGCTACGGGCACAACGGTGCCGACGACGTCGCCTACGACGCGGTGCGGCTGGCTCGCGCTGTTCCGGGCCGGCCGGTCCAGGTGGTGTGGTCGCGCGAGGACGAGTTCGCCTGGGAGCCGTACAGTCCGGCCATGGTGGCCGAGATCGAGGTCGGCGTGGACGCGGCCGGGGATCTGGTTTCCTGGCGGCAGGACGCCTGGGGAACCGGACACGACAGCCGACCGGGGTTCTTCGGTCAGCCCGGGTTACTCGGAGCGGGGCACGCGGCCGACAGGCCACCGGTCGTCGCCTCGGACCCACCGCTGGGCATCGGTGGCGGAACCGGACGCAACGCCGCGCCCCCGTACACCGTCGCCGAGCTCGATGTGCGGGCACACCGGCTGCTGGCCATGCCGCTGCGCACATCGGCGTTGCGCGGACTGGGATCGGTGCTCAATGCCTTCGCCATCGAGTCCGCCATGGACGAGCTGTCTGCGCGGATCGGTGCCGACCCGGTGGAGTACCGACTCCGGCAGCTCTCCGACGAGCGTGCCCGGCACGTGCTGCGGGTGGTCGCCGAGCAGGCGGGGTGGGCGACCCGACCGAGCGAGGACTCCGTCGGCTGGGGCGTCGGTTACTCCCGCTACAAGGGGATCTGCGGCTACTGCGCCGTGGTGTCGCGCGTGGAGGCCGTCTCGGAGGTGCGGGCGACCGATCTGTGGGTCGCCGTCGACGCCGGGCAGATCGTCAATCCCGACGGCCTGATGAACCAGCTCGAGGGCGGCGCCATCCAGGCCGCCAGCTGGGCGCTGCGTGAGCAAGTGACGTTCGACGCCCGCCGGGTAACCAGCCGCGACTGGGACACATACCCGATCCTCCGTTTCGGCGACGTGCCCGACGTGCACGTCACCCTGGTGCCCCGGCCGGAGGAGCCGCCCCTGGGGGTGGGCGAGTTGGCGGGCGGCCCGGTGGCCGCGGCGTTGGCCAACGCGCTGGCCGACGCCATCGGGGTGCGTGTACGCAGCCTGCCGCTGACGCCGGAGCGCATCGCGGCGGTGATCGAGGCGGCGGACTGACCGGTTCGCCGGCCTCGCGTGGCCACCGGGCCGAGCGCGACCACGACAGCATTGCCGGGAGAGGCGGAGCATGCCTGCTGCACCCTTGACCGAGCCCTACTTCAACTACTTCCCGGACAACTACCGTGGTCCCACGGGGTGATCATGGCTCTCGGCACCGCCAGTACGGTGGGGAAGACATCGGCGAGGTCCATGTGATCGGCCAAGCCCTGCCGTCCGGCTGGGCGACGACCAGGCCTGGTTCGACGAGTGGTGCTCGATGGGGGAGAGCCTGCGCTCGGCGGCACACGAGCAGCTCGCCCGGGGCGGACGGGGACGGCGGCCAGCAGTGCCCTGTGGGCGTGCAACTACTTTCGGCTCGGCGAGCGCTTCGCGGTGGAGAAGAACGCCGCGGCCCTCGACGCGACCGGGCGTCGCTGGCGTGTTTCCAGCTGAACCTCGAGCACGACAGCGGCCCGTCCATCACCCGGGTGGAGGTGCCCTACGAAGGCGGTGCGACGCTGCTCGCCATCTCGTCGAGCTCCGCCCGCGGGGAGCAATGGAACGAAATCCATCGGTAGTTGGCGGTCTGCGGCTTGCGGCCTGACGCACTGGGCGCCTCCCCGGCGACCAGTAGTGCGCAGCCGACGGGGGTAGGTCGTCACCCTTGCGTACCTGCTTTACCGGCACTTTCGACAACCCGCATAACCAACCGTCGGATCGCGGATGCCGCGGCTCCCAGCGGAGGACGCTGTGGGCAGAAGTGTCTGCATGACTGTCGCTTAACCACGGTTTTTCGTACGTCCAGCAGAACAGGAGGTTTGCCTGATATCACCGGCTTGGGCAGCGTCTTGTCCAGCTTGTCCTCGTTGGGTTCGTTTCTGACCGGTGCCGACCGGCTGGGCGAACTGGTCGGGGACCGCGTCCACTGGGTTCTTCTCGCGGGACGATCCCGCTGGTCGGCGCGCTCTCCATCAGGACAGGGGCCGGGTTCCCACTGCCTTCGTCGCAGCCCGTGCCGCCTCGAGCAGCCGCTTGCTATATACCTCAATCTGGGCACCGTTGGATCGGTATGGGAAGCGGTACAGGGTGAACTGGAGGACGACTCGGCCGTCAGGTCCGAAGACGGGGGCACTCATGGTTCGCACTTCGTAGCTCTGCCCGGGCACCAGCTCAGGCTGCTCGTAGCCGGCCCGGAGCTGGTCGACCGCCGCATCGATGTTCGGTACTGCCCCTGTACCAGTCGATGCGGCAGCACGGAATTGTGTCACCGTCTTCCTTAGTTCTGCATGAGTGACATGACCCAGCCCGAGTGAAAACCCTTGACGACGAATCCGGTCGGCAATCTCACGCCATGCGGCAGCCTCGCCTTGGGAAACCCCTCGGTGTAACCCCCCGATCCACGCGCCCACGGCCGGCGTCGCAGCCCACGCAACGAACGGTCCACCGACAGGCGGCCGGAACGGTAATCGCCGACCGACGCGCGACGGGAACCCGTCACCGCCGCTTTGACTGCCGGCCCGTGCGACGTATACCAACTCATCGCCGACGAGGACTGCTGCATTGCACTCGACATCGAGGTCCCTCGCAATCGCTTCCATCGCGGGCCGCACGAGGTCGACTATCCGGAGCTGGTCGAGCAGATCGCTTTCGATGGCAGTAAAGGTCAGCGGCGTGAAGCGCCCGTATCCCCCGTGGAGGAACAGAAGGGGCAGGGAGGGGTGAGCAATGTCGAGGTCGCGGACCCTACCGATGACGATGTAGTGGTCACCTGCTTCGTATACGGCGTCCAGGTCACAGTCAATCCAGGCGACTGCTCCGTCGAGGATGGGGGAACCGGAGCCAGCTCGCCGCCAGCTGAGTCCAGCAAACTTGTCTGGAGACTCGAAGCGAATGTTCTACAGATGCTCTCTTGGTCCGCCCCGAGAACGTTCACGCAGAACGATCCTACAGATCTAATTTTGGGCCAACTGGTGGAAGTTTTGTCGGGCAGAAAAGCGACGAGCGGAGGATCGAGCGAGACTGATGTGAACGAGCCGACCGCAAGACCGGCGACCTTGCCGTCGGCTTGGGTAGCCGTTACGACGCTCACGCCGGTGGGGTACTGCCCCAGCACGTCACGGAACTGTCGTGCGTCAAACGGTTTAGCGTCCTTGGTGGTGCTCATCAATCCTTCTCTCTAGATTGCGACACTGGATAGCTGCGCCAGGGCGTACAGGACGTGAGCGCCCAGATTGGCTGGGTACCCGCACTGAGCGCGCCTCTGCGACGCCCGACAAGGGCACGCAGGGCTTCGACTAGCCACGCGTTCATGGGCGCTGCCCTTCCTCTGCGCCTGCCACGCAGCCGCTACGCCGGCGGCGCTGACACGGCCGGGAGTAGATGACCCATACGCTGTTGCTTCGTCCGCAGGTACGCAGTATTCTGCGCCGTCACACGCGGCGCTATTGCGACACGGTCCACGATCTCCATCCCGTAACTGGACAGACCGCGGCATTTCGTTGGGTTGTTAGTAATCAGCCGAAGCTGCTGCACGCCAAGGTCAGTCAGCATTTGAACCCCGACCCAATACTCGCGCGTATCGACCGGAAGCCCTAACTGGAGGTTTGCGTCCACGGTGTCCCACCCTTGATCCTGCAAGTTGTAGGCCATCAACTTGTGCGCGATACCGATTCCTCGCCCCTCGTGGCCGCGCAGATAAACCACGACCCCGCGGTCCTCCTGCGCAATGGCCGCGAGGGCGTCGTCGAGCTGAGTACCACAGTCGCAGCGTACGGATCCGAAAACGTCTCCGGTGAGGCACTCACTGTGCACGCGCACGAGTACCGGAGCGCCGTCTGCCACGTCTCCACGGACCAGCGCAACATGTTCCGTGCCGTCGATCAGCGACGTCCAAGTGTGACAGGTGAAGTTGCCATGACGCGTCGGGATGCATACCTGGGAAGCCGCGACGATCAGGCGTTCAGTCTGCCGGCGGTGTTGGGTGAGCTGAGCCACGGAGGTCATCGGCAACCCGTGTGCAACTGCGAGGCGACTCAGCTCCGCGCTGCGCGCCATTTCACTCTTGTCCCGCTTACCACCTCGCAAAGGACGCCAGCCGGCTCGACGCCAGCTAAGCGCGTCAGGTCGACCGTCGCCTCGGTGTGCCCAGCCCGCTTGAGCACGCCGCCCGGACGGCTTCGCAGCGGAAAGACATGGCCGGGCGAGGTGAAATCTCCTGCCGCTTTGCTGGGATCGGCCAGGGCCGAGATCGTGCGTGCGCGGTCGGCCGCCGAGATGCCGGTCGTGACCCCCTGCGCCAGGTCGACCGACACTGTGAACGCCGTGCCGTTCGCCTCGGTGTTGTCCTTCACCATGAGCGGCACGTCGAGAGCATCGAGACGCTCACCGGTGAGTGCGACACACAGAAGGCCGGACGTATGACGCAAGAAGAAGGCGATCTTCTCCGGCGTCGCCGCCTCGGCGGCCATAATCAGTTCACCCTCGTTCTCACGATCCTCCGCGTCGACAACGAGGACGATCTCACCACGACCGACTGCCTCTACGGCTCGCTCAACGCTCGAAAACATTCGACTCCTTAGCTAGCTAGGACGGGAATCATCCGCCGACGTCCACTACGATTTGCCCGAAGGCCCCGCTCGACTGCATTACGCAATAGGCCTCAGCGACCTTCTCGAGGCTGAACCGAGCTCCGATCACCGGCTCAATACGGCGCTGCGCCGCCAGCTCAAGTGCCTGGCCGATCTCACCCGGCTTGCATACCGGGCTGCCGGTGACGACGACCTCGTCCAACACGAGCGCTTGGGAGTCGAGGTCAAGGCTCACACCCCACCAGTCCCAGAGGTCCTCTAGCTGCTCGTCGGTGCGGTTCTGCAGATCGGTGGCGATCTTCTTGCGCATGATCGTATTCGTGCCATCGGAGTGTAGGAAGATCGTGGCGTCGCGGAGCAACTTCTCCGTCCCGGTCTCGCGCATCACACCAGACGCGCCGAAGATCTCTAGCGAGTGCCGAGTCACCTCGAAGGCTGTCTCCGACGCGATAAACTTTGGGGCAGCCGCCATCTCCGGGTCGAACGGATTGGCATCGTTGGCTGCCTCGACCAGTTCCCATGAGAAGGCGGCCGCCGGGTCGACCTGAGCATCGAGTTCAGCCGCCCGCGGGGTGACCTCCCTCTGCGTGTAGGTCCGGGCGCACGAGCACCAATGGTGCTGTTCGGCGGTCAACCTGTAGTCCATCAGTTCTCCTTCGGAGCGATTGCGCCGACGCGATCACTTGACGGCTAGGGCGTTGAGGGGCCCGCCGCAGGCGCCGGTGATGGGGAGGACTGCGGCGGAGAGCAGGAACTCATAGATGCCGTCTGCGGCACAGTCAGAGCCGATCGCCTCCAGATCCCAGATCTCTCCGAACAACAGGCCCATGTGCACCAACGCGACGACGTGCAGCGGTTGGAACAGCTCGACCTCGTTGGGGCGCACCTCCACGCCCCACGTGTCGGTGGCGATGGCGGCAACCCTGTGCTCGGCCAGCCATGGCGCTGTGTGCAGTGACATCCCGGGGGCGGGGCCGCCGCTGTAGTCACCCCAGTTATCGCGACGCTCACCGAGCAGACCGGTTCGCACGATCACGCAGTCACCGGTGCTGATCTCGACTCCTTGAGCTGCGGCCGTCGCATCGAGATCGTCGGGCGTGATCGGGTACCCCGGCTCCAGCGCGGAGACACCGTGGTGGCGGGCTACGTCGAGCAATACACCCCGCATGACCAGTTTCTCCCGCAAGGTCTCGATGCCGCAGCGCTTAGCGCCTTTAGCGGTGACCATCGATGCGTCGTGGCCGTTGTACATCTTGCCTTCGAAGAAAATGTGCGCCAGGCCGTCCCACTGGGTGCCGGACTGGTTGGGCATCACCAGAACGTCATCGGCATATCCGAAGCCGTGAGCCGGTCCCCAGTTGACTGGCAACGGATCCTGCGCGCCGCTCATGTAGTCGGTGCCGGTGGCCGTCATCATGTTCAGCGGGTTCGCGCGGAATCCTCCGACCTGTGGTCCGGTCAGGTCATACGGCAAGGTCATCGAGATCAACTTGCCCTCGCGTACCAACTCGGAGGCTGCGAGAACCTGCTCGGACCCTACGTAGTTCATCGCCCCGAGCTCGTCCTCCGGCCCCCAGCGGCCCCAGTTGGAAAAGCGGTCGATGTAATCGCGCACAATGTCTTCACCGCGGTAGCTGCCGCGGCTCCCCCTTGCTGTCTCGGTCATTTCAGGGCCTTCCTATGACTCGTAGGACGAGGTGACCTCGTCCAGTGCTGGCTTCACATGCTCCATGAACATCTCGAGATTCTCGATGGCACTTTGCGCGGGCTGCTGGGCATAGTGGTAGCTGAGGACGACATACTCGGCGGGCAGTTTGCTCCATAGCTCGAGGTATTGATCGCAAACCTCGTCGGCGCTGCCGATCACCCATAGACCGGTCTGCGTCCATCTCTCCGGGAGCACCGATCTCCCTGGTAGCCGTCATCGTCCAGTCGATGCCCTCTTTGTAGGGGTAAGGAATCTCCCAGCGGCCCTTGGAGTCGATGCTATCCTCTGCCCACGCACGTAAAACCAGGTCCACCTGCTCCTCGAACACCTCACGGTTGTTCTGGTCATCGGCGAAGCGCGTGGCTCGTTGCTCTTCGGTGAGCGCCGCCATCTTCTCCTCGGGGGACCCTGAGGGCGACAGCGTTGCCTTGGGGCCCAGGTGTTGACCCAGGATATTGGTCCAGCGTGACTGGTAACCACGGGCGAACCCCACAAAGGTCCGCCCGCCGGACAAGTAGTCCAAGATTGCCGTCTCTTCCGCCACCCGGATCGGGTTCTGCACACTCATCCCGTAGCCGAGCGCGCCCAGGCGCAGGTTCTTGTTGATAGCTGCCCAGTAGGCGTCCATGACGCCCGGGTTGGGGCCGACCTCGTAACCCTCGAAGTGGAAGTGATGCTCGACCGTGGCCACACCCCAGACCCCAAGCCGGTCCGCCGCCCGGACGATGTCATGCCAACCACTGATCAGCTCCTGGTAGCGCTCGGCGTTGCGTCCGAACGGACGCATCTCCTCGCGACCTTGTCGTGTGCCGCGAATGACGGGATACAGTTGCACAGAACCTTGACCACTGTGGCCTCCTTGTGGGTTCGGCCGGTTTGACCAGGATAAGAGCAATGTCCTGCAGAAACCATGGGATAAGGCGGAATTGATCGCCCCCTCCCTTGTGACTTTCCACAGCGCACGGGGCTCAGGGGTGGCTTAGAACGACCGGCAATTGATGGTCACTTGAGTCTTCGGGTGGTTGATCGGGTTGGCCAGCGGTAGCGGGTGCGGGCTTCGTTGATGAGGCGGCGCAGGACGGTGAGGGTGGCCGCGAGGTAGAGGTACAGCTCGGCAACGACGCGACGTTTCTCGGTGCAGCGGCGGATCTTGCCGTAGCCGGTCATCCAGGAGTGGGTGCGTTCCACAACCCAGCGTTTGCCGGCTTGGATGGGGGCGGGGATGGGTTTGCGGGCGATCTCGTGGACGTAGCCGACTTGCTCGGGTAGGTCCCGGGTGCCGGCTGAGTCATAGCCGCGGTCCAGGTGCACACACGGCCGCTCGGGTAGCGGCCCGATCATGTCCGGAATTTGGCGCATGGTGGGTTCGAACAGGAGTGAGTCGTGCCGGTTGGCGCCGGCCCCGACCAAGGCAAGGGGAATGCCGGTTCCGTCGGTGACCACCGAGCGTTTGGTGCCTTGCTTGCCGCGGTCGACCGGGGACCGACCGACCCGAAGTTCCCCTCCACAGGGCGCTTTGGTGATCGACCCGTCCACCGACAGGCCCGCGAGGTCCAGGCCGATCATCTGGGCGCAGGCGGCGAGGGCGGCTTTGAGCAGTTCCACACCCACGTCGCGTTCGGCCCAGTCGGCCAGTCGGCGGCGGATCGTGCGACCCGAACACCCGTTACACGATGGTGCTGTACCTGCCCCCGATGGAGGGCCACGGCACCATCTCGCCGGTCAAAAATGGGTCAGCGCTCGCCGATCACGGCGCCCGAGTAGTCAACGACGCCATTGCCGCCCAGTTCGCCGTCCTGCCCGAGCAGCTGCGGCGGTCGCTGACCTGGGACGCTGAACTCGCCCAGCACGTCCAGCTCAAGATCGACACCGCTGCAGATCTACTTCTGCGACCCGTATTCCCCATGGCAACGCGGCACGAATGAGAACATCAATGGCCATCAACACTCCGCCAGTACTTCCGACTTGTATGGGATCAGCGGTGTCGTGATCGGATGGCAGTCCGTAGCGTGCCGTAGGACGCCAGCCGGGCTGACTCGAGTACTTTCTGCCGCCTTCGGGCTGGCTCGCTTTGGG
>JAABUJ010001362.1_pt1 | contig 36756 bp, 38 predicted proteins | sample 5559131 | NCBI WGS metagenome assembly JAABUJ01 (sample SAMN10711875, study PRJNA513366) | rock metagenome | isolation source: Antarctica rocks | place: Antarctica: Victoria Land, Mt New Zealand nord | collected 2016-01-07 | reverse complement strand
TGACGGGTGCGCCCGCGCCGCGCCAGACAGATGAGGTTGGGCGGGCGCGGGCGGCGCGGCGTGGGCGCGTCAAGGCACCCCCTGCGGAGGCTGTCGCCTGACCACGGTTTAGTGGGGCACTACCGGGGGTACCGATGCGCGAGAATAAGGTCAAACGGCTGCTGCGCGAGGGCACGGTCACGGTTGGATCGTGGGTGACGCTGGACGGGCTGCTGGCCGCCGAGGTCATGGCGGCCCGTGGATTCGACTGGCTGGTGATCGACATGGAGCATGGCCCGGTGTCAATGGACGCCGCGCAGGGCATGATGGCCGCCATCCGCACGACGGAGACCGTGCCGCTTGTGCGCGTGGGCTGGAATGAGACCGCACTGATCCACCAGGCGCTCGACATCGGCGCCTACGGGCTCGTCATCCCCATGGTCAACTCGCTCGCCGAGGCGCGGCAGGCCGTTAAGGACGCGCGCTACGCGCCGTTGGGCGACCGTAGCCGCGGCGGCGCCCGCGCCCCGCTGGCCTTCGGGACCGACGCCGTGACGTACGGCCGGCGCGCCAACGACGAAACGCTGCTCATCGTGCAGATCGAGACCGCCGAAGCCGTCGCGGCGGCCGAGGAGATAGCCGCGCTCGATGGGCTCGACGGACTCTTCGTCGGCCCCAACGACCTCTCGTCGTCGCTCGGCGTATGGCCGCCGGTGTGGGCCAACCAGCCGGCCGCGCTCGCCGAAGCCATCGCGCGCATCCCCGTCGTGGCCCACGCCCACGGCAAAGCCGCCGGGATCATGGTCCCCGACGCGGCGATCGCCAACCGCTGCATCGCCCAAGGCTACGACTTCATCTCGTTGAGCAACGACGCGTCGCTGCTCGAACGCGCCGCGCGCGCCGAGTTAGCCGCCATCACCGGCCGGCGTTAACATAACGATTATGAGACACGGCCTGCGACTTTAGTCGCAGGCCCTCGCCGCATGCAAACGTATGTAAGCCAACGTGTACTAGCGCCTGGTGGGCCGCTTTGATACGCGATGGTGGCCGCTCTTGGGCGGGGGCGGCGGCGCGACCGTGACGAGCATAGCGCGCGCGAACCGACCGCGCGGCGTGACGGTGGTCAGGGTCACGGTTAACATGACTCGCGCGATCTTCCGTGGCCGGTAGTCCAGCCGTACCCGCGCGCTGAAACGCCCTCCACGATCGGCCCGCGTCCGCGTCGCCGTCCGCGTCTGGTAGAGCAACGTTGTCCGCACGACGCGCCGTACGGCCACGCGGGCGACGCAGCCGGACACGCCCTTGCGGCACGTCCGCGCCGCCGCCGGCTTCACGCCCTTCTTACTACCTGATCGGGGCGCGCTCGCCGTGACGGACACGTAGATGACGGCGCGCTGGGAGATCGTGCTCGTTGTGGTGAGGCTGGCGCTGATCGCCACGGTCACCCCCGGCCGTGTGCGTCCGTCGACTATGACCACGCTGTTCAGCGTCACGCCACCGTTGGGCACGCGCACATCCGCCGCCACGACGGGCGTCGCGGTAGGCTTTACCGGCCCTGATCGGCGGCCGGGATGCGCGGCCCGTGGCGTGGGCGTCGCGGTTACCCGCGCGCTAGTCAATGTGAACGCCCCTGGCGCCGTCGTAGCGGTGGCGATGGGTCCCGCCGGCGCCGTCGTGGTGGGAGTGGTCGAGACCGTCGGTGTGGACGACGCTGTGGCCGTGTTCGTCGGCGTGGCCGTGCTCGTGTTCGTCGGCGTGGCCGTGCTCGTATTTGTCGGCGTGGCCGTGCTCGTATTTGTCGGCGTGGCCGTGCTCGTGTTCGTGTTCGCCGGCGCGGCTGTGCTCGTAGTCGTCGGCGCGGCTGTGCTCATAGTCGTCGGCGCGGCTGTGCTCGTAGTCGTCGGCGCGGCTGTGCTCGTGGGGATCGGCGACGGCGGCGCGCTGTCCGTCGGAACAGGAGTCGCCGTGGCTGGGTTTACGATGACGACGGGAACGGCCGTAGCCGTACTCGTGGCCGTGGGAACGGCGCCCCCGCCTGGCGTGCTACTGGGCGACGGTGTAGCGCTCGGATCCGGCGGCGCGTTCGGCGGAGATGTCGCGGTCGCGGCCAGCGCGCCGCCGGATCCGGTCCAGTCGGCGGCGAGGTTGGCGAGGTTGGGCGAGCCCCAGCCGGTCACTTCGTCCCACCCTGTGCCGGCTGGATGGCCGTTGCTCCCGCTCGTCACGTCGTGGAAATCGCGGGCGTCGGTCGTGGCGTTGTTGGCCAACTGATAGATGCGCGGGGCCGAGAAGCCCATCAAGGTCTGCCCCTGGGCCGCCAGATAGCGATTGGTGATCGCGGCCATGCCGGACCACAGTGGGGCGGCCAGGCTGGTGCCGCCAATCTTCTGCCGGCCGCCCTGGTAGTAGACGTCGGCGCCCGTGTTGGGATCGGCGTCGGCCGCGACATCGGGCTCGGCGCGTCCGGTGCACGTCGCCGCGCCCACGCCGGTCTGCCATGCGGGGCGCGCGAAGACGGTCGAGCAATCGCCGCCCGAACCGCCCGTGCCGGCCGTACATTGCGTCAGGCTCGTACAACTCCAGGCGGTCTCGCCGCTGTAGGCATAGCTCGCGCCCGTGGTCAGGCTCGTGCCGCCGACCGCGACGACGTAGGGGCTGTCGGCCGGGTAGCTGGGCGACACGGTGGCCCCATCCCCGTACTCGCCCGAATCGCCGCTCGAGAAGTAGAACGTCGTCCCCACGCTCGCCGCGTGCTGGAAAGACGCGTTGGTGTTGGACACGAAGGGATCGGTCGCGCTGGTGGCCTCGCCGCCGCCCCAGCTGTTAGAGACGACGTGTAGGCTCGTGTCGTTGGCCGCGTCGCTGATAGCCTGCTCCAAGCCCGTGTCGCTGGGGTTGCATTGGTTGGTGGCGGGGTCGTAGCTGCAGTCGCCGAGCCAGTACTTGAGGTGGCTGCCTGGGGCGACGCCGTGGGCGTACTCCACGTCCATCGCCGTCTCGCCGAGCTCGCTGGTATCGCTGCTGCCGCCGTTAACCGGGATCCAGTCGATGCCGTCGGCTCCAGCGTGGCCACCGACCAGCCGGGCCGTTCCTGAGTTGCTCGCGAACTGGTCGAGGTCGCTCTGCGCGACCGGCTCGCCCCACAGGGTCAGGCCGATCGTCTGGCCACTGCCGTCACCGACCGGCTCCATATTGTAGGCGGCGCGGAAGTCGTTGGGGTAGTAGCCGCCGGAGCGGACGGCGCTGACGCGCGTAGCGGGGTGCGCGAGCGTAGCGGGGTGCGCGAGCGTAGCGGGGTGCGCGAGCGTAGCGGGGTGCGCGAGCGTAGCGGGGTGCGCGAGCGTAGCGGGGTGCGCGAGCGTCGTGTGGAAGTGGTGTAGCGTGGACAGCCCACTGATAGCGCGGATGTCCAGGCCGACGGGGACCACGGGGTCACGGTCGTTGGCCCGGAAGGCGCGGTCAGGGACGTTATAGTCGTTGATGGTCACGCCAAGAGCCTGCTCGACCTGTCTTGTCGCGGCATGGACCGTGACGAGCAGGTGGTCCGGGGACACGCCGTCGACCGTGAGGCCGGCCCCTGAGGCCCAATCGCGGACCGCCTGGACCTCGGCGTCGGTTGGCGCGAAGCGCGCCATGTACTGGGCGGGGGTCAGGTAGTGGCCGTAGGACGGACTGGTCGGGTCGCTCGCGGCGGCGATGAGCGCGTCGAGCGCGGCGGAGTCGTGCGCCGCGAGGCCGATATTGAGGGTCAGCGGCGTTGCAGGGTCTTGCTGGCCGCGCAACACCGCGTTGCCGTCGATGACGACAGCCGGCGTCTGCCCCCGCAACGCGCGGCGGGGCGGCGCGGCGGCGCGCGCGTCCCGCACTGTCCCCGCCACGGGGATGAGCAGGCCAATAAATCCCGCCAGCAGCAACACGGTCAACGCCCTTGCGGCTTTTGCGCGCACGATCCCTTTAGCTCCCGTAAATCGCGTAGCGGGCCAGGCCGCGCTCGAAGGGGTCCATGAAGTCACCGGGCAGCGGCACGGGCTCGATGCCCACGCCGCGCAGCATCGGCTCGAGCAACTCGGTGGGCGCGTACAGGAACTCAGTCACATCGGGGAAGTAGCGCTCGCAGATCGGCGTGAGGATATCGAGGTGGCGTATCTCGACGGGTCGTCCGTTCTCGCCATAGCCGATGAAACAGCCGAAGGGCAGCGGCTCGGCGCGGATAGACCGCAACAGCCCGTTCGCCTCCGCGCGCGGTATGAGCGCCATGCCGTTGTAACTCCCCGCCGTGATGCCGATGGCCGCGCGGCGCACGCGAACATCTTCCGCAGCCGCGTCCGCGGGCACCAACTGCTCCCCTTCCGGAACGGGGGCATACTCAGGCTCGAAATCGTCGTCCGGCTCGTGCATCGTCATTCAGGCTCCCTGGCGCGCGTCTAATCGTAACTCTACTATGGTACATGAAGTGTGTAGGTAGACAATCGTCTATTATACCAAATATCAAAATGATGCGATAATGAGTGGTGAGGAGCAATAAGGAGATCTATGGCCGGTGAGCGTATCCTCGTGGTCGAGGACGAAACAAACATCGTCAACCTGGTGCGCGCGTATCTAGAGCGCGAGGGGTTCGCCGTCAAGACGGTCACGGACGGGCGCGCCGCCTTGCAGCAGGCGCACGCGACGCGGCCCGACCTGATCATCCTCGACCTCATGCTGCCGGGGATGGATGGGCTCGATGTCTGCCGCCGCCTGCGCCAGGAATCGGATGTCTATATTATCATGCTCACAGCCAAGACCGAGGAAGCCGACCGCATCGTTGGCCTCGAGCTCGGCGCCGATGACTACCTGACCAAGCCGTTCAGCCCGCGCGAACTCGTCGCCCGCGTCAAGGCCGTGCTGCGCCGCCGCCGCGAGGGCGACGGCGGCGTGCGCGTGGCCCACGAGAGCGGCACGATCGTGGCCGGTCCGCTCACCATCGACCTCGCGCGCCGCCGCGTTAGCAAGAACGGCCAACCGATCGATCTCACCGCGCTCGAGTTCGAACTCCTGCACGTCTTCGCCGACGATCCGGGGATCGTCTTCAGCCGCGCGCAACTGCTGCAGCGTGTGTGGGGCTACGACTACGTCGGCGATGAGCGTGTCGTCGACGTGCACATCGGCCTATTACGCAAGAAGATCGAGGACGATCCCTCCGAGCCGCTGCTGCTCAAGACCGTGCGCGGCGTCGGCTATAAGTACGACGGGGAGTGACGAGTGAAGAGTCATCCCCTACGCGCGGTGCGCGCGGTGCGTCGCGCCTTGTGGCGCAAGCTGCAGTGGCGCCTCTTCGCCGCCTACATCGTGATCCTCATCGTCACTGTCTCGGTGCAGACCATCGCGGCCGACGTCTTCGCCTGGCGCTATATCGAGGGCTACGTAGCGCACCACAATGGCCAGCCCAATACCGGCGACCTGGTCAGGGAGGCGATAGGCGCCTTCACCCTCTCGTTGTTCCTGTCCACCGCGTTCTCGGTCCTCGCCTCGGGCGCGGCAAGCCTGTTCGTGGCGCGCCGCATCGTCAAGCCGCTGCGGCGCATGATCGCCACCTCGCGCGGCATCGCCGCCGGCCACTACCACGACCGCATTGATGTCAGTGACGACTACGAGATCGGCGACCTCGCCACCTCGCTCAACAGCATGGCCGCCACGCTGGAGCATACCGAGCAGCAGCGCCAGGAGCTGATCGGCAATGTGGCCCACGAGCTGCGCACACCCTTGACGACCATCAAAGGCTACATGGAGGGGCTGATCGACGGCATCGTGCCGGCCGACGACGCGACGTTCGCGCTCATCGGTGAGGAAGCTGACCGCCTCTCACGCCTCGTGCACGACCTGCAGGACCTCTCGCGCATCGAAGAGAGCGGCGTGGCCCTGCACATCCGCCCGGCGCTCGTCGGCGACATCATTGGCGGGACGGTGCAGAAGATGCGGCCACAGTGCGAGGCCAAGGGCGTGACCCTTACCGCCGCGGAGGCGCCCGGCACGCCGCGCGTCCTGGCCGACCATGACCGCATACAGCAGGTGCTGCTGAACCTCGTCGACAACGCCCTGCACTATACTCCCGCGGGCGGGTCTATCCGCGTCGAGGCGGGTGTGGGGCCGCGCGAGACCGGAGCCGGCGATGAGCCGCCGGTACGGATCGTAGTGGTCGACACGGGCGTTGGCATCCCGCCCGAGCACTTGCCGCATGTGTTCACGCGCTTCTACCGCGTCGACAAATCACGTTCGCGCCGGGCGGGCGGCGCGGGCATCGGGCTCACCATCGCGCGCCGCCTGACCGAGGCGCACGGCGGTACGCTGACGGCCGAGAGCGAGCCCGGCCACGGCAGCCGCTTCACCATCACCCTACCGTCCGCTGGGGGGCCGGACCTGACGGCGACTAGCCCTGGGCGTCGGGTAGGCGTCGCGTGACACACGCGGCACGTCGATTATCGGAGCGCTGCGGGGTGCTGTGCGGCACCCTTGGGTCCGCCGTCTTCCTCGTCGCCACGCTCCTCGCCCAGCCCCATGGCGCGTCCCTAGCGCGAACGCCGGCGGCCGGCCCGTGGGTCCGCGTCTACCTGACGACGAACGACCTGCGCGCGGCGCTCACGCGGGAACCCGATCTCGCCTTCACGCCGGCGCGCGCCTTCCCACGGCGAACTATCCGCGTCGACGACGGCAGGACTTACCAGCGCATCGACGGCTTCGGGGCCGCGTTCACCGATTCCTCGGCGTGGCTGCTCCACGATGGGCTGAACGCGGACAGACGCGCGGACGTGATGCGTCGCTTATTCAGCCCGTCCGGCGGTATTGGCCTCGACCTCATGCGCGCGCCCATGGGTGCCTCCGACTTCACGCGTGATGGCCGGCCCTATTCCTACGACGATATGCCGCGCGGCCGGGCGGACCCCACGCTCGCGCGCTTCTCGGTGCGGCACGACCTGGCCTATATCATCCCCATCATGCGCCAGGCGCTCCGCATCAACCCCGCGATCGAGACCATGGCCAGCCCTTGGAGCCCGCCCGCCTGGATGAAGACGAACGACGCGTTGGACAATCTCGGCTATGCCGGGCGCCTCCGCTCCAATCCAGCGGTGCGCGCGGCGCTGGCGCGCTACATCGTCAAGTTCTTGCAAGCGTACCGGGCGCAAGGCGTCCCCATCTTCGCCATCACGCCCAACAACGAGCCCCTGCAGGCGACGGACCATCCCGGCCTGACCTTGTCGGCGGACGACGAGATCGACCTCATCGGGCGCTACCTCGGCCCCGCTCTTGCCCAGGCGCGTTTACCCACGAAGATCCTGGCCTTCGACTACGACTGGACCACTGACTACCCGCTCAGGGTCTTGCGCGATAGGCGCGCGGGGTCCTACGTGGCCGGGACGGCGTGGCACTGCTACATCGGCAACCCGACGCTGATGAGCAGGGTGCACGACGCTTTCCCCCGCAAAGACACCTATGAGACCGAGTGCTCCGGCGGCATCGCGCCGGGGCCGGCCGCCGAGTTGGTCATCCTATCGGCGCGCAACTGGGCGCGGGGCGTGCTGCTGTGGAACCTCGCGCTCGACGTGAAAGGCGGGCCGAAAGCGGGCGGCGGCTGCAACGGCTGCTACGCCCTCGTCACGGTTGACCACCGGACGGGGCGCGTCACGTACAACCGCGACTACGACGAGTTGGGGCAGGCCAGCCGCTTCGTCCAGCGCGGCGCCTACCGCGTCGCCTCCAACACATTCGTGACCTACCGCAACGTCTTCCTGCGGCTGCGCCCGACCTACACTAGCGCGGGGATCGACAACGTGGCGTTCAGGAACCCCGATGGGTCGCTGGTCCTCATGGCCTACAACAACGCGGCGACGGCCCAGACCTTCGCCGTGGCGTGGCGCGGACGGCTGTTCCGCTACACGCTCCCGGCAAGCGCGACCGTCACGTTCACCTGGCCCAGCCATCACTGACGCTCTTTTTCTGAAAAGCTATAGCCACCGGGACGGTTTGGTACCCTTACTGTATCAACAGCGGCGCATGAGGTCCCGTCGCCCACTTAGAGCCCACGGATGAAGCCGCCGTCGACGGGGATGGCCGCGCCGGTGATGTAGCCCGCGGCGTCGGAGCACAGGAACGCGACGAGGGCGCCCAGGTCGGCGGGGGCGCCCACGCGGCCCAGCGGTACCCGCGCGGCCGTCTCGCGCACGACATCGTCGACCGGCGTCCCTTGATGCGCGGCGCGCTGGCGCAGGCGGTCGGTCAGGATGTAGCCCGGCAAGACGGTGTTGACGGTGATGCTGTCGGGAGCCGCCTCGTCGGCGAGCGTCTTGATTAGACCTATCAGGTGACATAATCGCCCGTCTGTGCATACTGTAACTACTACGTGGCGCGCGGAGCACACAGTGGTGTGGCGGTGTTTGCCGCGTCGGGCGACAGAGGAGGTACCGTGATGTCCCAGGGCGAGATGATCGTGGCAATAAACCGACCTATCGCGGATGTGTTCGCGTTCGTGGCTGATGGTACAAAGACGCCGCAATGGCAGTCCGAGGTTGTGGCGGCGCGGCGGACCTCCAGAGGCGCCATCGGCGTGGGTGCGACGTACCAGGCCACGCGCACACAGTCGCGCCAGGAGATCGCGTCGACCTGCGAGATCACGGAATATGAACCTTACAAGCGGGTCACGTTCGCGTACACCGCGGGCGAGGTCACATGCGTGGATAGCTACGCCTTCCAGGCCGTGGGGAGCGGCACGCGGGTGACCTACGCCTTTGAGACCGGGGTGAAGGCGCGCACGGGCCGCTTCCTGTGCCAACGTGAAGCCATGGACCTGAGCAACCTCAAGGCCGCCCTCGAGGTCGGCGATGTCGCGGCGGCGCGCGCCATGGGCTATTGACAGTCGTTGCGCCTGTCTCGCTAGCCCCCTATAATGGAATGTAGCGCCCGGCGTGCCGCGCCGGGCTTTCTGCTGTATTCATCATAACGCGCGGCTGTAGCCGCACTGAGGACGGAGAGGCAAAATACTATGAAGCATGCGACGCTGGCCGCGGAGCCGCGCACAGTCCTGGGCAAAAAGGTGGCGAAGATGCGCCGCGCCGGTAAGCTGCCCGCCAACATCTATGGGCACAACGTGGCGTCGACGGCGATCACGCTCGACGCGCACGACTTCGGTCTGCTGTACCGGCATCTGCTGCCGACCACGATCATCGACATCAACCTCGATGGTCAGTCGCGGCCGGTGCTGCTGGCCAAGACGACGACGAGCCCGCGCAGCGGCCAGCCGATCCACATCGAATTCAAGCAGGTCAACCTGCGCGAGAAGGTGACGGCGGCGGTCGCGATCGTGGGCGTCGGCGAGTCCGAACTGCTGGCGCGGGGCGAGGCGATCCTGCTGCAATCGCTCGACAACGTGCAGGTCAGCGCGTTGCCCGACGACCTGCCGGCCGACATCGAGGTCAACCTCTCGGCCCTGGTCGATTTCGAAAGCGCTATCCATGTCGACGATCTCGTGGTCGACCACGCCAAGGTCGAGGTCCTGACCCCGCGCGACGAGCTCGTCTTCAAGCTGACGCCGCCGCAGATGCGCGACGTAGAGGCCGAGGAGCAGGCCGAAGCCGCGGAGGCCGAGGCCCAGTCCACGGCGTCACAGACGGAAACGGAAGAGGACGGCGACGCCGAATAGCGCTCACTCGCGCGTCCCACCATCGGGGTCATGGAAGGCCGGACCGGTACACATGTCGATATGTGCCGGTCCGGCCTTCCCGCATCCACTCACCTTCCGCCTTGGCAGGACTTGTGAATTGTCGGCGGCCGATCCCGGCCTGCTACTAATGAGAAGTGAAAAGGGGATAGAGCCATGGAACCACAGCCGAACATCGCACAGGGATTCATCGAGCACACCGTCAAGTGGGCGCTCACACTCCCGGTCCAGATCCGGCGTGAGGTCATCGTCTCGGCACGCGACCAAGCACACCTCAACCGGCAGCCCCAGCGGGGCAAAGCGCGTGGCGACTGCTTCGGCGACCCTGCGGTCTGGGATGAGATCGCCCGACGTATCGAGGATGAGGGACATATGCCGGCCGAGTGTGGATAACTCGAGCAAGGGCTTGACTTTAGAACCCATGTCCTACTACAATCTCCCGTGTGATGATAGGGTGTCGGGGCCGGGGACGAGCGTCGCCGGCGTCCGCCCGAGCGCCGCGCGGGAGAGGTAGTAGAGATGTTGGATTGGATTCATAGCGGCCCAAGCGCCCTGACGCTTGGGCTTTTGTCGACGGTCGCCGCGTGCAACGTGTCGCCAGCGGTCTCCGCGCGTGACGCGACGGCGACGGCGCCCGTCGCGACGACCATGGCCGTGAGTGCGAACGGCCACAGCGCCGCCGCCCTCACGCCGGGCTTGCGCATCGGCGTCACCGTGCGTGGGCTACCGGCAGCGTACCGCCCCTACTGCCTTGGCCTGGCCAGCGCGATCGACCGCTACAGTTTGCCGGTCAGTCTCGGCCGCGTCGAGCGGGACGCGCAAGGGACCGGCCGCATCACGGCGATTGTGCCGCCGCGCCTCTTCCCGGCCGAGCCGGCCGGACCCTATCTGCTCTTCGTCGGTGTGTGCACCAGTGTCGCCCCCGACCGCCCCTTCGTCGCGCGCGCCATGGTCCGTATCGTACCGGCGGCAGGCTAGTAGCCGCCTGTCGCCTAGTAAATGTACCGCTGAAACACTTCGTTGTGGCGCGCCTCACCGAGGATGACGAAGGCCATGTGCGTGAAATCGGGCCGCGACGGCTTCTTGCGCAGCGCCATGTTCGCCTCATCCGGCGTCTTGTTGCCCTTACGGTGGTTACAGCGCAGGCAGGCCGTCACGCAATTCTCCCACGAGGTCTGGCCGCCGCGTGAGCGCGGCATCACATGGTCTACGGTGAGCGGACCCGCCGTCGTGCCGCAGAACTGGCAGGTATACTCGTCGCGGCTGAGCAGCGTCTTACGCGTCAGCGGGACTTTGAGGCGGCGCGGGATGGAGACATAGTGGATCAGCCGGATCACGAGCGGCACGGGGAAAGCGATGCGCTCGGCGCGCAGTTGGCGCGAGATATCGTTCTCAATCGCCTCCGCCTTCTCACGGAGCAGCAGCACGATCGCGCGCTGCACCGAAATCAAGCTGAGTGGCTCGAAAGACGCGTTCAAAACAAGTACACGTCCCACGTTGATCCCCCTCCCCCTTATGACGCGTCTGTCACCCGCTTACTCATACATGCCATGTCTATTTCTTTATACAAAAAAGCGCACGGCTCACGGCCATGCGCTGCTACATCCCCATACTACCCCGACGTATCTCCGGGTAGACTTTCGCGTTCCTAGCGCGCTGATGCCGCGCACGGCCATACGGCCATGTACCGCGCCTCCGCTCTTCACGCATAAGCCTCACCCTTGTCCGAAGAGGTGTACTTCCATTTCCAATATAACATAACTCCACGCGGCCTGCCTATTCGTTTATCATATAAGGTATGAAGACTGTTACTCCCGCGCCCGTCGAGCCCGCCGTCCCCGCGCGCCCTCTGCTGGGGCTCGACACGGCGACGCTGCGCCTCTCTAGCCCGCGTGGCGACGGGGCGCGCGCCACCCTCACTCTCACCAACAATGGCGATGGCGCCCTCCGGGGCACGGCCACGGCGCGGGTCGGCGAGACGTGGCTGCGCGTCGCGCCGGCCACGCTAGAGATACCGCCCCACGAGTCGCTTCAACTCGCGGTGACCGCCGCGTCGGCGGACCTCCCTAGCGGCTACCTGCGCGGCGAGATCGCCGTCACCAGTAACGGCGGCGCGGCCACTATTCCCGTCCGCTTCGGCGTCCGCGCCGGGCGCGTCTGGCGCGTGCTCGCGGTCGCCATCGCTGCGGTCATCGCCGCCACCCTGCTCGTCGGCGTGGCCCTCGCGCGGGTCAACGTCGTCGCGCCCCCGCTCTCGCTGCCCACCCTGCCGTCGCTCAGCGCTGGACGCCATGGGATAGGACTCCCGCCGCTTCCGGGGATACACAGCCGCGGCGGCGCCCTCTCTCCGGCCGCCCGCGCCGCTGCCCTGACGGGTATCGCACAGGCCGTTAGGGATAGCAACGCCGTCTGGTTGACCGCGCTGACCCTGCCCTCATCCTCCGCGCTGGCCTCGGTCGAGACGGGCCACGACCTACAAACCACCACCGCCGAGGTCGCCGGACTCGTCGCCGCCGGTGAGCGCTGGCGGATCGCGCAGAGCAGCTTTACCATAGAACCGGGTAGCGTGACCGTGAGCGACGACGGAGCGACCGGCGCGGCCACCGTGGCCAAGACCGAGCGCCGCACTCTCTACGGCACGAGCGTGAGCATGCCCTACGACGACCTCGCCGCCACCTATCACCTGCGCTACGACCTCGTCCGCCAAAACGGCCGCTGGCTCGTCGCTCAGGTTATCGTCGACAGCGTCACGCCGCACACCTCCGCGCGGCCCCTTGCCTCGGTGCAGGACGTTGCCACGCGCGTACTGCCGGTCGTCATGCGTATCGAGGCCGACGGTGTGGCGGGAGGCGCTGTCGGCACTGGCATCGTCGTGCGCTCCTCGGCCGCCGGCAGCGATATTCTCACCAACGACCACGTCGTGACCGGCGCGGGCGGTAACGTCAACGTCGAGCACCGTACCGACGCACGGACGGACGGCCCCTGGCACGCCTCGCAGGTGTACGAGGACCCCGCTGACGACCTCGCTGTGATCCACATCGACCACGGCAACCTGCCCGTGGCCGCCTGGGGCGACCCGGCGACGCTCACATCGTACGCTCAAGTCGTGGCGATTGGCTACGCTGAAGATCTCCCCGGCGGCCCAACCGTCACCTCCGGCACTGTGTCCAGCCTCATGCGCCCTGTTGCTGATGGATCGGGCGACAAGACCTACATCCAGCACTCCGCCACCATTAACCACGGCAACAGCGGCGGCCCGCTCGTCGACATGAGCGGCCGCGTCGTCGGCGTTAACACGCTGAGCCTCGACAACACGCAGGGCCTCTTCTTCGCCATCCCCTTCACGCGCGCCACCCCCGTCATCGCCAACGACACTGGCAGCAACGGTTGAGCGAGTGGTTATAAGGATAATTCGCGCCCCTGAAGCCTGTGGATCGGCGCGCGACGGGTTCTATGCGCTGTGCTATAATCGCTACCGTGCGGCGGCAACGCCGCTCCCAAACCACTAATCATCCCCTAGCGGAGAGGCCGCCACGACTATGGCTTCGCGACACCCCAGCCCCTTACCGCCAACAGATCCAAACCCTTATTATGGCGCCAGCCCCACTGAGCCGACACTTGTCTACCGCGTCGAGGGCGCGCCGCGTCGCCACCGCCGGGGACGCCGCCTCCTGCGCGCCCTGTTGATCGTCCTCTTGCTGCTCCTGGTACTACTTGGTGTTGGCGGAGCCGCCGTGTACGAGGACCCCGCGCTGCTCGCGCCGGTCAGCAGCGCCCTGTTGGGAACGCAGCCGGGGACGGTCGCGTGGAACGGCCACGACCCCGTCAATATCCTGGTGATGGGCGTCGACCAGCGCACCAACGAGCAAACGCGCTCGGACAGCATGATCGTCATGCGCGTCGACCCATCGTCGCACGACGTCAAGATGCTCTCGGTCCCGCGCGACCTATTCGTCACGATACCCTCCGCCGACCCCAACCGCCCCTACGGCCAATACAAGATCAACGCCGCCTATGCCCTCGGCTGGGCCACCCCGCAAGGGCAAGGGCCGCAGTATGCCGCGCTGACCGTCGAGGACGCCCTGCACGTCCCCGTCAACTACTACGCGGTGGTCAAGTTCGCGGGTTTCCAGAGCGTCATCGACGCGATCGGCGGCGTGAACGTTTGCGTGCCGCAGGCCATCAACGACGACGCCTACCCCGCCGATGTGGGCTATGGCTTCGACCCGCTGCATATCAAGGCCGGCTGCCAGAAGATGGATGGGACGCTGGCCCTCAAATACACCCGCGAACGCCACGCGTACGCGCAACAGGACCTTGGGCGCGTCCAGGCGCAGCAGGCTGTGCTCGAAGGCATCACCAAAGGCTTGTTCTCGCCGGGGACGTTGCTGCGCGCGCCGGGCATCCTCGCGGTGGCCAACAACGCCCTGATCACGAATATGCCGCACAGCATGCTGCCGCAGTTGGGGCTGCTGCTCGCCCGCGCCAAGGGCGCGCACATGCGGCACTCCTATATCAACCAGGACGGCGGCTACGTACAAGGCGGTTGGTTGGGCGACCAATTGGGGCTCTTAGGCCATTGGACCAAGATCTGGGGGCTGACCACCGGCCTGTTCGCTGACTCTCAGCTACAGACCGAGCATGCGACGATACAGGTGCGCGATGGGCAGCATACCGCCGGTTTGGCCGCCCTCTACACGACAGTCCTGGGCAAGGTGGGTTTCAACACCGCCGGCTTCGCCCCCCGCAACGCCGACAAGAGCACCTACACGCGCAGCCTCATCGTCGTCAACCAGGACCTCCCCGGCGCCGACTACACGGCGCGCCTGCTGGCGCAGCTGCTGCAGGCCGATGTCGCGTACCGCCACATTGGGACCGACCACGCCCAAATCGTGGCTATCCTGGGCTCACAGGCCGCTGAGGGCTCGTAGCGCGCCCCAGCGGGGGCCTTTGTGATACCCTATCGGTATGACGTGACGGGGTCGACCCGGCCGTTGCTCTTTACCAACCCTCATAGCGCATCCACGTCCCCCTGCCTACACAGGAGGATTATCATGATTCCACAAGGCGAAGTGGCCTTGTTCATTGATTTTGAGAATGTCCGCTACTCGTTGCTCAACAATTACGGGCAGGAGCCGGACCCGCATAAACTAATTGCTAAAGCACGCAAATACGGCATTGTCCCCGTCGCCTTCGCCTATGCCGACTTCAGTAAGCACCCCGATCATTTCGAGCGGCGCTTCGAGTCGGCCGGTATTTCCCGCGTGGACGTCCCACTGCGCGTCCTGCCGGGGGGAAAGGAGAAAAGCTCAGCCGACATCAGGATGGTGCTCGACATCGTCGATACGGTCTTGGACCGCCCCCAAATCCCGACCTACATGCTCATGACCGGAGACGGCGACTTCGTGCGCATCAGCGCGCGCCTCAAGAACCGCTTCGGCAAGAACGTGGTCATCTCGGGGGTGCCCGGCACCATCAGCGGCGATCTCGTCGATAGTGCAACGGCGGCCGACCACATCGAGATCGAGGAGCGGCGTATGGGCGAGCAGGAGGCGCGCTACGTGCGGCTGCTCGGCTGGATCGACGGCCACTGGGAAACGACGACATTCATGAATATCGCGCGTTATATCGCCGGACCGCGGCGACCGCTGGGGCCGGTCGGCCTCGAAGACGCCAAGGCTATCCTCAATTCTCTCGTTCGCCTCGATGTCCTACGCCAGGAAATGGTCGGCCTGTCTCATGGCGGCACGACGCGCGCGGTTCGCCTCAACCAAGAGCACCCGTTCGTGCAACAGGTCCTTGCCGAGTGGCAAGCGCAGGCGGCGGCCCGCCCCGGAGCCGCGCCGCCCGACGAGTTCGGCCCTGCCCCGGGACCCCAACCCGAACCCGGATCCGCTGCCTCCACATTCGCGAACTATTAATTACTCGGCGCGGCAGGGCCGTGGATGCGCTATATGAGGGATGCTTTCTTTCCTCGTCTCCTCCCTGTCTATTCCGGGCGCGCCCCGCGATTGTGATAGTGAGCGCCGTGGGCCTGGCCCTAAAGGACCATGGCAGGGACCGGACCTTAAAAGGTCTGTGTGCAGTCAATCCTCTCGGCCTCATCGGGGTCGTTGGCGTCCCCGTCTGACCCTTCAGGGTCCGTCCCTGCCATGGTCCCTTCAGGGCCAGGCCACGCGGGCGCACCCGTCTATCCCTCGCTTATGGCACACTATAAATGTATCTGTTAGAACTGGTGTGCAAGGATCAATCACTGCCATGAAACGCCTGACCTTCCTGCTGACCCTGCTGCTGTTGCTCCCCGCGACGCCGGCCCTGGCGCGCCCGGCGTCCGGCGGTGCGCGCGCCCAGACGACGCATCCGGTGCGCTTCCCCGCCGATACCGCGGCACACCCCGTCCCTGTCGAGTGGTGGTACTTCGTCGGCCACCTGGCTGACGACGCGGGGCATAGCTACGGCTTCGAAACGACCTTCTTCAAGTTCACGGGGCTGCGTCAGTACTTCCCGGGCTCGCCCTACGATACGGTGTACCGCACCGACGTCGCCATCTCGGACGAGGCGCACGACCGCTTCTATAAATCTATCCAGTACAATCCGCCCGTGAGGGGCACGGTCACCAGCGCGACGCAACTGCGATTGCGGGCCGGGACGATCGCGCTGACGACCCTGGGGCCGCTCACCTACGCCATCCATGGCGCCACTCCGAACGGCCGGGTCGACCTGACCGCCGCGTCGCAACGGCCGCCGATGCTCGTCAACGGTGGCTACACGGGCTGGGGCAGCGGCTACACCTACTACTACTCGCTGACACACATGCAGGCGACAGGCGCGCTGACGCTCGGCGGCCGGCGCATCCCTGTGCATGGCGTGGTGTGGAACGACCACCAGTGGGGCAACATGGGCGGGACCTCCGTGCATGGCTGGGATTGGATGGCGCTGCAGTTGAACGACGGAGCCGACATCAGCCTTGTCAACGAGCACCCCGCCAACTTCGCCGACTCCAAATGGGCGCAGGCGCTCCTACCCAACAACACGCAGCGCTACGTCCATGACGCCACGATCACGCCGCTGGCGCACTGGCGCAGCCCGACGACACACATCACGTATCCCTCGGAGTGGCGCGTACGCGTGCCGAGCCTGCGGCTCGACGTGGTGGTGCGCCCAACCATCCACGACCAGGAGATGGTCGACTCCTACGGCTCGATTGGCGTCAGTTCGAGCTACTGGGAAGGCAGTTGCACCGTCACGGGAACGCGCGCCGGTCACGCAGTGAGCGGCAAGGCTTACACCGAACTCACCGGCTATGGCGCCTCGCGGGGGGCGCCGTAGTGGAAAGAACTGTTCACATTACGCTGCGGGATTTTCGCGCCTACACCATCAAGGTGACTCGCTACGCCGCACAAAGTGTGCTGACGGTCGAGATGGGGGGCGGCTGCGCTGTTTGCCATGGCTGAATATAGGCGAGCAGAGGCAGCTCTCCTTGTGGTGATCTAAAAGGAAAATTCATGGGACAACCAACAGACCCGAAAGCCGATCTTCACCGTTACCTACAGAACGCGCGCGAAGCCATGCTGTGGAAGCTTGACGGGCTCTCGGAGTACGATATCCGCCGGCCCCTGACGCCGACCGGCACCAACCTGATGGGGTTGGTCAAGCACCTCGCCAGTGTCGAGCTGGGGTACTTCGGTGACACCTTTGGACGGCCGTTCGACGAGTCGTTGCCCTGGTTCGACGACGACGCCGAACCCAACGCGGATATGTGGGCCACCGCCGACGAGTCACGCGAATATATCGTCGGGCTATACCACCGGGCGTGGGTACACTCGGACGCCACAATTGACACGTTGGCGCTGGACGCGACAGGCCATGTGCTTTGGTGGCCAGACGACCACAGCGAGGTGACGCTGCACCGAATCCTAGTACACGTGATCGCCGAGATCAATCGGCACGCGGGCACGCTGACATCGTCCGGGAACTCATAGACGGGGCCGTCGGTCTGCGGGACGGCAACGACAACATGGCGCCAGGCAGCCAGGCGTGGTGGGAGAGCTATCGGGATCGGATAGAGCGTGTGGCGCAGGAAGCCAGCCAGTGACTTGAGGTTTGAATCTTTTGGAATATGTCTATGACCATCTTATTGGAATATGTCTATGACCATCTTATTGGAATATGTCTATGACCATCTTAGAAGAATGGCGCGCGGCGCGGCCGCTGTCGCCGGATGCGGAGCAGCGGGCGCGGGCGTTGGTGGAGACGCCCGCGGCGGAGTTGCGCGTGCGCCTGCCGGTCCCGCCGGGTATCAATGGCTGGTGGGAGCCGTACACGCTACGGGCATGTGGGCGGTCGGTGGCGTCGCTGCGGCTGACCAAAGACGCCACGGCCTACAAGCGCCTGGCCGAACGCACCCTGCTTGAGAATGGGACTAACCCCGTCGAGCTGGAGGACCTGTTCCAGGACCTGTGGCTCGACCTGCGCGTGGTGTCGTACCTGGCGACTCCATTGGAGCGCGACGCCGATGGCCCGGTGAAGCCGTTACAAGACCTCTTCTGCGCGCTACTGGGAGTCGACGACGCGCGCGTGCGTCACAGCAGCGGGACACTACGCCTCGATCCGCCCGAACCGCGCGCTGAGGTGTGGCTGCGCGGTTACCGCGCGTGGGACTCGTCGGGCGAGGGTGGCCCCTACTATATCGTGCGCACGCGTCTCACGCCCGACGGACCGCGCACGGAGCCGCGCTTGTTGACGGAGGCGCGCCTGCGGACGATGGTCGATGGTCGATAGTCGATGGTAACGCGGCTCCTACTTGCATGTTTCTCTGGTAACTTTCGACCATCGACCATCGACCATCGACCATCGACCATCGACCATCGACCATCGACCATCGACCATCGACTACCGTCCGGCCCCTGCGGCCGCCGGTTTCGCGGCGCTGAGAAGCGCGGCGAGGTTGCCAAGCAGGGCGTCGGTGGCGCCCTCGGGCAGGCGCGCCATCATCGTCGCGAGGCGTCCCTCGTGCATCTCGGCGCAATCGATCTGCGCCTGTGACCCCTTCTCGGTCAGAGAGATAAGCACGATGCGCCGATCCCCTTTAGCGCGCGTGCGAAAGACTAACCCTTTATTTTCCAGCGCGTCGATGATGCGCACGACCGTGGGACCGGTCACGCCAAGGCTCGTCGCGATATCCTTTTGCGAGAAGTCGCCTTTGAGAGCGATCATGGAGATCACCTGGTACTGGGCAACGGTAAGGTTGCACGGTACACCGCTGCTACGCTTGAAGTCGTCCCTGAATGTACGGTCCAGTTCCGTCAGCAACTCAGCTAACCGCTTGACCTTCGATTCGTCCGGTCCGTCCCCGCTCATCCTGACACCGCCCTACAACTACACCGTCGAGTTTAACGGTTGATATGACTATATAATAAAAGCCGCCGTGCTGTCAACTACGATGTATGTGTTAGACACGTACGCTGTCAAGTAGCCTGCCGACGATGGCATCCGCGGTGAGCCCGTCGGCCTGCCCTTCGAAGTTGAGCAACACACGATGGCGCAGGACGGGATGGGCGAGGGCCTGGACGTCCTCGATGGAGGCGTTGTAGCGCCCATCGAGCAGCGCGCGGACCTGGCCGCCCGTGATCAACGCCTGTAGGGCGCGCGGGCTGGCCCCCGCGCGCACGTAGCGCCGCACCTCGGCTGGGGCGTCCTCGCGCTCGGGGTGCGTGGCCAGCAGCAGCCGCACGGCGTACTCCGCGACCGTCGAGGCGACGGGGACAGCGCGCGCCACGCCAATCATCGCGAGCAATTGCGCGCCCGTCACCACCGGCGTCAAGTCGTCCGGCGGCCTGATAGTGCGCCCGATGATGCCCATGAGTTCCTCGGGCCCAGGAAACGGCACCAATATCTTGAACAGGAAGCGGTCGAGTTGCGCCTCGGGCAGGGGGTAGGTGCCCTCCATGTCGAGCGGGTTCTGTGTGGCCAGCACGAAAAACGGGCTCGGCAGGGCGCGCGTCTCGTTGCCGACAGTGATGGTGCGCTCCTGCATCGCTTCGAGCAGCGCCGACTGCGTCTTGGGCGTGGCGCGGTTGATTTCGTCGGCCAGCACGACGTTGCCAAAGAGCGGACCGGGCTGGAACGAGAAGGCGCGGTGGCCGGCTTCATCCTCACTGATAATGTTGGTGCCGGTGATGTCGGCGGGCATCAAGTCGGGCGTGAATTGCACGCGCGAGAAGCGCAGGCTGAGCGTCTGCCCCAGTGTGCGCACGAGCAACGTTTTGCCGAGGCCGGGAACGCCCTCCAGCAACACATGCCCCCCGGCTAGAACGGCGATCAGCGCCTGGCGTACGACCTCATGCTGGCCGACGACGACCCGGCCGATGGACTCTTCCATGCGCCGGCCGGTCTCCGTGAAGGACCGCACCGCCGCCTCGTCGATACGTATGTCGGGAACTATGGACACTTTTGACTACTTTCCGTGATGCAGCCGGTCGAAATACTGCCGGACCAGCGGCTGGTCGGCGGCGGGGACAGAGCCACTGTTGAGTTCGTTGCGGGCGTTACGCTCGTAGGAGGGCAGCACGGCGGTCAGCGGCTGGTAGCTGCCGCCCGTCGGCGGGGCTTCGGAGCCGTTGGTCGTCGTCGAGCGGCCGGAGCCTTGCGCGCCGGGGACGTAGACGCGGTCACCCTGGTTGCCATTGTGGCCTCCCGCCGTGGTACCGTTGCGGCCGGCGGCGCCGCTGCCGCCGCTTCCGCTGCCCGCGCCTTGCCCTTGTCCAGAGCCGGAGCCCTGGCCTTGCCCCTGCCCGCTTCCCTGTCCCTGGCCTTGCCCCGAACCACTACCCTGCCTCTGCCCCTGCCCTTGACCGCTGCCCTGCCCCTGCCCCTGCCCTTTACCACCTTGCCCCTGACCGCCCTGGCCGCTTTGGGGACCAGAGCCTTTGCCGGAACTGCCCTTGCCCGCGCTACCGGCCTGCCCCGTGGTCGCGCCGCTCTTGCCGGCCGCTTGGCCAGATGGACCGGATGACCCGTCGTTACTCAGGCCCGACACGTCGTTGCGTGCGCTGTCGAGTGCGGCGTTGGCCTTGTCGAGCGTGGCCTGCTGCGCCGCGCTCGCCGCGTCGGCGGCGGCCTGCTGGCCGGCTTGCTGTAGCGCGCTCTGTGCCCCCGTCTGGTCACCCTGCGCCAGCGCGGTCGCGGCCTGTTGCAACGAAGCGCTCGCCGCACTGTTGGCGCCCCCTGCTTGGGCCGCCGCCTGTAGCGCGCGCGCGAGCGCGGCGCGGTCGGCCGGCGACTGCTTGGCGAGGGCGTCGGCAAGCCGTTTGGCGGCCTGAGCGATGGCGTTGGGGTTACCGCTATGCAGCGCGGCGGCCAGCGCCTGCGCGGCCGCATTATGCGCCAGCGCCGCCGCCATGGCCGCGAGGGCGGCGCGTTGCGCGCCCGCCCGCGGGTTGCCGAGCGCCTTGAGGGCGTCCTGGGCGCGGGCAAGGGCTTTGTATGCCTGTGCGCTGGTGCGCGCCGTCGCCAACTCCTTCTGGAGGCGGGCCAGCGCGCGCGCGATACGCGCCTGCCGCAGCTTGTCGGCCTTCGTCAGCGCGGCCGCCGTCGTGGGCGGAATGCCGGCCGCGGCGCGTTGCGCGGTCGTGATGCGCGTCGCGGCGCGCTGGATGTGCGTGCGCGCGGTCACGCGCGCGGACAGGACCCCGTTCTGCGGGTTTGGCAGCAGTAGGGCCGCCAGCAGCAAACAGGTCCCGAGCGCGGGGGCCAGCGCCTCATGACGCGGCGGGCGTAGCGGGAGCCTGCCGCGCAAGTCGATCTCCTTGGAGCGGTCCACGAGTTCGTCGCGCTGTAAACGCAGCATCGGGTCCGCGCGCCCGCCAAACTCCCACGCCGTCGTCAGGCGCTCGCGCAGCCCTAGCAGACGGTCGGCGTGGCGCAGCGTCGTCGCCGGTTTCGGGCGAGTCACGAGCGCCACGACGGTGCCGCCGAGCGTCAGCGTGCAGAAAGCGCCCAGCGCCCACCACGCCGCCCCGGTCCAGGGGACGACGTGCGCTATAAGCAGCAGCGCGGCGGCGACGGCCAGTCCCGCGGCCAGCCCGCGCACGAGCCACGGCACGGCGTGGCGCCAGGCCATACGCCGCAGCACGCGGGCCGTAAAGTCGCCCTCTCGGGGGGAATCGCTCATGCCTCACCACCCGTCGTCGTGGCGGCCACGGCCGGCCGCGCGGCGCGCTGCTGGCGCGGCGACCAGCGCGGGCGCAACAGGCGCACGCTGCCAAGGATAAATAGGGCTGAGAGCAGCACGTCGACGATGGCTTGATCAGCCCAGAAGGAGAGGTTGAGCGGGCCGCCGGTGAAGTAGGTCGTGTTCTGGAAAATCCCCCCGGTGCTGACGACAGCCGCGATGAATCCGATCAGCGGGTCGAGGTAGGCCACGAACGGGAAGGACGCGAGGCCGCCCGAGGCGATGCCGTTGTTGGACGCGCTGAAAACCAAATAGAGGCTCAATAAGAACACCCCCACGGTGAGCGCCAGCGTGGCCAGCAGGCTGACGACGACCGCCGCGCCGCTGCGCCGCATGATGGTGGAGATGAACAGTGACATCGAGCCGATCAGGAGCGTCGAGGCCAGGAAGATCGCGAACACGCTGGCGAACGTGCCTGGGTCGACCCCGCCGAAGAGAAAGACGAGGCTGAACAGGGGCAGCGAGCAGAGGATGAGCAGCACATCGAAGGCCAGCCCGGCCACAAGCTTGCCCAGCACGATGGCGAGTGAAGACAACCGCGTCACCAGCAACAGTTCGAGCGTCTGGCGCTGCCGCTCGCCGCTGATGGCGTCGGCCGTCGAAGCCGGGGTAACGAAGATGATCAGCGCCATCTGGAAGCTGGCCAGCAGGATGAAGAGGAACGAGCCCACGCTGGCCGATTGGGCGTAGCTCTGCGGCGTGTTCTGGCCGCTGAGCGTGAGCAGTGAGACGACCGCCAGCAACGTCAGGTAGATCGTGATGACGGCGGCGGCGCGCCAGCCGCGCATGCGCGTCGTGATCTCTTTGCCCAGGACCGCGTTGACCCGCATCATCCTTCCGCTCCCTCCGACCCTTCGGTCAGTTGCATGAAAATCTCCTCCAGTGAACTGGCGGCCGGCGCGAAGTGCAGCACGGGGATGGACGCCTCGACCAGCGCGCGCAGCAGCGCCGCCGTCGCGGCGTCGTCGCCCGTGAACGTCGCTTCCAGGTCATCGCCGACCACCTGCACGTCGCCGACGCCTGGCTGGCGCGCCAGCGCCGCCACGGCGGCCTCCCGCTGGCCCGCGTCGCCCATCACGCCGACGCGCACGGCGCGCGCGCCACGCAGTGAGCCCAGGATCGCGCCGACAGGTCCCTCGCGCAACAGCTTGCCGCCTTGGATGATGCCAATGTGCGAGCACATCTCGGCCAACTCGAGCAGGATGTGCGAACTGACCAACACGGTCTTGCCGAGGCGCTGCAACTCCTTGACGATCTCGCGCATCTCATAGCGCGCGCGGGGGTCCATGCCCGAGGCGGGCTCGTCCAGCAGCAATACCTCGGGGTTGTGCACGAGGCAGCGCGCCAGGCCCAGGCGTTGCTTCATGCCGCGCGAGAGTCCCTCCACAAAGTCGGCGCGCTTGGGCCCGAGGTCTACCAGTTCGAGCAGTTCAGGGATGGTACGGCGCGCCTCGGCCGAGGGGACGCCGTAGGCGGCGGCATAGAAGTCGAGGTACTCGCTCACCGTCAGGTTATCGTAGACGCCGAAGAAGTCGGGCATATAGCCGATCTTGGCGCGCACGCCCCGCGGGTTGGAGGTCAGCGGGCGACCGTCGACGTAGGCCTCACCGCCGTCGGGGGCGAGCAGCGTGGCCAGGATACGCATCGTCGTCGTCTTGCCGGCGCCGTTGGGGCCCACAAAGCCGTAGATGCTGCCACGCGGCACATGCAGCGAGAGGCCATCGAGGGCGCGCGTGCGCGCATAACTCTTGGTAAGCCCTTCGGCCCACAGCATCGGTGGGGCGGCGTTGGCGGCGCCCGCGACAGGGGCCATCGGCGTTTCTACAGCTGTTATCATCGGATGCTCCCCGAAGCGCCGATCTGGATGTTCTGATCGACGTTGTTGAAAGAGAGGCTGCCGCCGGACGGCGCTTCCAGCCGCAGCAACACACGCCCGTCGTTCGACACATAGGGGGCGGCGTTCTTGACGTCGAGTGAGCCATTGCTCAAGTCGACGTCGCGCCAGTGCCGCGTCCGCCAGTTCCACAGCTGGGCGGTCGAGGCCACCAGTGAGGACGAGCCGTTGGTCGGGTTGGCGACCAGTGAGAGCGTGTCCACCCGCCGCGTGCGGGTCGTCGCGGGCAGCGCGAGCTGCACGTCGACGCGATCGCCCGCGTTGAGCGTCAGACCATTGGAGCCGTTGATCTGGTTGACGGTCGTGCCGACGACGCCCACCGGCAGGTCGCCCGGCGCCAGCGTGAAAGAACCCGGCGACACACCCAGGCCGAGCGGCGCGACCACGAGGTCGAGATCGGTGCGGCGTGGCGACGCGCCGTTGACGGAGAACAGGCCCAGCGGTGTATTGCTCCAGCCGATCAACGTGAGTGGGGCGGATATGGTGGCGGCGGAGCCGCTGGGAAAGACCGCGCCGAGGATGCTGTCGTAACGATTGGTCGCGGCCAGCGTGCCGGATTTGCCGGCGCCATTGTAGCCGCTGTACAGGCCGCTCAACGGACCCGTCGGCGTCCCGTTGAGGCCGCCGGACGCGGCGCCCGGACTCCCGCCGAGGCCGCTGTCGAGGCTGAAAGAGAGCACGCGCACGGTCTCGCCGGGATTAATGCGCGGCAACGCCGCGCTGGCGCCGTTGGCGCCCACGACCACGCAGTCGCGCAAGGTCATCGCCGTGTTGTTCGTCACCGTACCGGCCACCATTTTACCGGACAACACGAGCCGCCCCGTCACCGCGCCCTGTTGCGGCGCCGACTGGTGCAATCCGATGTTGCGCTGCGACCACATCTGCAACCCCATCAAGTGCGCGGTGAGCGGCGTCGCGCCCTGGTCGACGCGCATGCCGAGGGGCGAGCCCGACGAACCGAGCGACGGGCCGTTGGCGGTATCGTCGCCCAGGCCCCAGACCAGGGTCGGGACGGCAGTGGAGGCGGTGAGGTCGTAGTCACCGCGGAAGGGGGCGAAGAGCCCGATGTAGGAATCGGTTTGCATCGCGCGCGCGCCGGGATTCAGGTAGACCACGCTGTCGACGTTGGCGAGCACGTCGCCGCCGTTGCGGGCGTAGGCGATCCCGAACGAGCCGGCGCCGAAGAGCACGGCGACGACGGGGATGGTGACCCAACTCCACTCCAGGCGGCGGCGCCAGCGCAACAATAGGTAATTGCCCGGTCCCAGCACGAGCACGTAGAGCACGATGAGGAATACGTAGACCTGCAGCGCGGGCAGCCCGCGCGAGTAGGCCTTACCGACATCGCCGGTGACGCCGGACAGGGTGTTCTGGCCCGGCTGCCCGAAGTTGGACGTCGTGTTGGCCTGCATGCCGCTCTCGACGAGGGCGTCGCGTGGCCCTTGTAGCGCGGGAGTCAGCGCGCGCTCCCAGAACGTGCTCTGCGCCTGGGACGAGTAGCCCTGAAGAGGGTTGGACGCCGGGTCGAGCGCGCTGTAGACGAGGTGGCCGCGGCCGGCGGGCAGGTCGACGATGAGGGGCACACCGTTGTGCGCCAGCAGGACCGTGGCGCCGGGTCGCGGGGCGGCGACGCTCAACGCGACTTGACTGCCGCCCGTCCCGCCCACGGTCGCCAGCCGCGCCACCTCGGGCAGGGACGAGACGACGGTCGTCGCGTTGAGCGTCGCCGCCAGCAGGTCGGTCGGGAGATGGCCCATGGTCTTCTGGGCATGGGCGCCGCCGACCACGAGCAGCGTGCCGCCGCCGTGGACCCAAGCGCGCAGCGCGTCGAGTTGCGCGCCCGTCAGCGTATCGGATGAATAGTTGGAGAGCACGATGAGGTCGAAGTTGTCGAGAGCCTGTGGCTGCGTATCGAGCGGCATCGTGCCCTCGCCGAACTGCGCCGCCGCCACCGCGGTATCGCCAAGCTTGAGCGCCTGGAACGCCGGGCGTACGGCGGTATCGTCGGAGAGCACGCCGACGGCGAGCGTGTCGCCCGACTGTGGCTGGAGTGTGGTGGCGGCGCGTGAATCAACGGTCTTGCCGCCGACCTGCAGCGAAACGGTGAGCTGCGAGCCTAGATCGGCCGCGCGGACGTAGAGCGTCACCGCTTTGCGCGAGCCCTGCGGCAACTGCACGTCCGCCGTGTAGTTGGTGTGGTACGAGGGGCCGGTATTATTGCCGTTGTTACCGTTGCCCTGAGGGTCGTCGGTGATGACGACGCGGCCGTCCGTGATGTTGTCGCCCTGGTCGTTGCGCAGCGTCACGCGCATGGGGACCCATACCGCGTCCGGATAGGCGGTCGACGGCCCGTTGAGGCGGTAGGTAGCGCCGCCGCTGAATGGGAAGCCGGCCTGGACGCTGGATATGGAAGCGCCGACCCCCGCGCTAGAGGCGCCCGAGCGCACGGCGGAATGGCTGCTGGCCCGTGCGGGGGTCGCGGACCACCACGAGGCGCCCAGGATCAGAGCGAGCGCGAGCGGCGGTAGTGCCCGCGTCAGAATGCGACTAGTCATCGTCCCAAGCTCTCTTCATCTATAGCATATCGCATACGTGCCATGCGCGTCACGACAGCGAAACGTCGGGGCGCCGTCGGTGATGGCCTCTTACCGCCATTATAGGCGCGCGCGACCATCGCGGCTACTAGACTATCCAGCCAGGGCGCGCCACGCGATAGCGAGATGCAGCCTGACCTTAAAAGGTCAGGCCCACGACGGGCGCTATCACTATCATGGACACCCCCATCAATCGCCGCGGACCGCGCCACGGCCCTGCTTATATATAACGGTCTAGTCGGAATAAGAGTAACAGCACGCCAGCGAGCAGCCCTGCTACAGGCAAGCAGCCACTGGGACGCAGCGCTCGCGCGGCGTGGGCGCGGTGGACACGCGCGCCGCGCTCCAGGTTCGCGTCGCGCGCCGCCAGGTCGGCCAGCAGCCGGTACGCCGGCAGGTCCTCGGCCCCCGAACCGTACCGCCGGCGCAGCGCGGCCAGACGCTCCGCGATAACGGCGGGCTCCAGCGCGGCGAGTTCGGACGAGCGCCGCTCGTACCACCACTGCCGCCGGCAGCGCGCATAGGCGCGTACATCGCTGGCCGCGTACAGTCGTCGCATTGGCAATCAGCTGTCGCGAGGGGTCAGCACGCAAAACTCGTTGCCCTCGGGATCGGCCAGGACCACCCACGAGACCTCACCCTGGCCGATGTCGACGCGACGCGCCCCGAGCGCCTGCAATCGCGCGACCTCGGCGTTCTGGTCGTTGGGGGCAAGGTCGAGGTGGACGCGGTTCTTGATAGCCTTCTCCTCGGGGACGGGCACGAAGACAAGGGCTGGGCGAGCGTCGGTCGGGTCATCGGGTGGCTCGATACAGACCTCGTCGGGCTGGGCCAAGGCGACGCGATAGTCGCGCGCCCGGTGCCAGAACTCGGCTAGGGCGGCGGGATCACGGGCGTCGATGGTGATGTTATACAGCCGGCTGGACATTGCCAATTACCTCCTCATCAATCAGGGTCTGTGAAAAGTCGGCGTGCGCTACTGGGAGCGCAGGCCGATGGCGGCGGCGAAGCGGCCGGTGCGGCCCTTGTCGCCGCGGTGCGAATAGAACAGGTCGTGGCGGCAGACCGTGCAGACCTCGGCCACGCTGATGTGCGCGGGGCGCAGACCGGCCTCGCGCAGTTGCTGCCGGTCCATGGCCCAGAGATCGACGTGGTCGCTATGGATGAAGGGGGCGCACCAGGCGGGCAACTCGTGGTGCGGGTCCGAGAAGCGGGCGCAGCAGGGACCGAGGCACGGGCCGACGGCGGCATGCAGGTCGGACGGATCGCTGCCGTAATGCGTGCGCAGCGCCGTGACCGTCGCCGCGAGCACGCCGGCCGCCGCGCCACGCCAGCCAGCGTGCGCTATGCCCACGGCACGACGGCGCGGATCGACGAAGATGACCTGCGCGCAGTCGGCGGCGGTTAGCACGAGCGTCACGCCCGGATCGTCCGTCACCAGTGCGTCGACGCGGGGGATGTAGCGCCCGCCGCCGTCGAGCGGTTCACCTGTCGTCGTCCCATCGACGCGCGTGACGTCGACGCCATGGACGAGGCCGGCCATCACCAGCCCCTCGCGCGGCCGGTCCAGCGCGGCCAGGACGCGGGTGCGGTTGGCGTCGACGGCGGCAGGGTCATCGCCGATCGACGAACTCACGTTGAGCGAGTCATAGGGCGCAGCGCTGGCGCCGCCGCGCCGCGTGAAGACCGCGTGCGCCGCGACGCCCGCGGGGTCGAGGCGGTCGAACACATAGTAGGGCGGTGAATCAGCCGGCGCCACGCGGCGCATCGTTGGTAGCTCCATGACAGAAGCTTACCGCACGACGCTCGGACGAGCCAACGCCACGAAGCGTGGCGCGTGCTGCGCGAGCGTATCGAGCACCTGTTCAGGCGTGTGCAGCGGTTTCTTTAAAGCGGCGGCTTGCTGGCGGATAATGAACGCTACAAGCTCTGGGTCAGCGTAGTACAAGCGCGTCAGGAAATCATCGGGGCGTTGAGCCTCGACTCCGTACGGATTCAAAGAAGCGCGAGAGAAATGCTTCGTGTTGACCGTGACAATAACGGGGGCATGACCATGGATAGCCGCCGCCAGTACATGCCGATCCTTCTCGTCGTTGGTTAGGACAGGAATAAGAGCTTCATAGCCCAAAACGGTCGCCTGTGGGAAGAAACGTTGCATCTGCGCCCTGAGATGGTCCACCTGCTCCACGGTCATACGGTTTGTACCGATAAGATGGCGCGAAACTTCATCGAGGATCTGGCCGCTCCACATAGCGTCATACAATCCAGCCCTCGCGGCGCGTAACAATGTGTCGCGCAATGATGCGGGAAAGAGGACATTGGCGTCAAGAATGGCGGCGAACCGCGCTGTCATGCTACGCACGATTCAATCATACGCGTTGTTCTGTTGAGCAACGGCAAGCATCCACGCGGCGAACTCATTGAATTCCTCATGGCGGTGCTTTTCATAGGACAAGAGATCGTTGAGCCGAACGCGCCGGTGAGTACCCACCTTGATGTAAGGAATAGCGCCATCCTCGAGCAACTTGATAAGTGAAGGGCGGGATACATTCAGGAAGTCAGCCGCCTCTTGCGTCGTCATCTCCTTGTGCAACGACGTGACTGTCACCGCATCCCCCTGTGTCAAGAGGGGAATAGCTTGCCGGAGGATCTTACGAATGGACGCGGGAAGGTCCAGCGCCTGACCATCGAGCGTGGTCAAGCGGATCTCGCCCCCCGTGCCGTCCCGCGCGGAGTCATCCAGCAGCCGCGCCACCTTCCTGACGGCGTCGACCTCGCGCTCGTCCGCCGTCACCGGCTCGTCGTGCCGGAGTTTGGGCTCCGCCGCCATATCACGCCCTCCTAATCGCTCTCTGTTGCCGCCGGACCCGCGAGTGGGCGCCAGTCCATGTACCCATAAGTGTAGCGATATCGGGAACCAACCGCAATAACCGAAAGCAGTAAAGTAGGGCAATCGCATTATAAAAGGCTTGCCGCAGAGAGGAAAGGAGGCGATACTGGGGCAAAAAGGGGAGGGGAAGCGATGGACGACGGGGTGACGTGTACGAGCATGGCGCATTTCGAGACACTGTTCGAGGCACTGGAGGATCCGCATATCGAGCGCGCCAAGCAGCACGCGTTGTTGGACATCATGACCATCCTGCGCCATATCGCGCTCAACCTGTTCCGTCAGGACATGATCGCGCGCCGCGGTATCAAAGCTCGTCGCCTCAAAGCCGGCTGGGACCTCCCCTATCTGCTTACAGTCCTTGCCGGTTAAGAGGTATATCGTGTCGGTTTCATTCGACCGCGCCGCGGATTACTACGATGAGACGCGCGGCTACCCGTCCGCCGTGGCCGCGCGCATCGGTCAAACCCTGCGTGACGCGGCGGCCGCCACGCCCTCGTCGCGCCTGCTGGAGCTTGGCGTCGGCACTGGGCGCGTCGCCTTACCGATCGTCGAGGCCGGCGCCGGCTACCACTACACGGGGATCGACCTGTCCGCGCGCATGCTGGACGTGCTGCGCGCGAAGCTGCGCGCGGTACCCGGCGCGGCGGAACGCGTCACGCTCGTCGAGGGCGACATCATGGACCTGCCCTTCGCCGATGGGAGCTTCGACGCCGTGCTGACCACGCACGTCTACCACCTCGTGGCCGACCGCGCGCGGGTCGCCGCCGAGAGCGCGCGGGTGCTGGCGCGGCGGGGCGTCCTGCTCAACGGGCGCGACGAGACGCCCGACGGCGGCGCCCGGCAGGAGGTGATGGCGGCGTGGGACGACATCCTGGAGGCGTTGGGGTGGCAGCGGCCGGACGTGGGTCGCCACACGTCGACCATGCGCGTGACAGAGGAGTGGCGACGGCTGGGCGCGACGGTCGATGAGATCGAGGGACTCGAGTGGGAAACAGCCTGGGCGCCGGCGCGGGAGGTCGCGTCCATGGCGCGACGGCAATGGTCCGGCACATGGTCGGTACCCGACGACATCTTTGACGAGGCTATCGCGCGGCTGCGCGCCTGGGCCGCCGAACACTATGGCGCCGCGCTCGACACACCCGTCCCGCGCCGGCGCCGCTTCGTCATCGAGCGCGGGCGCTTGTTAGGAGCTAACAGCTGACGACTGACAGCTGACAGCTAGACAAAAGGAGGCGGCCGCGGGGCACAGCCCAAACCCCGCGACCGCCTCTTACTGTTAGTATCGGCGGCGTCCCACCGCCTCCCGTAGTACCCGAATGGGTACCCCATGCGTTACCCCTTTCGGGTACCTCGCTACGAGTAGTTGGGGATAGAGGCGACATGGCGTAGCATAGTAGCAGATGATAGTTCGCCGATAACCAACAGGGAGCCTAGCAATGGTAACACTCGCCATCCCCACCGACGCCGATGCGCCGGCCGTCTATGGGCCTCTACAGGGACAATGGACGTATGCTGACTGGGAGCGGTTGCCGGACGACGGCAACCGCTACGAGATCATCGATGGAGTCATTTACATGACAACCGCCCCTAGCACCTTCCACCAATGGATTGCCTTGCAACTCGTTCGGCGCGTCGCGATCCCCGCCGAGGATCAAGGGCTGGCCTACTCCTTTTTCGCCCCCATTGGCGTCCTTATGCCCGGCTGTGACCCCGTGCAACCGGATTTTGTCGTCGTGCTCTCATCTAAAGCGGCGATTATCCGTGATCGCCGCGTTCGAGGAGTCCCGGATCTTCTCGTGGAGATACTGTCGCGCGGCAATGCCCCCTACGACCGGGAGGTGAAACTGGCCGCCTACGCGCGCGCAGGCGTACCCGAGTACGCCATCGTCGACCCGCGCGCCCGTACGCTCAGCCACTACCAACTCGGCACGCAGGGCGCCTACGATTCCCCGCGCGGCTACAGCGCGGCCGAGGCGTTGAGCTTCGCCTGCCTACCCACGATCACCTTCACCGTCGGCGACCTCTTCGCGGGCGCGCCCGACACGACGTTGTAGCCGCGCTAATGCTGATGCTTGCCGTGACCACGGCATCGCGTCCGCAACGGCGATCCCCGCATCGCGCTATGACTGGTCCGGTGGGGTTTGCGTGGCGCGCAGCATCTCCAACTCTACCTCGGCTCGTCGCGCGCGCTCCTCGGCGTCCTGGCGCGCCTGCTCGGCGTCCTGGCGCGCCTGTTCAGCGTCCTGGCGCACTTGTTCAGCGTCCTGGCGCGCTTGTTCAGCGTCCTGGCGCGCCTGCGCATCCCGCGTCAACTGCTCCTGGAGACCTATGACCTGCGCGCGCTCCGCCTGGTAGTCTTGGCGCACCTCGTCGCCCACGCGGATCGGCGCGTCCGTCGCCGGGTCGATTACCCGCAGGTAGGTCCCCGCCGGTTCCCACTCGGTCCCCGACGCCCACGCCGACCGTAGTTCCGCTCTCAGCAGCGGGCTCCATACGCCCCCACCCGGCAGCAGCAACACCTCTTCCAGTCGCATCTCATCACCTTCACCCTGTAAAGTGAAGGCACGCAGACGCGGAGGAGCCAGGGCTGTGGGGTCGTACACGTAGTACTCGCGCACGCCCATCCACCCATACAGCGTGCGCTTGCCGCGTGGCGCCGTGCTCAGATCATGCCGCCATGTGCTTGGCGAGGCAATCTCGAACACGATGTCCGGCGCTTTGCCCTCCTCCCAGGTGAACCATGCCTCGCGGCTACCCGGCGCGACATCGAGGGCGACGTAGACGTCGGGCGAGAGGTTGTCGCGCTTATTAGCGGGGTTGTAGTAGAGGAATTGGTTGCCCCCAATAGCGGCGCGCGTGCGGCCCTGCGTTTCCAGCAGCTGGCGCAGCGCGTATTGTAGGCCGATCATCTGTATTTGGTTGATGAAGTTCTCGGCCATGGGCTTACCGTCGCTCGTGGGGAACGAGGCTAGGTCGACGTCGGACGGCGCGAAGGCCGACGCTAGCTTCGGCGTCGTGGCGGCTGTCCTGTAGGCGCGCATAGCCATGGCTCATCATCCCTCCGCTGCTAGATCGTCTGGTCCTGATACATGGAGTGTATCACCGCGACCGTGACTTCTCACAGGAGGGGTTGAAGGGCGTCCCCGCTTATGCGCTAGCGCAGCACCCTCGGCTGCGCAATCGGTTGATGGCCGCGACGGCGCCGCTACCGATCACGCCGTAAACCAGGATATGGCCGGCGATAGCCCCAGGGCTATCGTGGAGGACCAGACCCGCCACGACATGACTTACCAGCGCCCACAATGCCCACGCGCTAACGATCAAAAGGATGCTTATCGCAGCGTAACGCACGTCTATATCCCTCCGCGTGACACACGCCTACTCAATTCTTCCTGATAGGCAGCGCGATCACATTGCTGACATCTCTAGCCTGAATTATTCATGAGCACTTTGGTCTAATCAGATTGACCGCATCTGGCTGAACAACCCACCCCTGTAGACCGGCTGAAGCGGCCGTAGAGCCGATTTTGGCGCCCAAAGTGGACTCTGGGAGCCTGCAAGGCCGCCATCGGCAACCAATCCAATTCGATGAATGTTTTCATGAATAATCCAGGCTAGGCTCGCCCGCGGGTTCCACTGCGGGCTCCGGCGCGGAGGCGAACGCGTAGTTGTCCTTGCCCTCGCGCTTGGAGCGGTACATGGCGTTGCCGGCCGCCCGGATCAGCGCGGCGGCGTCGTGGCCGTCGTCCGGGTAGACGCTGACACCGATGCTCACCGTGACCACGGCGTCGCGTCCGCTCTCCTTCAGGGGCATACGCGCGCCGATGGCCTCGATGATCTTGCGCGCCACCGCCGCCGCGTCCTCGCGCGCCCCAATATCGGGCAGAATGACCGTGAACTCGTCGCCGGACAGCCGCGCCACCATGTCGCTCTCGCGCGTGCAGCGCGCCAGCCGCCGCCCCACCTCGCGCAGGAGTTCGTCGCCCGCCTCGTGACCAAGCGCGTCGTTGACCCGCTTGAAGCCGTCCAGGTCGAGGAATAGCAGGGCCACGCGCTGGCCGTAGCGGCCCGCCTGGGCGAGAGCCTGGGCCAGGCGGTCGGCGAAGAGCGCGCGGTTGGGCAGCCGAGTGAGCGGGTCGTGGTAGGCCAGGTAGGCCAGATCGTCCTCCACGCGCTGCCGCTCGATGGCGTCGCGCAGTGTGCGCGCCAGCAGATCCCCGTCTACCTGGCCCTTGATCAGATAGTTCCGCGCCCCCTCGCGCACACCTTTGATGGCGAGCGCCTCGTCGGAGTTTCCGCTCATCACGACGATAGGCACATGGGGCACGGCGGCGCGCAGGCGCTTGACGCCCGCCAGCCCCTGCTCATCGGGCAGCGAGAGGTCAAGCAAGATCACGTCGATACCACCCTCGCGCGCGCGTTCAAGCGCCGCGCCGAGCCGCGTGACGTGCTCGACCGCGAATCCCGGCGCGGGGACGTGGCGAGCGCCGGCCAGGAGTTCGCGCACGAGGCGCGCCTGCGGTAGGTCGTCCTCGACGAGCAGAACGGTCAGCGCCGTCATGCCCACGCCCTAATGACCGGCTGTCGCGCCTGCTGTAGGGGCGGCGTGGCGGCGCGCCACGCGTGATAAAGGGCGAACAGGGTGCTGACGAGTGCTGCCATCATCGTACGTTTTCTCCACGGGTCATGCCGGAGCGGTCGCGAAGACACCGCGCCGAACCACTGTGGTTTATGGTAGTGTAGGACCCGGAGTGTAGGGTATAGGAAGAAGGTACTTTCTTCCGTGTTAACGAGCAGTACAGGCGCGTTCGACCTCTGGCGATGAGGTCGTTTGACAGGCGGCTAGTAGATCTCGGGTCGCCGCGGATGGACGCGCAAACGCTCGGCGGTGATGATGGCGCCAATAGCCTCGACCGCCTCGTCGAGCCGGCCGTCATGGTTGACGACGGCGTAGTCGTAGTGCTCAAGCGCGGCCATCTCTTTGTAGGCGTTATCCACGCGCACCTCCAGTTCCGCCTCCGATTCGGTGCGGCGCGCGCGCAGCCGCGTCACCAGCTCGTCGAGCGACGGCGGCGCCAGGAAGATGAACACGCCGTCGCGCGCGCGGGCGCGCACCTTCTCGGCCCCCTGCACGTCGATCTTGAGCAGCACATCGCGCCCTTCGGCCAGTTTCTCGCGCACCTGTGCGATAGGTGGCCCGTACAGGTTGCCGTACACGTTCGACCACTCCAGGAACCCGTCGCGTGCGATCGTTTCCTCGAACTGTTCGCGTGTGAGGAAAAAATAGTCGCGGCCGTCGACCTCGTTTTCCCGCCGCTCGCGCGTTGTCGCCGTCACGACGTAGTAGATGTCGAACCCGCGCTCCTTGAGGCGCGCGATGGCGACATCCTTGCCCACACCACTCGGCCCCGATAAGACGACCAGCAGGCCGCGACGCCCCTCTTCCGACATTATCCCTCCAACGCTATACACTAAAGTATTATGGCCTATGATTCCGTCACCACCTCCGCCGTCGCCGCCGAGTCCCGGGGGGCGCTGCTCCAGGGCCGCGTCGACAAGGTGATCCAACCATCCGCGTCCGCCGTGGCCCTGTTCATCCGCGCGGGCGGGGCCAACCACACGCTGCTGCTCTCAGCGCATCCGCAACAGGCCCGCGTGACCTTGACCGGCGAGCGGCTGGCCAAGGCGTTCGATGAACCCAGCTCATTCGTCATGCTCCTACGTAAATACATCGAGGGCGCGGCGCTGCTCGAGGTCCGGCAGGTCGGACACGACCGCATACTGCGCCTGACTTTCCGCACGCGCGCAGCCTCCGTTACTATTATCGCCGAGGTGATGGGCAAGCACAGCAACATCATCCTTGTTGACGATAAGGATACCATTCTTGGCGCGCTCAAGCACATTACGCCCACGATCAGCCGCTATCGCGTCGTGCTGCCGCGCCACCCCTACATCTCACCCCCCGCGCAGACGCAGCCCGCGCCGCATGAAGGCGCGCCCAAGCTCGATCCTTTGAACCACGCGACGACGGCCGGCACAGTGGCGCTGGCCCTCGCCGACCGCCCCGACGACACGCCGCTGGCGACGGCCTTGCTCGACACCCTGGCCGGGATGAGCCCGCAGTTGGCCAAAGAAGTCGTCTATCGGCTGGCCGGAGCGACCGACGCCGCCCTCGGCGCGTGGCGCGCGCGGCTCGCGGAGGCGCTGGAGCTTACGCAGGGACTGATGACACCGGAACGGTGGGAGCCGAGCATCGCGCGGCGCGACGGCAAGCTGCTGGGCTGGGCGGCCCATCCGCTCATGCAACACGGTGTCGCGCCCGCGTTGTACCCCACGGTGTCAGCCGTTCTCGACGAGGTGTACCGCGAGACCGGCGACACCGAGAGCCACGACGCGTTGGGCTCCGTGCGCGACGGTCTACGGACCGCGATTCTATCTCACCGCGCCCGCCTCGACAAGAAGGCCCATTCACTGCGCGCGGGGTTGCGACCGCGCGCGGAGATCGACGCGCTGCGCCACCAGGGCGAGATGGTGCTGGGTTACGCGCACGATATCGCGCCCGGCCAGCGTGAGCTGCGCCTCGACGACCCGCCCATGGTCGTCGCGCTCGACCCGACGCTGACGCCGCCGGAGAACGCGGCGGCCCTCTTCGCGCGCTACCGCAAGATGCGCGACGCGCAAGAAAAAGTGCCGCCTTTGCTGGAAGAAGCCGAGGAAGGCGTGCAATTCCTCGACCAAGCGCTCCTATTTGTCGAGCAGGCCGACGCGGCGGGGGCGCTGAAAGAGATCCGGGACGACGTGGCGGCGGCCGGTTTCGCCCTGCCCGGCGCCAAGGGGAGCGAGGCCAAACCGGCCAAAGCGGCGAAGGGGCCAGCCGGCGCGAAGGGTAAGGGCGGCAAGTACCACCCTGGCGGCAAAGAGGCGCCGAAAAAAGGCGCCGCCACGCCGGCCCTGCGCTTCACCACGCCGGAGGGGCTGGAGGTGCTGGTGGGCCGCAGCGCGCGCCAGAACGAGGTCGTGACCTTCGACCTCTCCGCCAGCGGGGACCTGTGGTTCCACGCGCGCGGCATGCCCGGCTCACATGTGGTGCTCAAGACGGGGGGGCGCGCCCCGTCCGACGCGAGTGTGGAGGGCGCCGCAGCGCTGGCCGCCTACTACAGCCGGGGCCGCGGCGCCACGACCGTCCCCGTCGACGTCGTCCCCGCGCGCAACGTGCGCCGCGTCAAGGGCGGCAAGCCTGGCCTGGTGCGTATCAGCGGCGAAACGACGCTCAACGTGCGCCCCCGCGCGGACTTACCCGGGTGACAGGACCTCTTGCCCGAACGTTTCGATATGGAATCTGATAGCTAACGTTATTGCCTACAAGTTAAGGTTCTGAGCCACATGTCAAGTACCCGCATTTCCGCCGCTCGGGGTGGCAAAGGGAGCGTAGCAGCATATACGCCGTACTTCCACGAGCCTTTTGCTCCCACACACGGC
>JAABUJ010001361.1_pt1 | contig 36801 bp, 31 predicted proteins | sample 5559131 | NCBI WGS metagenome assembly JAABUJ01 (sample SAMN10711875, study PRJNA513366) | rock metagenome | isolation source: Antarctica rocks | place: Antarctica: Victoria Land, Mt New Zealand nord | collected 2016-01-07 | reverse complement strand
ATTATCCGCCGCCTTCCTGGCGGCGGCCACATGTGATCGACGCATGGCCGCAGCCAGGACGCCCCACCCGGACAGCGGCATCCCAGTCACGCAAACCATCGCTTCGTTCTCTCCGACAGACTGCTAGACGCCCGTGCTCCTGTGGCTCCAGGACCATATCCTCGTGCATGAGTGTCCCTGCCGCTCTACTCATCAGGGGCTCCGTAGATACTCAGAACCGTGTAGGTCTCGCGATCCGAGACAATAACAAACGTCGACGTATCGGTCACGCTCTCAAAGGCGGTGATGATCGCGGGATGCCCCTGCGCCTCGACCTCGCGCTCGGGCAGCGTCCGAATGCGCGGATGGATACGCCAGAAGCGCCGGCCCTCCGGTAAGGAGAGAGCAAGGTGGGGCAGAGTCGTCCAGTTGGCGGTGTCGCAGACGGGGCAATACATGTACGCGCCACGCCTGTGCTGTTGCGACAGGGGAATGCGGTGCGCCGTCGGTAGTCGTCGCAGCATGGGGGTCATGCGGCTACAGGCGGGGCACGATATCGCCCCATGAGAGAGGCCCTGCCGATAGAGAGAGGCCCTGCCGATAGAATGTGTTACTCCACACTTGGATGCGCGAGAGGGCGGGCTTGTACCCTTTCACCCCCGCGAATAGCTGCCTCCCGTGTCCATGCGTATAGATGGTGTCGGACACGAGGAAACAGGCGGGGCAGCGCAGGGTGAGCTCGGTGTCGGGTCTATCTGTCACGAAGCGGCCGAGCAGGCGCCGTTGTCCGCACTCCGTACACCAGAGACGCGTTTCCATCCAGCCCTCGCCCTCACTGTCTCCTATCGTCATCCCGTACGCGGCCGCCTCGTCGCGGAGATCTGTCGTCAACGTACGGCGTAGGGCCAGCTTGCCCCGTTGCAGCCGCATGGCGACCGCGCCCTCGCTCAGGCCCAAACGCTCCGCCACCTCGGTGTGCGGCAACTCCTCGATGTAGCTGGCGACGAGCGCCTGACGGGTTGCCGCCGGAAGGAGCGCGAGGGCGCGGTCAAGCAAGCGGGCCAACTCACCGCGCTCCAACTCGAGTTCCACATCGAACGAGTCGATGGCCGCGTCCTCTAGCGCGGACCTCGCTGCGTCGTCGTCGCGCATCGGCTGTAGGCGATGGATCTGTTCGCGAACATGGCCGCGCGTCCAGCGCTGGCAGACATGGCGCGCGATGGCCACAAGCCATAACCAACGCCCCTCTTGGTCATGAAGCATGTGCGCGTGTCGCCATGCTTCAATCAGAGTCTCCTGCGCCAAATCTTCGGCAGCCTCTCCGTCGCCCGTGATTCGCGCGCACAGCCGCACCAGCCGTGGGCGTTCGGATGGCAATATAACCTCCCATCTACCGCCATGCTGTCCTATCTCAATTGTCACCGCAGTCTCCTTACTCCCTCGCCAGGGACGGCGCCGCACATCCACCATATACACATCGCACGGGGAGCGCAAATACTAACGCGGTTTTTGAGACATCTTTGCCGGTTGCGATGGGAATCACGATAATAATGGTAATCACAATCATCGAAGCGACGACACGCGAAACAGCCGGATCACACAATAAGCGCCGCGCCGGGGGTCGTCTGTCGTCCCCAACGGTCTATTGCCAACACAGGCGCAACCTTTGAATATCGTACACGGCACATGGATCCCCGACGAGACGGACGAATTCGCCCAGCGCGGCGCGTTCTACCTGTGGGTGGAAACGGACACGCCGGCGCCGACGACGCGATCCCATGCCAAGGACGGCGACGACGCGCCACCCGCGCATCCGCGCCAACTCGCGCGCGCCGAACTCGAGGCGTTCTTGCGCGAACAACTGGGGATGCGGCACGTCCTCCCCGACGCGATGGCGCGCGCCATCACAAACGCCTATTTCTCGTTGCCAAGCGCGAATGGCGCGCCGCTCCCCTCCGTCGAACTCGCACGCTACGTCGACGAAGAGACGCCCGACGAGTTCGCGCTGGCGCCGTGGCAGGTGTGCTGCTATCGCCTTGATCGGCCCATCCCGGCGCTCCACGATATCTATGTCCGCGCCCTCCATGACGCGGAGGAGTTCCAACTCGGCGCGGATCTGCTGTTCTGGCATCACTACACGCGCGAGCTCAAGGCCATCATCGCGCGCGACCACTACATCCCCGCCCTCACCTATCACGAACTGGCGCCCGCCAAGGGCAAGCGCAAGAAGGCCAAGGTCCAAGCCGAGTTGTACCCCGCGTGGGAATTCGTGTCGGCCCCGTACGAGGCGGCGATTGAGCGCTACGCGGCGTGCCTACCGCCCGTCTGCGCCGCCGGCGCCGCGACACCCGACGCCGTAGGGACGCTCTACGACGCGGAGACACTGCTGCGCCACGCCGCCGAGATCCTGCTATACGATGCCGTCACCAGCGTTCCCACGACGGCCAAGCTCGAGCAGCAGATCGCGGGCTCGCTCCTCGACACCTGCCTCTTCCCACAGGGACACACCTATGGGTACGGCTACGGTTACGCGTTCTCCTCCGTCCACCAGCCGGTTGGGCCGTCGCTCGAGGAGTACAAAGAGTGGGCGGCCTGGCGCGAGGGCTTGATCGGGGCGCACACGGCGGCCGCGTTCGCGCTCTGCTTCCGCCTGCGCGAGGCGCCGCCGGACGACGTCGACGACTGGCGCGTCGAGTTCCTCATGGCCTCGAAACGCGACCCATCGCTCAAGCTGTCGCTGGCCGACTACTGGTCTCTCGACGGCGCGGCCCACGAGAGAGTCATGGAGCAGTTCGGCGCCGACGTCGAGCGGACCCTGCTGCTGGCCCTGGGCTCGGCCGCGCGCATCTACCCCAAGGTATGGGAGGGGCTGGAGACCGCGCAACCGGCGGGCTTCCGGCTCAACCTGGAAGAGGCGTTCGCCTTCCTGCACGAGCACGCCTGGGTCCTGGAAGACGCGGGATACACCGTCATCGTGCCCTCGTGGTACACCCCACAGGGCCGGCGACGCGCCAAGATCAAGCTCAAGACGTCCGCGCGGCCTGGGAGTGGGAGCGGGACGCCCGCCAAGAACGGCGGCTACTTCAGTCTAGACGAGATCGTCGACTACCAATACCAACTCTCGATCGACGGACAGCCCGTCGCCGAGGAGGAGTGGCGCCAACTCGTCGCGGCCAAGACCTCACTGGTGCAGTTCCGCGGCCAATGGATGGAACTCGACCGCGATGCGATGCGGGGGATGCTGGAGTATTGGCAATCGCGCGGAGAAGGCCGGACCGAGATGTCCCTGATGGAACTGCTGCGGGTGGCATCGGGCGACGAGGATGAGGTCGAACTTGACCACGACGACATCCTCCGCGACATGCTGTCCCGCCTGCGCGACAAGAGCGCCTTCGCCCCGGTCGACGACCCGCCCAACCTGTGCGGCGCGCTGCGCGACTATCAGAAGCGCGGCGTGGCCTGGCTGCAATATTTGGAAAGCGTCGGCTTAAACCCTCTGCTCGCGGACGATATGGGCCTTGGCAAGAGCGTCGAGGTGATCGCCCATCTCGTGCATGAGAAAAACGAGACGGCCGGCGTGGGACCAACGCTCTTGATCGCGCCGACCTCGGTGCTCGGCAACTGGCGCAAGGAATTCGAGCGCTTCGCGCCGCACCTGCGCACGCTGACGCACCACGGCCACGCGCGCATCAAAGACGCGCGGGAGTTCGCGGCGGCCCGCGCATCGTGCGACGTCGTCATCACCTCGTTCGCACTGGCCCGCCTGGACGAGAAGCTGCTGCGCGGGCAAGAGTGGCGACGCGTCGTCGTCGACGAGGCCCAGAACATCAAAAATCCGCAGTCGGCCCAGGCCAAGGCCATCGCCAAGTTGCCGGCGCGCCGCCGCGTGGCCCTCACCGGAACGCCAGTGGAGAATCGCCTGCTCGACCTGTGGTCGATCTTCAACTTCCTCAACCCCGGCTACCTGGGCAAAGAGGCGCAGTTCCGCAAGAGCTTCGAGGCGCCGATCCAGAAGGACAACGACCCCGGCACAGCGGCTACGCTGAAACGGCTCGTCGAGCCGTTCATCCTGCGGCGCGTCAAGACCGACAAGAGCATCATCGACGACCTGCCCGACAAGATCGAGCAGAAGGTCTACTGCCCGCTTACCCACGAGCAAGCCTCGCTTTACGAGGCGGTCGTCAAGGACATCGCGGAGAAATTGGAGTCGGCCGAGGGTATGGAACGCCGTGGCCTGATCCTATCGACGCTGATGAAGCTCAAACAAGTCTGCAACCACCCCGCGCAGTTCCTGCAGGACGGCAGCGACTTCAGCGGCGAGCGCTCGCACAAACTCGGTCGCCTTGGCGAGATGGTCGAGGAGGCGCTGGAGAGCGGGGAGAGCCTGCTCGTCTTCACCCAGTTCACCGAGATCGGGGAGGCGCTGGAGCGGTATATCCGGCACACCCTGCGCCGCGATACCTACTATCTCCATGGCGGGACGAGCGCGAAGCGGCGCGAGGAGATGGTGGCGGAGTTCCAGGACCCCGAGACGGAACCTTCGGTGTTCATCCTGTCGCTGCGCGCCGGCGGTGTCGGGATCACCCTGACCAAGGCCAACCACGTCTTCCACTTCGACCGCTGGTGGAACCCGGCCGTGGAGGATCAGGCGAGCGACCGCGCTTTTCGCATCGGCCAGCGCAAGAACGTCTTCGTGCACAAGTTCGTGACCCTTGGCACGATGGAGGAGCGCATCGACGCTATGATCGAGGACAAGAAACGGCTCTCTTCATCGATCGTGGGGACCGACGAGGCGTGGCTGACTGAGCTTGACAATGACACATTCAAGAGCCTGATCGCGCTGCGGCGCGACGCGATCCTGGAGTAGCAGGCTATCATTCATAGAGGAGCAGGGGGAGGATGAGCGATGGCGCACGGTAGCCACACCTGGTGGGGGCAGCGCTTCATCGAAGCGCTGGAGCGGTTCACCGACCCGAGCCGGTTGGGCCGGGGACACTCATACGCCACTAGCAACAAGATTATAGCCTACGGCGTCGCCGACGGCATGGTAACGGCCAAGGTGCGCGGCTCGGTCAACCCCTATTTCGGGGTCTACAAGGAGCCGCGCTACACGGTCACCATCACGCTGACCCCGATCATCCCCGCCAACTGGTCGAAGATCATCGCGCGCCTCTCCGCGCAGGCTGGCCCCGTAGCCAAGCTCCTCGCCAACGAGATGCCCGACAGCATCGAGGCGGTCTTCGCGGACCTGGGCCTGCACCTGCTGCCCCACAACCGGGCCGACTTCGCGACCGACTGCTCGTGTCCCGACTACGCCAACCCCTGCAAGCACGTCGCGGGAGTCTGCTACATGCTGGCGGCGCAACTCGACCGCGACCCCTTCCTCCTGTTCGAATTGCGCGGGCTCTCGCGCGACCGTCTGCGCGAGGAGTTAGCCGCCTCGCCGCTGGGCAAGATCCTCTCATCCGAGCTAGAGCCCAGGGACATCACGCCCCAATCGGCCGCGTCACTCTACACGCGTCCCCATCGGGAGCCGGCGCGCGCGGACGTTACCGTGCGCGAATTCTGGACCGGGGCCAAGCGGCTGCCGCCGCTCGACGCGGCGCCGTCCGGTCCGAGCGTCCCGGCGGCGCTGATCAAGCGGCAAGGCGACTACCCGCCGTTCTGGCACAAGGACACGTCCTTCGTCGAGGTCATGGAGGACATATACAACCGCGTGCGCACAAAAAGCCCGCATATGAAGTAGCCACTGCACGAAGGCTCCGAGCAGGAGCAGGCCGACGACGGCCAAGCCGATGATCCACGGGGAGCCCCAGGCGTATTGCTGGCCGCCCCAGACCGTGATCAGCAGGAGCGACACCACGGCCGCCACCAGCAGCGCCGCGCCCAGGTAGTCGATCTCGATCGTGCGCGGCGCCGGCTGGACGGGCAGGCGCAGGACGGCGCCGATGACGAGCAGCGCGACCGCCCCGATGGGCAGGTTGACGTAGAAGATCCAGCGCCAGGAGAGGTGGTCGACGAAGAAGCCGCCGAGCAGCGGCCCGGCTACGCTGGCCAGCGCGAAGACCGCCTGGATATTGTCTCACTCCGTGTTTCAGGGCGTCCTACCGTCCAGTCTGCATGGGCACAACACGCGGCGCCATGAAGACGGTACAGACTTACGCACGGAGTAACGCACAGAGGCGCCGACCGTGGACGTGCGCCGCTCCCGCCCTGGCGCGCTCCTGGCAGTGATACAATGCGGTGGAGCGGCGGCTGGCGTCAACTTGCCGCCAGGCCAGCCCCACGACGATGACGAGGGACGATGGACGCGACTGACGACCGGCCGTTTGGCGCCGTATTGCGGGCTCATCGGGTGGCCGCCGGCCTGTCGCAAGAGACGCTGGCCGAGCGCGCCCACCTGAGCCGGCGCACGATCAGCGACCTCGAGCGCGGTATCAGCACCGCCCCCTATCGGGACACCGTCGCGCTGCTGGCCGGCGCGCTGGCCCTGAGTGAGAGCGACCGCGCGGCCTTGGACGACGCGGTGCGCCGCGCGCGCTCCTCGCCCGCCGCACACCACGAGTCGGATCGTACGCCCGCCGATCCCTTGCTGGCGACGAAGCTGGTCATGCCGCCCGCACGCGGAACCCTGGCGCCGCGTCCGCGCCTTATCGAGCGGCTACAGGCCGGGGTGCAAGGGCCGCTCACGCTGCTCTCCGCGCCAGCCGGCAGCGGCAAAACCACGCTGCTGGGCGCCTGGCGCGCGAGCCCACACGGACAAGATCTCCCCCTGGCCTGGGTCTCTCTCGACGAGGCCGACAATGACCCCACGCGTTTCTGGCGCTACGTCCTCACGGCGCTAGACCGCGCCGCGCCCGGCGCCGGCGCCGACGCCCTGGCCCTGCTGCATTCGTCCGACGCCCCCGCGCTGGAGGCGGCGCTGAACACGCTGATCAATGCGCTTACGGCGTACGCCGCGGACGTCGTCCTGATCCTGGACGACTACCACCTGATCGAGGCCGAGTCGATCCATCACATGCTCGCCTTTCTCATCGCGCATCGGCCGCCCGTCCTGCATCTGCTGATGGCCACCCGCGCCGATCCGCCGCTGCCGCTGGCGCGCCTGCGCGCGCGCGGCGACGTGACCGAACTGCGGGCCGCCGATCTGCGCTTCACGACGGAAGAGGCCGCGGCGTTCCTGGAGACGGTCATGGGGCTCACCCTCGCGCCCGCTGAGGTCGCGGCGCTGGAGGGGCGCACCGAGGGGTGGATCGCCGGCCTGCAGCTGGCCGGCCTGTCCCTGCAAGGACGCCCTCCGGAGGACGCAGCCAGCTTCATCGCGGCCTTCACGGGCAGCCACCGCTACATCGTGGACTATCTCCTCGACGAGGTGCTGCTGCGGCAGTCCCCGCATGTGCAGCGCTTCCTGTTCCAGACGTGTATCCTCGACCGGCTCTGCGCCCCGTTGTGCGCCGCCATCCTCGACGGCGAGGACCCGCCTGCCGAGAGCATTGCCGCCAGCCAGGAGATGCTCGAGACGCTCGAGCGCCACAACGTGTTCCTGATCGCCCTGGACGACGAGCGCCGCTGGTATCGTTATCACTACCTCTTCGCTGACGCGTTGCGCCAGCGGCGGATCGGCCATGAAGCGGTTCCCGACGTGACACTGTTACACCGGCGCGCCAGCGCCTGGTTCGCACAGCAGGATCTCCTGGGCGAGGCCATCGACCATGCCCTGGCGGGGGAAGACCACGACAGGGCCGTGGCTCTCATCAGACGGGCGGCGCCCGCGCTGCTCGCCCACGGCGAGACACAGACGCTCGCCACATGGCTGCGGGCACTGCCGGAGGCGAGTCTGCGCGCCGCGCCCCAACTCGCGCTCCTGTACGCCTGGCTGCTCATCGATCTGCGCGATCACAGTGGCGCCGAGCGCTACCTGCGGTATGCCGAGGCCGCGCTGGAGGATCGCGACGCCCTGGTCCAGGACGAGCTCACCGCGCGCCTGCTCTTCCTGCGCGACCTGCCTCCGATAGAGACAGCGGAGCGCCAAGCCGGAGGCGCCGCCACTATCCGCGCGATGATCGGGGCGGCGCGCGCGATCGTCTCCGCCCTCCATGGCGCTCCCTCCCGCGCGATTCCGCAGGCCCAGGCCGCGCTGGATGACCTCGACGACGGCGATGTGCGCTCGCGTAGCCTGGCGGGCATCGGACTCGGGCTGGCCTACCTGAGTCAGGGCGCGGCGCGCCCGGCGGCGGTGGCCTTCCGCGCTGTGGCCATCGCCAATCGCGCGACGACCTACGGCCTCTTCATGATGCTGGCCGCCGTGGGGGAGGCGAGCGCGCACCGCATGGCCGGAGCCCTCGATCGTGCTCAGGCCACGTACGAGCAGGCCATCGCCTGGAGCATGGACCACGCCCATCCATCCCTCCTCGCCGGCAGCCTGTATACCGGACTGGCCGACCTCTTGCGTGAGCGCAATGAACTGGACGCCGCGCTCGACCGTGCCACCGAGGGCCTCAGGCTGGCCACTGAGTTGGGCGCTGCGGGGGCGGGGCGCTGGATCGAGTGGCACGCCTGTAACCTGCTCGTGCTGGCCCGGATCAAGCAGGCCCAGGGCGACCTCGACGGCGCCCTCACGGTCGTACATGAGGCGCGGGATACGCTCACGGGCTTCGGCGCCATCTCCTTCGCCGCGATTCTCGCGGCCTTCGAGGCGCAGCTGTGTCTGGCTCAGGGGGATCTCGCCGCGGCCATTCGCTGGCGACAGAGCGCGGAAGCGCACACGGAGCCACCGCGCTTCGGCCTGACACCCCAGGTCTTTGTCTATGCGGACGAGCATCTGGCGGTCGCGCCGATTCAGGCGCTGATCGCGCAGGGGCGCGCGTCCGGCGACCCCACTCCGCTGCGTCGGGCGCTCACGCTCCTTGATCAGCTGCGCGAGAAAGCGGAAAGCGCGGACCCGGCCTGGCTGCGGGTCAAGACACTGGCCCTCCAGGCGCTGGCCTGCCAGCTTCTCGGCGAGACGGCTCCCGCCTTGGCGGCGCTGGATCAGGCGCTGGCGCTGGCCCGGCCAGTAGGGTACATCCGCCTCTTCGTCGACGAGGGGCCGCCCATGGCTGAGATGCTGTGCCAGATCCAGGCGCGCGGCGGCGCCTCGGAGGACGTGGCGCGGTTGCTCGCCGCGCTCGATAGAGACGCGCCGGAGGCAATCCCGCGCGCGTCGCGCGCTCCTCTTGGCCCGTTTCCGACCCCTGGCGCTCCCACGGAGCCGCTGACCGAGCGCGAGCAGGATGTGCTACGGCTCATGGCAGTGGGCCAGTCCAACCCCGAGATCGCCCGTGCCCTCTACGTCGAGGTCAATACGGTCAAGACGCACGTCAAGCATCTCTACGGCAAGCTGGGCGTCCACAGCCGAATGCACGCGGTGAGCCGGGCCCGCGCACTGGCGCTCCTCTAGCTCCTCTCCTGGCCCTGGCTGTCGGCGCCGACACACGTCCCCGCTCGGCTCGGCGCCACAATCACCCACCGGCCTCCCCCCATCGGGTGACGACAACTCACCCAGGCCACAGCTAGAGTGAATGGTGATAGGACATCCACGATTGAGTCGTGATCCTCATCACACTGCGGAAGTAGGTGCGCTCATGGACTGCTCGATCATCGTCAAGGGGCATCTCGACCAGAGGTGGTCGGAGTGGTTCGAGGGGCTGACGATCATCCACCACGAGAACGGCCAAACCATGCTGGCCGGCCAGTTGCCGGATCAAGCCGCGCTCCACGGTGTCCTGACCAAGGTCCGCGACCTGGGCCTGACCCTCGTCACGGTGCAGTGCACGGACCAGTGAGCGCGCCTGCGGGCAATAGGGAGAGCCCCATCTCCATCCCACAACCGACCACATCACTCATCAAAGAAGGAGAGACCGATGACCATCTATGCAATCGCGTTATTCGTGCATGTCCTGGGCGCTCTGGGACTCTTCGTGGCGCTCGGCCTGGAGTGGACGGGCCTGCGGGCGCTACGGCGCGCTACGACCGCCGCGCAGGCCCAGGAGCGCGCTGCGGCCTACGCCATAATCCCCCGGCTCTATGCTCCTGCCGCCGGGGCGATCCTTCTGCCCGGCCTCTATATGACCGCCACGGTGTGGGGCTGGGGTGCGGGATGGCCCGGTGTCGCGTTGGGGGCGCTGGTCCTGCTCGCCGCGCTCGGAGCGGCGCTCACTGGCTCCCGCATGGCGGCCATCGGGCGAGCGTCCGCCGCGGAGAGCGGGCCGCTGTCTCCTGCCCTCCGCCAACAGGTGCGCGACCCGATGCTGTGGACCTCCGTCCAGACCCGGGCGGCCATCGCCGTGGGTGTCGTCTTCCTCATGACCGTCAAGCCGAACCTGGGTGGGGCGCTGCTCACTATCGGCGTGGCCGCGATTCTGGGGCTCGCCTCGGCCGTTCCTACATGGAGCCGTGACGGGGTAGACGACCGGGCGATAGACCCGGCCACGTGACCAGACACATAGGGCGCATCGCCCGCACGACGTTCGAAAGGAGCCCACTATGGAACGACAGGCCGAAGCCACACAAACAACACGCTGTCTATTGAAGATACTATCACCGGGCGACAGAAAGGAATGACACCATGAAACGGGACCATGTGGAACAAGAGGTGGCGCGTCTTGCGGACGCCTGGGCCGCAGCCGAGTTGGGCGGCGATACCGCCGTCCTGGAGCGGACCCTCGCGGACGACTTCATCGGAGTCGGACCGCTTGGTTTCATGCTGACCAAACAGGAGTGGCTCGCACGACATCAGTCCGGCGACCTGACATACGACGCGTTGGAACTGGACCAAGTCACGGTGCGCATGTACGGCGAGGCCGCTGTCGTGATCGGCCGTCAGGTACAGAGCGCTGCCTATCGCGGTAACAGTGTCAAAGCGGAGTTGCGCACTACACTGGTGCTGATCCACCAGCAAGGGCACTGGCGTCTGGCGAGTCTCCACTTGAGTCCCATCGGCCAACCCCCGCGCTTCACCCAGTCGTAGGTTGAGCCTGCATCGCTGCGACGGACCGGTGGCGAACGTGACCGCCGGTCCCACGAGATGCGCGAACACGGTTTCGATGGGCAGCATGGACGAAAGGAACAGCTATGGTCACCATCATCAATCCGGTATGCCGCACAAGTTCGTCAATGCCGGAGATAGTCCGCTGCGGCAGGTCGCCATCCATGCGAGCGGACGGATGATTACCGAGTGGCTGGAGGAATGAGCTATGATCCTCGTAATTGGAGCAACCGGTACCGTGGGGCGCGAGCTTGTCCCGCGGCTGCTGGAGTCTGGCCAGGCGGTGCGCGCGATGAGCCGCACCCCGGAGAAAGCACGCGCGTTGTTCGGCGCCGGCGTCGAGGTGGCACGGGGCGACGTCGACGATAGCACGAGCCTGCGCGCCGCCCTCACCGACGTCGAACGCGTCTTCCTGGTGACGCCACCCGTGGGCGGTGGCGGCCGGCCGCCCGACGCGACGATCTGCGCCCTGGCCGTACAAGCGGGCGTGCGCCAGATCGTACGCTTGTCGGTGCTGCAGGCGGGCGGCGATGAGAATGACCCAATCACAGGCTGGCACACCGCCGCCGAGAACGCGATCAAGGCCAGCGGTCTCGCCTGGACGTTCTTGCGCCCGGGAGGCTTCATGTCTAACACGCTGGGCTGGGCGAAGATGATCCCCCACGTCCGATGAGGCAACGTGACGCAAGAGATACGCTCCTCGCTCATACTTGCTCTGTACGGTGGCCGAGTCCGAGGCATGGCGCGTTGCTCCATCACGCGCCATTCGCCGGCCACAAGCGCTCCTCGCCTGCGTATCGAATACCGTGACGGGGCCTGCTACACTACGAGCGGGATAACGGAAAAGAGAACGCAATGGTCACGCGAGAACAATTAAACGAGCGCGGCGAAGGATTCCTGCCGGGCCTGCTCGGGCTGGAGATCATAGAGGCCGCGCCGGACCGGGTCACGGCGCGGTTGCCGTTGCGCCGCGAACTGCTGGCCCCCAACGGCTACCTGCACGCGGCAAGCGTCATCGCGCTGGCCGACACGGCATGCGGCTACGGCTGTATCGCCACCCTGCCGGAGGGCGGCCAGAACTTCACCACGATCGAACTCAAGAGCAACTTCCTGGGCACTGCGCGCGAGGGCGCCATCACCTGCGCGGCCACCATGGCGCACGGCGGCCGCACGACGCAGGTGTGGGACGCCGTGGTGACCGACGAGGATAGCGGCCGCGCCATCGCGCTGTTCCGCTGCACGCAATTGATCCTGTATCCCCAGGAGCGCTGATGATGATATTAGCAACCGACCTGACGGGTAAGATCGCCCTCCGCGTGCGCACATTGGCTCAATATATCGGTGAGATGGGCTCCTAGCTATGTTGCGTGGTCCCAGTCAACCTCCAGCCAAACCACCAAGCGGTCGTAGCTGGCGATTACCTGTAATAACTGTAGAGCTTGGCACATCCCTGTTCAGATTTACACGGGTCAAGCACCTGAACCCGGCGTTCTTTGGCACACTAGCAATAAACCGTTTTGACGCCCCCAAACAACAGTTCGGTGTCTGTTACCTTGGGACAACTCTCGACTGCTGCTTCCTCGAAGTTATGTCCTCAGAGATAGGTAGAGCTAATGCGCATCTTGCAATACTTTGATATCGATCTACTCTAAGAAGTTAGGCTGAGACCAGCCAAGAGTTGGTCGAACTCCTCGGGAGTGAGGCTATCGCCGGTAGCCCGGTCGTGGCTGTGCGCGAACTCGCCTTGCGCATCGAGCAGGGCGTCGCGCAGCAGGCGGCGCAGGTCGCCCCGACCACCGCGCGCGGCGAAGCTGACCAGGCCGGGCAGGTAGTCGTCGTTCGCGGCCAGCACGACGCGCGGAGCCAGCCGCCGGCTCCACGCCTGCGCCACGAGCGGGTGTATCTGGTACGGCGCGGAGAAGCGACGGAGTAGTCGATATCCTGCGGCATCAATCTATGATCCATGTATGATCAAGCAGCGCCGTCTCTACTGGGAGCGCCGGCGTCAGTCTGCTGACTGTCCAGCCGGCACGCTTTTGAAGGCGAGCGTGTCGGTGATGGCAAACAGCGTAGCCGTAACCGTATGCCGGCTGGCAGCGCAGCGAGAGACGGCGCTCCCAGTAGAGACGGCGGCGCCAGCGCCAGCGCTTCCAACGGATATGTTACAGCAATGTGCCGCCGTCGACGACGATGGTCTGGCCCGTGATGTAGCTGGAGGCCGGCGCGGCCAGGAAAACGGCGACGCCCTTGAGTTCGTCGAGGCCGCCCAGCCGGCCGAGCGCGGCGCGCTCCTCGAAGCGCGCGCGGTTGGCGTTGATCGTGGCCGAGGCCATGCGCGTGGGAAACCAGCCGGGCGCGATGGCGTTAACGATGATGCCGTAGCGACCCCACTCCAGCGCCAGCGTCTTGGTGACCGAGATGACGCCCGCCTTGCTCGCGTTGTAGGCGATCGTCTTGGTGGCCTCAGGATCGCCCGCTGTCAAGCCCGCGACCGAGGCGATGTTGACGATGCGTCCGCCCCCACCGCGCTCCATCATGTGGCGGCCCACTGCCTGCGACATCAGGAAGGCTCCGGTCAGGTTGACGTTGATGACTTGCTGCCAGCGCTCCAGGGGCATCTCGTGGCTGGCCTGCCCCCAGGTCTGTCCCGCATTGTTGACCAGGATGTCGATCGCGCCGTAAGCGTCGATCACCCAGCGCACCGTCTCCGCGACGCCCTCCGGCTGCGAGACGTCCGAGACAATTGAGAGGACCTCGTGGCCCTTCTCTCTGAGCTCGGCGGCGGCCGCGTCGAGAAATTCGGCGCGCCGCCCCGTGATCGCCACCGTCGCCCCTGACTCCAGGTACGCCGCGGCGATCGTCTTACCGATGCCGCGCCCCCCGCCGGTGACCAGCGCGACCTTGCCGTCCAGCCTGAATAGATCTTGTATGTTCATTACATCAATCCACCCTTTTGTAGATGCGCCACGTCATTCAGCCCCACTAGCAACCGCCGCTCGCCCTTGACGCGCACCACGGAGATCGAGGTGTTGGCGCACGGAAAGAAATAGTCGCGCTCGACGCCCAGCATGGCCGCGATGTACGCATTGATCGTGCCGCCGTGGCTGACCATGGCTACACGCCGCCCCGCATAGCCGGCGGCGAGCCGGCTGACGACGTCGGTGGCGCGGGCGCGCAACGCGGCGGAGCCTTCGCTGCCAGGGATACTGCTCCACATACCCGTTGTAAGGGCGACCGTGGCGATCTCGATGAGCCGGCGCCGCAGCGCCCGCGCGATGTCCTCGCCCGAGGCGCCCGGCGGCAGGTCCGGCCCGATATGCCCGACCTCGACCTCGCGCAACTCGTCGTCGATGCGCACGTCCAGGCCGAGCGCCTCGGCCACCGGAGCCGCCGTCTGACGGGCACGCGGGATCGGGCTGCTATAGATGGCCGCGAGCGTCATCGTGCTCAGGCGCTCGGCCAGCGCACGCGCCTGGCGGCGGCCAAGCTCGCTCAGGGCCTGGCTGTTGTAGGCGCCGTCGAGCACGACCTCGGCGGCGTCGGGTAAAGCGTCGGCGTGGCGGATCAGCAGGATTTCCGTGCCGCCATTCTTCGGGCTCAGGAAAGGGTCACTTATCTCCTCCGTCTCACCCGCCGGCGCGTTGGCCTGGCCGGCTATCGTCATCTACGTCCTAACCTCACGATCACGGCTATCGTACTCTCCAACTTTTAAGTCCTACGCTAATGCTACACGACGACGCCATGATCGGCATACACGATGGGCCACGGACGGCGCGTCTGTGGCGTATACTACCAACTACCCTAACACTGTCGGGCACAAAGGAGTGATCCAACATGCTAGACTAAGAGATCAGCCGCGTGGAAACACTGCGGAGCGGACTTGAACAGTTCATCACGGCAGCGGCCGGCGCGCCGGCGCTTGGCGACCATCGCCAGAAGTTCCGCACGCTCATCGCCGCCAACGTTCTCGACATCGTCGCGCGCGAGATCGACGGCGAAGAAGGGCGGCTACGCACGCAGTGGGAACGCCTCGTCGCCCTCGATCACTCTCCGGCCACGCGCCCGGCGACACTCGACCTCTTACGCGCCGACATCGACCGCCGCGAGCGCGCCCTATGCGGCCGCATCCGTGACGGCGACGCCGACGCGGGTCTCGCGCGGCAGGATATCCTCGCCTACACGCGTTGGTCCGTCGAAGAGAAGCTACGCGTGTCTAACCCACGCTATCTGGCGGGGGTGACAGGCAAGGGCGAACGCGCTTAGTCCGCGCCGACCATCAGTTGTTCCTCGCGCGGGTGCGTCTCGCGCAGCGCCTGGCGCCTTGCCCTGTCCGCCGCGTCGTTGGGCAGGCCGCCGGTCGCTTCCACGTCGTAGTCCCAATCGAGCAGGCCATCGTTCATGGCCCGGCCGATGATCAAGCGGTGGATCTCGCTGGTGCCTTCCACGATGGTCAGTTGCTTGGCGTCGCGGTAGTAGCGCTCCGCCACGTAGTCCTTGAGATAGCCGTAGCCCCCCAGAATCTGTACCGCCTCCTCGGCCGCGCGCACGGCCGCCTCGCTCGCCGCGGCCTTGGCGATGGACAGGTGGTGCGCGATGTCGCGGTCGCTCCCGCCCTGGTCGACCAGCCACGCCGCGCGGTAGGTCAAGAGGCGCGCCGCCTCGACCTGCATCGCCAATTCGGCCAGCTTGAACAGGATAACCTCGTGGTCGATTAGCGGCTGCCCAAACGTGCGGCGCTGCTGGGCGTAGGCCAGCGCATAGCTCGTGGCCCCCGCCGCCAACCCTACGCCGCGCGCGGCGACGAGCGGGCGCACCACGTTGAGGTGACGCATCACCACCTTGAAGCCGCCGTTCTCCTCCCCTAGCAGGGCCGAGGCGGGCACACGGCAATCGCGCAGGTCAATCTCGACGACAGGGACGCCAAGCACGCCCATTTTGGGCAACTCGCGTACGATGCGGAAGCCGGGGTTGGGCAAGTCGACCAGGAAGACGCTGACGCCGCGGACGCCGGCTTCGGGCGTCGTCTTGGCTACGACCATGGCGAAGTCGGCCACGGTAGCCTGGCCGGCCCACATCTTGACGCCATTGAGCGCGTATTCGTCGCCCTCACGCACGGCCGTCGTGGTGATGCGCGCCGAGTCAGAACCGGCCTCCGGCTCGGTCAGGGCGAAGCAGCCGCGCAGCCGCCCCTCGGCCACGCCGCGCACGTAGCGTTCCTTTTGCTGTTCTGTCCCCGCCATGAGGATACCGGACGTCGTGAGCCGCGTGGTCAGCAGGATCAAGGCGGCTGAACTGTCGTACTTGGCAACCTCCTCGACGGCGAGAGCGAGTCCCAGCGTACCTGCCTCGAAGCCGCCATACGCGCGCGGGAACGCCAGGCCGAGTAGCCCGGCGTCGCGGAAAGCGTCGACGTAGTCCCACGGGTACTGCCCGGTGCGATCGACCTCGGCCGCGCGCGGCGCCACCACCTCGCGCGCCACGCGCCCCGCCGTCTCACGAACCCGCTCATGCGCGGCGCTCAATGCAAAATCCATCCACCTACTCCTTTGATCATCCGCGATAAACGGAGATATCGAGCCTGACGGCTGATCGCTATTTACCAGGCGTACGCTTCGGGCGCGGGCTGCCCGTGGCCCTTGCCGGGGCCGGGGAAGATTTCCTCGAGACGGTCAAGCGTCTCGTCGGAGAGCTTTATGTCGAGCGCATGCAGGGAGTTGTCGAGTTGCTCCAGCGTGCGGGGGCCGGTAATCGGCGCCGTCACCACCGGGTTGCGCAGCAGCCAGGCCAGCGCCACATCGGCCGGCTGCTCACCCAGGTCGCGGCACAACCCCTCGTAGGCCTCCAGCTTGGGGCGGTTCGCCTCAATCTGCTTGGTCACTTGTTCGGAGGAGCGCCGGCCCTCGCTGGCTTTCCGCAGTGCGCCGCCGAGCATGCCAGCACCGAGCGGGCTCCACGGGATTAGCCCCAACCCGTAGGCTTCGCAAGCGGGGATGACTTCTAGTTCGACCATGCGCGCGTTAAGGTTGTAGAGGCTCTGCTCGGAGACCAGGCCCATGAAGTGGCGCTGGCGCGCGGTCTCATTGGCCTGTGCGATCTGCCAGCCCGCGAAATTGGAGCTGGCGGCGTAGAGGATTTTGCCTTCCCGGACCAGCGTTTCCATGCCCTGCCAGATCTCCTCCCACGGCGTACCGCGCGGGATGTGGTGCATCTGGTAGATGTCGATGTAGTCGGTTTGCAGGCGGCGCAGGCTAGCCTCGCACTCGCGCTTTAGCGTCAGCGCGTTGACGCCCTGCCCGTTGGGCCAGTCGCTCATTGTGCCGTAGAGCTTGGTGGCGATCACCGTCTTCTCGCGCCGGCCGCCGCCCTGGGCGAACCAGCGTCCGACGATCTGCTCAGTCACGCCCTCGCCCTGCTTCCAGCCGTAGACGTTGGCCGTGTCGAAGAAATTGATGCCATGCTCGTGGGCGCGCTCCATGATCTTGAAGCTATCCGCCTCGCTCGTCTGCGGCCCAAAATTCATCGTGCCGAGGCACAGCCGACTGACCTGCAACCCCGTGCGCCCCAAATGCGTGTAATCCATTCTCTCCCCTTCTATATCTTTATATCGCCGGCTAACAGGGTTGTGATAGTGCAACTCTCGTGCCCACGCTCCACGAAGCCCACCGGGGATGCCCCGACAGCGGATGGGGCGAAGGACGCCCACGAGGGGCGCCCTGCCGGAGATCGACTCCCCGTACATCCCATGCCCCTCCAACGCCTCGCGCTGCGCCGGCGAGAGCTCGGCGAGTGCGTTGCGTACCAACTCGTCCGTCGATGACGGAGCGGCCGCGAGTACCTCGGCTGCGTCGGTGAGCAGCGCCGTCCGGCCGCGCTCTGGGCGCCGCCACTCCTGGGCGGCCATCGAGCAGGCGATGCGGTAGAGCCAGGCCCGGAAGCTCGTGTCCCTGTCCAGTTCGTCGAGATGGGCGAGCGCGTACACGAAGGTGTCGTGCGCCAGGTCGTCGGATCGCTCGGGATCGCCGGTCTGCCGGCGCAGGAATGTGCGCACCGGCTGATAGTAGTGGTCGATGAGCCGCGCGCGGGCCTCCGCCGAGCCCTCTTTCGCCCGGGCAACCACCTCGCGTGGCGGTGGATCGGGACCGCCTCCCCGCTGGGACATAGGTGGCCTCCCGCGTGCCACACGCCATCGTTAGAACTCTATCGTGAGCGTAAGCCCAAACTCGTTTCACAGCAATAAAGCATGCGCAGCGTAGGTAGGGTGGGACAGTACTCCATGATCACGTCTTTAGTGACGGGATGCTCTTCCCGCCTACGCTTCATACTCGCCGGGGATGTCTTTATCATTGGTTTAACGGCAGCATGGCTCTTGCTGCTTCAGGGCGGCTTCGCCCTGCTTATCGCTGCCGGTGCAATGGCTGCGTATGATACATGTATCCTAAATGGTCCATCCAGCAAGTCAACCACCATTTTCCTAAAGACATGTATGGTGGATACTCAGGGGCTGCTGCCGCACGAACTCTTGATGGGAGTCCTGCAGGGCGACATCGGGTATCAAATGGCGGGCGAACAAGCACGAGAGGTCGGAGGAGCAGGGTCCCTGGGAGTAGCGCCATGGAGTTGCCCGTCAAGCTCCCGTGCTGCTTCCACCCCTTTCACCGGTCCGGCTATTGGAGCCTCACCGGCGTGGGTCGGCCCTATCACGCCCGCTACATCCGGCATGACAATCCATACCGGTAACCCCCGGTACACGGACCATACACGATTTGGGTGGACGCGCAAAATCCTTTGGGCCATCAAACCGGGCTACAAACACCGCATTACACTACGCGGTGGAACGTTAGCCGGCAGTACTCCGCTATGGTTCCAGATCGGTAGATATGCCCCCACAATGTTACCCGCACTCGACCCCGCTCATCCCGGAGTTCCTCTGGACAGCACTAATGGTTGGGCGACATATCCCTCGTATCTGTTCATCCCCGCGAGCGGCTGCTACTTCCTTGAGGCGCACTGGCCCGGAGGCATGTGGAGGCGGACATTTGCGGCGGGGCGGTAGAGAAGAGCCACGATGCTGGTGATCACGTAGAGGCGCCGATCAAGACGCGGCTGGGATAGTGGCGCCGATAGTGGCGCCGGCGAGCACCACGTCATCGTCATAGAGCACGATGGCCTGACCCGGCGTGACCGCGCGCTGCGGCTTGTCGAAGACGACGCGTATGCGGTCGTCGCCGGCGAGATAAACGCGCGCGGGCATCTTCTCCGACTTGTAGCGGATCTTCGCCAGCACCGGCCGCCCGTCAAGCTCGCCAGCCGCGCGCGCCGACGTCAGCATCAGCTCGTCGGCCAGCGCCTCGGCGGCGTAGAGAGAGCGCTCCGGCCCCACCACCACGGTGTTGGTCTCCGGCTTGATGCCCACGACGTAGGCCGGCTCGTTGAGCGCGACGCCCAACCCTTTGCGCTGCCCCACGGTGTAGGCGCCGACGCCGGCGTGCTCGCCGACCGTCGCGCCCTGCACGTTGACGAGCGGACCCGGCCGCATGGCGCCGGGGAAACGCTCGGCCAGTTGGTCGCTGTAGTGGCCGTGGTTGATGAAGCAGATTTCCTGGCTCTCCAGCTTGTTGGCGACGACCAAGTTGAGGTCGCGGGCCAACTGGCGGATCTCCGGCTTCTGGTAGCCGCCCAGCGGGAGCATCGTGCGCGCCAAGTGCGCCTGGTCGAGCGGGTAGAGCACGTACGACTGGTCCTTGCGCGCGTCGACGGCCTGGCGCAGCAGGTAGCGGTCGCCGCCGGCGTCATAGGCGACGCGGGCGTAGTGGCCGGTGGCGATGTAGTCGGCGTCAAGCGCCTGAGCCTTGGGCCACAGCGCGTCGAACTTGATGAACTGGTTGCAGCGCACGCAGGGATTGGGCGTGCGCCCGCGCGCGTACTCCTCGAAGAATAGGCCCATCACCTTCTCGGCGAAGGTCTCTTTGAGGTTGAGCACATAATGCGGGATGCCCAGTTGCGCGGCGACGCGGCGCGCGTCCTCGGCGGCGGAGAGCGAACAGCAGGCGTCTTCGCGCACGACAGCGTTGGGGTCCTGCTCGGGCCACACGTTCATGGTCACGCCGACGACGTCGTAGCCCTGCCGCGTGAGCAGCGCCGCCGCGACCGACGAGTCGACGCCGCCGCTCATCGCCACGAGTACGCGCGTCTTGCGCGGATTGATCCCTGTCTCGGTAGTATTCATGCCTACAGTATCCCATGTCCGGCCCAAGTAGGCTATACTCGATTTGAGTCGATGTCAGCCTGATCCTTCATCGCTAACGGACAGCCAAGGGAAGGGCGCGTAGGGAAGGGATGGACAGCGTGGTCAGACGGCCACTCGTTATTCTCGGCGCCGGACGCATCGCCCGCGCGCTGCTAGGCCAACTGCTGGCGCGCGGCGAACACCTGCGCGCGCGCTATGGCCTGGAGTTGCCGGTAGCAGTCATCAGCAACAGCCGCTACCTCGTCAGGGGCGCGCCCTACGTCTCGCCCGATCGCCTGGCCGCGATCGCGGCCGGCGGCCTGGACGAGGGTGAGCCCGTCACAGCCGATGCGCTGTCGGGACCGGGTGGCGAGATCGCCGCGCTCGCGCGCACTCAAGGCGAACGGCTGATCGTGGTCGACCTCACGGCGTCCGATAAGACGGCCGAGACGCTTATCGCCGCGCTCGACGCCGGCTGTGACGTGGCGCTGGCGAACAAAAAGGCGCTCTGCCAAGACTATGATATCTTCGGCCGCCTGACGGAGAACCCGCGCGGGCGCATCGGCTATGAGGCGACCGTCGGCGCGGGCCTGCCTATCATCGCCCCACTGCGCGCCCTCTTCGACGCCGGCGATACACTGAGTGAAGCGACGGCCTGCCTCAGCGGCACACTCGGCTACGTGTGCACGCGCCTGGAAGAGCGGCAGTTCCTCTCGGCGATCATTCCCGCGGCCCGCGCCCTTGGGTTCACCGAGCCCGACCCGCGCGAGGACCTGAGTGGCGACGACGTGCGGCGCAAGGCGCTCATCCTGGCGCGCACCATGGGCCAGCGCCTGGAGATGGCCGACATACCGGCGGCGCCGTTCGTCCCGCTCGAGGAGGGTCCGCTCGACGCCTGGCTGGCCGGGCTCACACACTACGACGCCACCCTGTCGGCGCGGGCGCGCGCCGCGCGTGAGCAAGATCTGGTGCTGCGCTACGTCGCGCGCATCCTGCCGGACGGCTGTGAGGTGGGCCTGCGCGAGATGCCGCGCGTCTCTACCGTGGGGCGCCTGTATGGCGCCGACAACATCCTGACCGTCTACACGCGCTTCTACGCCGACCGTCCCCTCACGATCTCCGGGCCGGGCGCGGGACCCGACGTCACCGCGGCGGCCATCTTCGCTGACCTGCTGCGCCTCGCCGGCGCGGGCTAACGATCGGGACGTGTACAGTGGATGAAACGCCGCATTCCACGCCGTACGCCGACGTCAACGCGGTGTTACACGATTTCCTGGAGCGCATACAAGCTACTTTAGGAGACCGCTTCCTGGGCATGTACCTGGACGGGTCGCTCGCCCTCGGCGATTTCGACCCGCGCAGCAGCGACATCGACTTCGTCGTCGTCACCGACGCCGCGCTTTCAGACGACCTCTTCGTGGCCCTCCGCGACATGCATGAGCGCTTCGACGCCAGTGGCTCGCCCTGGGCGACGGAAGTAGAGGCTATATACAGCCCGCAAGACGCCCTTCATCGCTACGACCCGGCCTACGCGCTATGCCCGCGCATCGAGCGCGGCGAAACCCTCGTCATGGAACACCTTGACAGCGGCTGGATCATCCACTGCTACATCCTGCGCGAACACGGTGTGGTAGTAGCTGGCCCCGACCCGCGCCCGCTGATCGACCGCGTTGATCCCCATGACCTGCGACGAGCGATGGCCGCGATCGCGGAATCGTGGTTAGAGCCGGCGCGCCATGACCGCAGTGCGTGGCGGCGCAGGGGGACTCAAACCTATATGGTGAAGACCCTCTGCCGCATGCTCTATACCCTCGACTCCGGCGCCGTTGTCTCCAAGCCGGTCGCGGCGCACTGGGTGCGGACTATAGCAGATGGACGCTGGGCCGCGCTCATCGAGCGGGCCTTGACTTGGCAAAAAGATCCCGCGCGTCAGGATACGCCGAGCGATGACGAGATAGATGACACACTGGCGTTGATCGAGTACACGCTTGGGCAGGCCTTAGTCAGGGCGCCGGCCCGTCAATCCTAGCAGTTTCGCTTGCACATCAGCGCCTGCCGGAACCTCAACGGTCGGACCGAAAACGCCGATAGCGCGCCACTCCTCCGCGTGCGGGCTCACCTCCTCCCACAAGCCCTGCGCTAAATCGCGCGGGAGGGCGCTGTCGACCCCGATGACTTGCGCGATATCGTGGGCGCGCAGACCACGGAACGAGTTGATTTGCCAGAAGTACTCGCGGGCGATGAAATCGCCAAACGAGCAATGGACGGTACGGTCGAGATCATTCAGCTGTCGCGCGGCCGTACACGCCACGTCGACGATCGCGGCAAAGTTCCCCTTCGGATCATCGCCCAAGAGGTCACCGTCGAATTTTGTCTTCCCGGCCTCATCCATGGTCTTGCCGGCCAGCATATCCGGAACCCAGGCGTCGTCATAGGCGTGATACTTGACGATGTCGCGCAACGTCACCGGGCTCTGGTCGCGCCGCCGCGCGAAGCTTGGCGGCATCTCCATGTCCCATTGGTCGGCACGGATCTGATCGATGACATTCTTCAAGGCGTGCTCGGCCAGCGTAAAGACCTCTTGTTTTGTTCGTTCACGATTACTCCCCTCTCTTGACACCCTACTCGCTCAGGCATGGCGACCACTACACGCGATGGACGTGGCCCGCGTCGCCCCCAGGGGTGATGGCGCGCCGCCATGACAACGCTATAATAGAACAAATGCACCAGGAAAGTCAAGCCGTTTCTAACGGTGCGACGCAAAAATTTGAACCCGCTAGTTATTGCCTACAAGTTAAGGTTCTGAGCCACATGTCAAGTACCCGCATTTCCGCCGCTCGGGGTGGCAAAGGGAGCGTAGCAGCATATACGCCGTACGTCCACGAGCCTTTTGCTCCCACACACGGCTGTCGCTACGCCATGCGCCTCATGCGTTTGTGCAACATGGCAGCTGTCAGGTTGGCTTAAAAGCTGCAAAAATGGCCTTGACAACGGCTTAAAATCCTTAACTTGTAGAAAAAGCCCGCTAGTGATACTCCGCGCGGCCTTCCAGCGCCCGCGCCAGGGTGATCTCATCCGCGTACTCGAGGTCGCTGCCCGTCGGTAGGCCACGCGCCAGGCGTGTGACGCGCACGGGCAGCCCCTTGAGCGCCTGTTGGGCGATCCAATTGCCGGTAAACTCACCAAACTGGTTGGGGTTCGTCGCGATGATGACTTCGCCCACACCGCCGGCGCGTACGCGCTGGGCCAGTTCAGCCATCTTGAGTTTGTCGGGCGTAATGCCCTCTTGCGGGTTCATCACTCCATGCAACACATGATAGACACCGCGGTAGATGCCGGTACGCTCCAACGCCCGGATATCCAGCGGCTCCTCGACGACACAGATCTTGCTGTGGTCGCGCGCCGGGTTGGCGCAGATCGCGCAAGGATTCTGCTCCGTCACGTTGAAACACTGCGCGCACAACACCGTGCGCTCTTTCACCTGCACCAACGCGTCGGCGAAACGACGCGCCTCGTCCTCAGGCATGCGCAGAATATAGTAGGCCAACCGCTCGGCCGTTTTAGGTCCGATACCCGGCAGCTTCACGAACTCATCGATGAGTCGGGAGACCGGTTCAGCGATTCCGTACATGATTCGCTCCTTAGCAATCAGCAGTCAGCCGTCAGCTTTTAGCTGATGGCTGACTGCTGACTGCTTTGTGGTTAGAAGCCCAGACCTGGCGGCAAGCCCATACCGCCGGTTACTTGCTCCAATCGCTTCGCCTGCAGGTCCTTGGAGCGCTGCAACGCGTCGCTCACAGCGGCGTAGACAAGGTCTTGCAGCGTCTCCACATCGTCGGGGTCGACCGCCTCAGGCTTGATGGTGACGCCTTTCAGTTCCTGGTCGCCAGTCATAGTGACCGTGACCACCCCGCCCCCCGCAGAGCCTTCCACGGTCGCCACGGCGATCTCCTCCTGAGCCTTGGCCATACGGTCCTGCATCTGCTGAACCTGGCGCATTATGTCACGTTGATTGAAGCCCATCGTCACACCCTCTTTCACTTACAACTGTCTACTGGCGACGGCGTCGTGCGCCACAACCACGCTATACGTCTACTATCTACTAAGGGTCCGCCGAAGAATAAAGTAGTCAAATTTCGCCTCCGATGACGCGTAATACGGCGCGAAAAGCGAAGACGTTATTCGTGGACGGACCCTTTAAGTATGTATCGCCCGCAACCGGCGCGCCGCATCATCGACAAATGTGTCGGAGGTGGGGTCGCGCTCGACCATGGGCGCTCCGGGTGATTGTTGTCTCAGTGTATCACAGCGTAGCGTCACGGGCCGGCCCACCACGGCGGCCAGCGCCTCCTCGATCGCGGCGCGGTTTTTTTGCGCCATGACCTGTTCCTGGTTGTATGTATTGGGCGCATCGAACACCAACACGAACGCGCTGTCCTCCAAACGACCGGGCACGCACGAACCGAGCAGCGCGTTCAGTCGTCCGCCCCTCCTGACAGACGGGTGCTGGCGGACGCGCGCCCACACGTCGCGCGGATCGAGAGGCGCCGGCGCCAGTTGATGTTGTTCGTGCGCCGGCTCGTCCACAGCCGCCGGCACAGAGCTATCCACGGACGTCGCGCGCCGCGTGGCCTCGCGCACAGGGGCCTCCGTTCCCAACGCCGCACCGGCCCGCCGCGCCGGGGCCTCCTCCACCGGCCGCGCCTGTCCCACGGCCTCGCCGGGCGTGTTCGTTGGCCCGGCGGATGACGATTCCGCTGTGGGCGGCGTGGCCCTTGTAGCCGCCGCGTCTGGCGTTTCCGCCGGCCGCGGCGCGGCCGCGCCAGGCGCCGCTCGCGAGCGTAACACGGGCGGCGGGGCAATCGTGGATGATTGAGCCCTGTTTACCGCGGCCTCGGACGGCAGCGCTCCATTCGCGGAAAAGTGCGCGCTGGCTTCGACGACCGCGAGTTCGAGCTGCGTCTGGGCCGAGGCGCTACGCCGGCCGCTATAGTCAGGCTGCAAAATAGCCTTCAACACCGTCGTGATATCGGCGGGCGACAAGCGCGCGGCTTGCGCCGCCGTCGCCGCAGCGCTCTCGCCACCTCCCGTCGTCCGCCGCGACGCTCCCACGCGCATGAGCAGCACATCGCGCCAATACTGGACCAGTTGCTTGGAATATTGCCGCATATCGCTCCCCGCCGCGGCAAGCTCGCCGATCAGAGTGATCGCGCCGCCGGCGTCGCCGGCGATGATGTAGTCGGTCAGGCGTATCAATGTCTCGCTGCGCGCCAACCCCAGCGCGTCCTCGACCGCCGCGACATCGATCGACGCGTCCTCGTAGGCACGCACCTGCTCCAGCAGGCTCAACGCGTCGCGCAGGGAGCCCGTGGCCTGCTGAGCGATCACGTTCAGCGCCGTCCGCTCGGCCTGTAGCCCCTCCTGTTCGCACACGTAGGACAGGCGCTCCACGATGTCCTGCAGCGAGATAGTGCGGAAGTCGAGGCGTTGGCAGCGCGACGTGATCGTGGTCGGCACCTTGTGTACATCGGTCGTGGCAAGCAGGAAGATGGCGTGCGCGGGCGGCTCCTCTATCGTCTTGAGCAGCGCATTAAAAGCATGTGTCGAGAGCATATGCACTTCGTCCACGACATACACTTTGCGCCGCACCTCGGTCGGCGCGTAGCCAACCTTGTCGATCACGTCGCGCATCTCGTCGACTTTGCTCTTGGAGGCCGCGTCGATCTCCATCACGTCGAGGCAACGGTTCTGCAAAATAGATTGGCACGGCGCGCAGACGTTGCAGGGCTCACCGTCGCGCGGCTGCAGGCAGTTGACGGCGCGCGCGAGGATACGCGCGGTGCTCGTTTTGCCGGTCCCGCGCGGCCCCGTCAATAGGTAGGCGTGGCCCACGCTGCCCGCGCGCACGGCATTGCGCAGCGTCTGCGTGATGTGTCCCTGCCCCACAACCTCCTCGAAGGTCCGTGAGCGCCAGGTACGGTAGAGCGATTGAGCGGTCGTTGGAGTCATAACAGCTTTCAGCGGTCGGCTATCACGAGCGCACGCATGCAGCGCCCTATTGAATTATAGGGCGCCAGGCGCAAAGGAGGGCATGATAATCAGTAGGGGTAGGGCCATTTAGTTCTCGCGGCGACGGCACGGCCCTCACCCCCGACCCATGGCTAACTGGCCCCCCGATCCCTAGCCGCGGGATCGACGGTCCAGCGCACTCTCCCTGACGCGGGAGAGGGGAGCCGCCCGTCGTGCCATGTGCGTCTCCCCTCGCCCCTTGAGGGAGAGCCGGTTGGGCTGTCGGAGCGGAGAGAGACCAATCCGCGTGGGATGGGGGTGAGGGGGAAGACTAAATAGCCGCGGATTGATTCACCGTCGCAGGCCAACCGCGGTGAGCAGGGCGCCCGCCGTCCATGGCTCAGTGCTGGTCCAGCGATACCCCTCGACGTTGGTCGGCAGGTCGACAGTGGTGACGATGGTGACCAGGCGGCGGTTGAGGTGAACACGATCCTGGTACGCCTGTAGTAAATTAGCCTGCCGCGCGGGGAGCGACGGCAGGGCCGCATAGAGCGCGTCGAGCGTCTCGTGCCGGGCGAGCAGGGTGGCGGCCGTTTTCGGGCCGATACCAGGGACACCAGGAATGTTATCGGACGCGTCGCCCATCAAGGCCTTCACGCCGGCGACCTGATCGGGCCGCACCCCCCACCGTTCGCGCACCACCGCGGGCGTATAGACCTCACCATCTTGCCCCTTGGGCATGAACACCTCGACCAGGGGCCCCACCAACTGCAAGAGGTCGCGATCACCGGAGACGATGGTCACCGGCAGGCCCTCGGTCGTTGCCGCCGCCGCGAGCGTACCGATGACGTCGTCGGCCTCAAAGCCCGGCGCCATCGGATGGAGGACCCCCAGATGCTCCAGGACCTGCTGCGTCTGTGCAACCTGTCGATCGAAGTTGGCGACTTCCTCTGGCGTGCCGCGCGGACGCCCCGTCCGGTAGTCGGGGAACAGTGCGCGACGAAACGGCGGCTCCAACGGGTCGAAGGGCACGCACACATGAGTAGGCTCGAATCGGCGCAACAGCCGCAAGAACGCGCTGGCAAAGCCATAGGCCCCTTGAATCGGCGCGCCATCCGTCCCGACAATACTCCGCGGCAACGCGTTGTATGTCCGGTGGAAGAGATGGTGGCCGTCCACCAGCAAGAAGCGTTCTGTGCGTTCCACATCTTAACCATAACACGACGGCCGGTTCCAAACGACCCAACGGCGCCGTCTAGTCCCACCGCACCGTCAACCTATCATCAAGCGCCGCATGTTTCCGCGCGGTGATGAGCGTCACGTTGTCCCGGCTTTCCACCGTGTAGTCTTCGCTCGGGACAATGCGCCGGCCGGTCTCAAGGGCGATCACATCCCGCTCCTGGGTGAGCCGCCATTCGATGCCGCTCTCCATAACCCGTGTGATCTCAGCGGTCGCGTAGACGATGCGCACGTCGCCGAACGCGACGTTCAGCGGCAGCATCAGCCCTTCTCTAGGACCCAACGCGAGGGCGTGCCCATCCAGCAAGCCTTTCCCGTCCTCGGCCAGACGCACGTCTTTGGTGAACGCATCGAGGTTCAGGATATGAAGGAACCGTTGGCCGTCGGGGGAGGCGGACGAGGTCATGAAGATTCCATACTCTATGCAGTCGTGGCTAAACGCCGCCGCGGCGCCTAGCTTCTCCAGTGCGGTCTTAAAAAACGAAATGTCGGGCGTGAACGTCGTTGTGATGACGACAGCCCGGCCCCTACCCACCGTTATGTCAAAACCACACGCCTCTCCTGTGTCCACGACGCGCATGAGGACCGCGCCCTTCGTCGTTTCGAAGCCCTGGGCAAAGCGCGTGCGCGTCTCCGGACGCGGCGCCGCCCACCCCTCGGCGGTCAGCGATAGATAGTAGAAGGTTTCGTCCCGTCGCGTCCTGGTAGGCGTGAGGCCCAGCGCGTCTATCAGGATGGCGCACGGCTCCGCTTCCATGTCGAACAGCGGCGCCTCTCCGTACAGCAGCACACCGTCGCCCGCCATCAAGTAGTCGACGAGTTTTTGCTGCACGTCGCGGCTCATATAACGAGCGGACGCCACCACCAGCGCCGGGGTCGTCCGCGGGTCGAGCGGGCGGTTCTGAATATCCACCGCGCCAAAGCGGTATGAGCCGAGCAGCATAGCCCGCACGACAACGGCCCAGGCGTCCTCGCCACGGTTGGCCGCGAGGTTCGTCACGATTGCTCTCATACCCTCACTACCGGGGTAGGTATATTCGGTCATGAAGTAGTCGGGTATGAAGGCCAGCGCCACGGGATCGTGCTCCTCCTTCATAACCGCGAGCGTCTCCTCGACCGCCATAAGCGCCTTGACGACGCGAGCTAGGCGCGGGTAGGTATAGTTGAGCGCCCCCTCCGGCTTGACCGGAGACGCAACGCCGTGCCGCTCACCGGTGAAGGCGATCCGGTCGTTGCCGTCATGCACGGGCTCGTCCAGGACGTAATTGACGCCGCCGGCGAACAGGTAATAGTTCAGCAACCTGTTGCCCTGGGCGATGCACATGCGCGTCTTGAAATCCGCCGCGGAAGGGTCGTTGCGGCCGCTATAGTCGCCGCCGTAGTCCCCGCTCCCGGCTTCGAATTCCACCGACGTGAGCGGTTGGTCGGGATTGTTAACGGCGTCCATGAAGGCGTTGATCAGATAGAGATCCTGAAAGTTGCGCATGCTCAGATCGCCGAGATAGTGGTCTGAGCCGGCCACGTAGCCCGGAGCCTGCGTATAGGCCTCGTACAACTGGCTGATGCCGATAGGAAAGGTGAGACCACGGCCCTGGTCGGTGCCGTGTACGTTGATCACGAACGGCACGTCTGTAACCCCAAACTCCTCGGCGTAGCCGCGTAACGCCGCTACATAGTGGGCAAAGCGGTCGCGCATGAAGCGCCCAAGGTCGCGCATCAACCGCGCCGCGTACTCCTCGCCGGGTGAGCGGATGGCGGCGTCGCGCACCTGGGTGTTAGCGAGAGCAAAGGGATAGCGCGCCTTCAGAGTCGCGTCGTCGTAGCGCTTCGACAGCCAGCCCGCGAAGTCGGACAGGACGTAGCCGGTCAGGTCGGGCGCGTTGCTTATCCACGAGAGCATGCCTATCTCATTGTCGAGTTGAACGGCGATGATGTTGCCTCCATTGGTGTGGAGGCGGGGTGCGATAACGGGCATCACGGCCCCATACCAGTGATGTACCTCCGCGAGAAAGCCGGGGGCCAGGTAGTCGAGGGTCCGCGTGGGGACCGGCGTATCGTCCCAGGTCACGGGGATGATGTCCGGGTGTTTCTGATAGACCCAATAAGGCAGGCCCTCATTCTTCATCTCAGCCATGATAAAGGGACCGGGCCGGACGAAGAAATAGAGGCCGTTTTGCTTGCACAGATCAATGAACGCGCCCAGGTCCAACTCAGGCCGGGTCCTGCCATCCAGATCTATCTGTCCCTCAACAAACTCGTGGCAGAGCCAGGGCACGTAGGAGGCGACGCAGTTGCACCCCGCGTCTTTCAGCTTGGTGAGGCGGTCCTGCCAGTCGGCGCGCTCAAGGCGAAAGTAGTGGATCTCGCCTGCTATGATGATCCGGGGTTTGCCATCGATGACAATCTGCTTATTGGTGAGTGCAATCATACGTTCCTCTCCGCCCAGTGCTCTCGCTCGTGTTCTTCCCCATTGAACGCACGGATTGTACGGATGCCGGAAAAGGCTTCGTGAAGGTAGCCGCTTCCATTTTCAATGATCCTGAAGAGCTCCACGTTTAACCGCAGGACAAAAGCCCTGATACGGCGTATAAGCAGATAAGACAGTGGTGAGGCCAGTAAAACGACCAGCGCCAGCCGCCAATTGAGCACCGCCATAGCGACAGCGCTACCCGCTAAGATGACGACGTTGGAGAGCGCGGGCAGCAATTGATCGGATACATAGACCGAACCAACTTCGCCACACGACAATTTAATTCTGTGAACAATCTCCCCGACCTTGAGCTTTTCAAGAGCGCTTAGACGCACTCGAATGGTGTGATCGAATAAGCGCTGGCGCAGGCCCTGAGAAACTGCCTCGCCGACCTTGGCGCGCTGATAATTCTGAAGGGCCGAGAGCACAATTCCAAGCAGAGAAGCCGACACCATTCCAACCAGCAGCCATAGAACCTGTCCCAGGTCTTTCGCGGGAATAGCGCTGTCAACCAGGGCCTTGAAGAGTAAGGGCGTGATGATGTTCACCGCGGCAGTGAGCACGATCAGAGCGCCCAGGGCCATAAGCGCCGGGATCTGTTTCCGGAGCTCGCGGACAACGATGGCGCGGGTCATTTCAGACCTAGCAGCGGACGTGGACGTAGGGCTAATCATTAGTCCATCCTCTCTGACAGGGCCGCGACAAGGTCGGTCAGTCCACACTATCTTCGTAGTCGAGCAGTTCGAAGAATGCGTTGGCGCCGAGGGCGATATGGTGAAGGTCCGTCGCGTTCCCTATACAGCCCTGTCTGATTAAAAGTATCCAACGCTATAACAGGGGTAGGGGCGTATCGCCAAACAGCCCTGTCCGATTAAAATCTGGCGCGCGGATAAGGGTGTAGGGGCGCATTGCATGCGCCCGCCGGTCGCGGGCGGACGGGGCTGGCGTTCGTTGGCGTGCGCCGTCCAGTGGATATCTTTGTCGCGACCGGCGGGCGTATAGCGATACGCCCCTACGCCTGCGGTGAGGCCGGGCAATTTTAATCAGACAGGACTGTATAGCGATACGCCCCTACACTCCGATCCATGCGCCATATGTTAATCAGACAGGACTGTATAGCGATACGCCCCTACGTACCGCGCCGACGCCTCTGCCAAGGACTAGGGGCGGCAGTTATGGCGTGCGCGCGGAGACGACGCTCGCGCCGGCATGGATCGCTTGGCCCTCTTTGGGGACGTAGCCGGCCTTGTCGTCGACCTGTTCCAGCTTGGGGATAGCGTCCAGGAGCAGCCGCGTGTATTGATCGCGCGGCTCTTGGATGATCCTACTCGCCGGTCCCTGTTCCACGACCTGACCATGATTGAGCACCAGTATCTCATCGCAGAGAAGGCGCGCGCTCAACAAGTCGTGGGTGATGTAGAGCATCGCGATCCGCTGGTCGCGCACCAGCTTGTCGAGCAATTGCAGGATCTCGGCGCGAATCGACACATCCAGCATCGAGATCGGCTCGTCGGCGATAATCAGCTCCGGGGCCGGGGCCAGCGCGCGGGCGACCACCACGCGCTGACGCTGCCCGCCTGATAACTGATGCGGGTTCTTGTTCATAAACTGCTCGGGCGGGGACAGGCCGACCGTCTCCAGCAATTCCACAACACGCCTGCGCGCCTCCCCTCTGCTTACCCCCTTGTAGTTTATGAGGGGGCGCGCTAGCAAGTATTCAATCGTATGCGCGGGGTTCAGCGCCGAGAAAGGGTCCTGGAAGACGTACTGTACATGGGCGCGATAGGTGTGCAATGCCCGCCCCCTGAGCTTGTCTACCCGCGTTTTGCCGAACCATATCTCCCCGCTGTCCGGGCGCTCGATGCCGGTCACCAGACGGGCTATCGTGGTTTTGCCGCTGCCGCTTTGCCCGACCAGACCGGTCACCCGCCCCGCTCGCAGCATGAATGACACGTCGTTGACGGCTTGTACAGCCGTCTTGCTCCTGAGACCGACCCTGCGCCGGTACGTCTTGCACATGTGCTCCAGACGCAGCACCTCGTCCCCTTCGGCCGTCATGCTCTTATGTGACATAGCCTCTGAGAACGCGGCGTCCACCAGGGCCGGACCCTCCTCTTTCGCCGGTTGATCGTGGCCGGATATGCTGGCCTGCCATTGCATCTCCGCCACATGGCAGGCTGCTTGTCCGTCCCACATCGGCAGGAGCCGCGGCTTCACCTCCCGGCAGACCGCGATAGCCTCCGGACAGCGGGGAGCATAGGGGCAGGCTTTCGGCGGCCGGGTCAGGTCCGGCGGGCGGCCGGGAATGTAGCTGATCGCGACCTCCGCGGCCGCCGGGTCGGCGTAGGAGCCGAGCAGCCCATGTGTGTAGGGGTGGATGGCGTGCTGTAGCATGCGGTGAGCGGGCTGGTCCTCCACCAGTTCTCCGGCGTACATGACGAGTATCCGGTCCGATACTTCCAACACCGTCCCGAGGTCATGGCTGATGAGCAATACGGCAAAGCCCTGCTTGCGTTGCAACTCGCGCAGGTTCTGCATGATCTCTTTCTGCACCAGCACGTCAAGCCCGGTGGTCGGCTCGTCAAGGAGCACGAACTTCGGCTTCAGCGCCAGGGCGAGCGCGAGCGCCACGCGCTGCTTCATGCCGCCCGACAGCTCGTGCGGAAAGAAGCGCATGAACGATGGTCGATCTTGACCATGTGCAGCAACTCGGCGATGTGGTCGTGGATCTGCTCCTTGCCCAGGTTCGTCTTTTCCTCCATCACATCGCGGAACTGCGCCTCGATCCTCGTGACGGGGTTCAGTGCGTTCATGCTACTCTGGAACACGGTCGAAAAGTCGTTCCAGCGCATGCGACGCAACTGCTTTTCCGGCATCCTGGTAATATCCTTACCGTCGAAGCGCACGGCGCCCGCGCTGATTTCGCCCGGCGGCTGTAGCAGGCGCAGGATGGCGTTGCCCAGCGTGGACTTGCCGCTGCCCGACTCCCCAACTAGGCCGACGAACGCGCCGTCCTCGATCTGAAAGGTAACATCGCGTACCGCATAGAGCGGGGGGCGGTGGCGCGTGGCATACGTCACGTCCAGTTTCTCAACGTCGAGCAGAGGCATTGTGCTATTCCTCTTGTAACTGCGGGTTGCTGAGGGCGTCCACGCCGAAGTTGATCAGGATGAGCGACGTGGTCAGAAACGCCAAGGTCAGGCCGGGCGCCGCCAACCAGGTCCACTGGCCGGTCACCAGCGCCCCCGCGTTCTGGGCCCAGTAGAGCATCGTGCCCCAACTGATGGTCGACGGATCGCCCAGACCCAGGAACTCAAGGCCCGCCTCCGCGCCGATCGCCCCGGTCGCCGCCCCTATATAAGACAGCACCACCAGCGAGATCATATTGGGCATAATCTCGCGAAAGATGATGCGGAACGGTCCATCGCCCGCGAACCGCGCCCCCGTTATGTAGTCGCGGGTGCGCAACGAGATCACCTGAGCCCGCTTGAAGCGCGCGCCCCAGGCCCAGCCGGTCAGGGAAATCACGCCGATGGTGAGTGTGATGCCGCGCACGGGTGAGTACGCGGCGATTGAGATCATCAAGGGCAGCGCGGGCACGACGAGGCCCAGGTTGATGAAGAACGAGAGCACGTCATCCACGACGCCCTGCATATAGCCGGCTGTCATGCCGATCAGGAGGGCGATGATCGTGGCCAGCGCCCCCGCAATCGCGCCCACCAGCAGGGACGTGCGCGTGCCGTAGATAAGCTGCGACAGCACATCTTGGCCCGCCTGGGTCGTTCCCAGCCAGTGCGCGGCGCTCGGCTGCTGGGTACCCAAGAAGGAGCTGTTATGCGGGTCATAGGGGGTCAGCACAGGGGCCAGGATAGCGATCAGCACGAAGCAGGCGAGCATAATCAGCCCGGCCCTGGCTTTCTTATTGCTCCATAGGATCCCGAACCATGTGGGCATGCGCAACCGTGCGCGCGTCGTCGTGCGCGCGCTATCATCGCGCACGCTCTCCTCGGCCCCGACGTCGGGCGCGGCGGCGCTGCCGGGAAGGGGCGTTCCTCTATCCGGCACGGCCGCCGGCACAGCGGTCAACGCCGCGACACCCTGATTGGTGGCTTCCCGCGCCGGCTCCTCCTCAAGGACGGTTCGCGGAGCGCCGGGACCCACCGATTGCTCACCGTCTGTCGTCGCCATTATGCTGTTCCTCCTTTCCGCACGCGCGGATCGAGCACGCCGTACAGCATATCCGCCAGCAGGTTAGCCACGATCACGCCCACGGTGGTGAGCAGGAAGAGCGCTTGCATGAGCGGGTAGTCGCGGTTGCCTACGGATTCAAAGAGCAGACGCCCCAGGCCGGGGTAATTGAATATGCCCTCGATGAACACAGTGCCGCCGAGGATTCCGCCCAAAGAGATGGCGAAGCCCGTGACGTTGGGCAGGATGGCGTTGCGCGCGCTGTACATGAGAGCCACTTTTCAGGGCTTCAGCCCCTTCGCCAGGGCCAGGCGGGTGTAATCGTCGCGCAGGTTCTGGATCATATTGTTGCGCATACCCATCACCCACCCGATGGGCGCCGTGATCAAGATCGCGGTTGCCGGAAGGATGCTGTGGTTGAGTATGTCGCCGATATAGGCCCAACTCATCTGGCGGGTCGACGTCTCGCTGTAGCCGCCGCCGCTCGGCAGGACGTGCCACACGAAAGCGAACAGGTAGAGCAGCAGCATCGCGATCCAGAAGAAGGGCAATGTGCCGATGAAGCTCAGGCCCAGGCTGACCACCGAGTCGAACAGGCTGTTGCGCTTCCACGCGGCGAAAGCGCCCAGCAACGTACCGGCCACGAACCCTATGACCTGCGTGACGCCCACCAGGATAACCGTCCACCAAAAAGCCTGGCCGATCATATGCGTGACACTATAGGGGAAGTAGGTGTAAGAAACCCCGAAGTTGAAGTGAATGATGTTCCCCAAGTAGTCGACGTACTGTTGAAGCAGGCTGCCATTCGGCGTGCCAAGCATCGTCCGGACCGCCGCTACCTGCGCGGGATCGATCTGCTGGGACTGGCCGGCCAACTTGCGGATCATCGCCTCGGCCGGATCGCCGGGCTGCAAGCGCGGAATGATAAAGTTGAGGGTGACCGCGGCCCACAGCGTCAGCAAGAAGAACAGGATGCGGCGAACGAAATAGCGCAAGGTCATCCCTCCTTGAATTGAGCCCGAGGGGCCATGGCGCCATTCGCCATTGTACTATGGCCCCTCGGGTAACCTTGTTACGCGGGGTGAAAAGAGGCGGAGCGCCGCATCAGATCGGTGTTACCGCGATCCGGCGCTCCCCGCTACATCTTACTGGACCGGTTGCAGGTGAGTTACGATGAGCAAGTTGTCGGTAGGCCCGGCGTAGGTATTCTGCTGATTCGGCCAGCCCGTCGCGTGCTTGGTGCTGTACTCGAACCAATGCGCGCCGTACCATAGCGGGATGGTGGGGTAATAGGTCGTCAGGATTCCCTCCAGCCCATGGACAGCCTGCTGCTGCGACGCCGTGGCCGGGGACTGCTGTAGCTGGCTTATCAGCGCATCCGTCTTGGGGTCCTCCCAGCGAATGAAGTCGCTCACGGCCTTCTGCCCGATAGGCGCGCTCGCTTTGCTATCGAACATATTGTAATAGTTATCGTACATGCTGCACGAGCCGCCATGTACGGCAATCGCCAGGTCGAAGTTGCCCACGGCCGTTTGCGCGGCGACTTGATCCGGCGACGGCGTCTGGATGTTTATGGTCATACCCAGCGCTTGCAGGTTCTGCTGAACGATCTGCGCCGCCTGGATCCAGTCGCTATAACCACCCTGCACCAAGAAGGTGAAATCGATCGGCTTGCCGTCTTTGCCGAGCAGCTTGCCGTTGCTCTTCTTGTAGCCGGCTTTAGCGAGGATCTGCGCCGCCTGGTTGGCGTCATAGGGGATCAAGCCCTGGTTCTTGATGCCAGGCGCCAGCCAGGCTTTCTGGGAGGGCAGAATCAGGCCGGTCTGGCTGGCATTGGTGACATAGCCGTACTCAGCCTTATTTGAGATCGACTGGCGGTCAACGGCGTAGGCGACCGCGCGCCTGAACGTCACGTCGTTGAACGGGGCCTTCTTTAGGTTGAAGCCAAGGGAGATTTCGCCTCCGGGCGGGAACCAATAGTGGTTGTGCTGCGGGTCCTTGGACACGTACACCTGCTGAATGTTGGGCACGAACATGGCGTTTGTATCGAACTTGCCCTGGGCCAGGTTCAATGCGTCAACCTGGCCGCCGCCCTGATCGTTATGGAAGATCAGCTTGCCGACGCGGATGTTGTTTGCCTGCCAGTAGCGGGCGTTACGCGAGAGCACGAGTTCCTGCCCATTGAAGCTGGTCGGCTTGAAGGGCCCGGTGCCGATCGCGCCCGGATTGGTGTACTTCACCGGGTCGCTGACCGATCCCCAGACGTGCTGCGGAACGATGAGCACGCTGGACACGCGCTGAAACATATTGGCCGCCGGCGTCTTGAACTTCATGACGACTTGGCTGCCGCTGCTGCTGACGCTGGCGAGGGCCTGCCAGACGCCATAGGTGTCAAGAGCGGGTTGCCGCTTCAGCAGGTTATATGTGAACACAACGTCCGCGGGCCCAAACGCTTGCCCGTCGCTCCACGTCACCCCGCGGCGAATGGTGTACACGAGCGTGCGTGAGCCCTCCCACCGGTACGCGGTCGCCAGCCACGGGGGTGCACCTTAAAATAGTGGACAGCGGCAGCGGGTGGCTGAGGCCGGCACAAAAGCGGTACCCTCACGACGGGCACGGGCGCTAGAGACGCCCTTAGCGTGCCCGGAGAGGGTACCGATGGAC
>JAABUJ010001360.1_pt1 | contig 36829 bp, 31 predicted proteins | sample 5559131 | NCBI WGS metagenome assembly JAABUJ01 (sample SAMN10711875, study PRJNA513366) | rock metagenome | isolation source: Antarctica rocks | place: Antarctica: Victoria Land, Mt New Zealand nord | collected 2016-01-07 | reverse complement strand
TCGTCGAGGCCACGAGCATGAAGCGCTCGGGGTCCGGCGAGCTGGTGCTGACCGGCCAGCTCGGCGACGTCATGAAGGAGTCCGCCCGCATCGCCCTGTCCTACGCCCGCGGTCACGCGGACGAGCTCGGCATCGGCGAGGAGGCCTTTGATGGCCGTGAGTTCCACGTTCACGTGCCTGCCGGGGCGATCCCCAAGGACGGGCCCAGCGCCGGGGTGACGATGGTCACGGCCCTGAGCTCGCTGCTCAGCGGACGCCCCGTGCGCCACACGGTGGGGATGACCGGCGAGGTCACCCTCCAGGGTCGAGTGCTGCCGATCGGCGGGCTCAAGCAGAAGGTTCTGGCCGCTCACGCGGCGGGGCTGACCGACGTCATCGTTCCCGAGCGCAACCGCGGCGACCTCGACGACGTTCCCGTCGACGTGCGCGAGGCGATGACCTTTCACCCGGTGATGACGGTCAACGAGGTCCTGGCGGTAGCCCTGGAGCCCGCCCGCCAGGAGGTGGGAGTGGGCTGAGACCCGCGTCGCCGAGCCCGTCCCGTCGCAGCGGCGGGACGGGGGGCCGTGGACCATGAACCCGCCTTGAGTCCGCAGGGCCCTCAGGCCGAGGCGCCCACGCGGGTGGTGCGGTGGTCGGGGGACGCCAGGTCCGCCCGCCGCAGGACGCGGGGGGCCAGGCTCCCGGCGGCCGCCACCGACCACAGCACCGCCACCCAGGCGACGGTGGCCAGCCCCACGTGCACCCACACCAGCTCGGCCGGCAGGTGGGCGGCGTACTGGATGAGCCCCACCATCCCCTGGCCGGCCAGGAGCAGGCACAGCGCGGCGACCGAGCGCCGCAGAGTCCGGTCGGTATCGCGCCGGTGGTGCAGCCGCCACCACACCCCGACCGCCAGCACGCCGAAGGCCAGACCGACCTCGCCGTGGCGGTGGATGACGAAGTCCATGGTCGCGCCCCCGTCAAAGGCCAGGCGGTTGATGCGCTGACCGGGGGCGCCCCCGGCGTGGGGGCCGGCGGCGGTGGCGGCGGTGCCGGCGAAGATGGCCAGGCCCCCCACGGGGAGCAGGGCCCGCACCGCCCACACCGTGGCCCGATCCCGGCCGGGGGCCCGCTCACCGGGCTCGTGGGACGCGCGCCAGGCCAGCGCCGCGGCGGCGACGAGGACGAGCATGGACAGAGCGAAGTGGCCCATGACGAAGCCGTAGTCGAGATTGCCGCGCACGGTGAAGCCCCCCAGCACCGCCTGGCCGATGACCCCCAGCGGCAACAGCAACCCGATGCGGGCGAGATCTGAACGGTAGGGACGCCGGCGAAAGGCCAGCAGCGAAGCGAGCACGGCGGCGATTCCCACCGGCCCGGTGATCACCCGGTTTGAGAACTCGATGACGGCATGGGCGGTCAGCGGGGGATAGGCGCGCCCGTAGCAGCGGGGCCAATCCGGACAGCCCAGGCCCGAGCCGGTCAGGCGCACGGCGGCGCCGGTGAGGACGATCAGGCCCAGGGCCCCCAGGGCCACGTAGGCCACCCACGCGAACAGGGCCGGGGAGACGGTGAGCCGGGGCCCCACGCCGGCGCCAACCAGGCGATCGCCCACGGCGCGGCGGCGCCCACCCGAGACGGGACGCTGGGTGGCGGGGGCAGAGCCCTGGGGATGAGGGGCTGGGCGCGAGGACATCGCCGTACAGGATGCCAGGCCCGCCCCGGGCGCGACTACGCTTGGGCGATGGCCCTTGCCTCCGCCCGGCCCCACGTCGGGCCGTCCGCCCCCGGTGGCCACTCCGGCGCCCGGACGATCCCCCCGATCGTCGTGGATGGGGTGTCCAAGACCTTCGAGCTGCCCCACGAGCGGGTGCACACCCTCAAGGAGCGCGCCCTGCATCCGTTGCGCCGCTCGGGGTCAGACGCCCTGCACGCCCTACGCGACGTGTCCTTTGCCGTCGCCGCCGGCGAGTTCTTCGGGGTGGTGGGCCGCAACGGCTCGGGCAAGTCGACGCTGCTGAAGTGCCTGGCCGGCATCTATGCGATCGACAGCGGGGCGATCTACGTCAACGGGCGCATGTCGACGTTCATCGAGCTCGGCGTGGGCTTCAACCCCGACCTGGCCGCCCGCGACAACGTGATGCTCAACGCCACCATGCTCGGCCTCTCCCCGCGCGAGTCGCGCCGGCGCTTCGATCGGGTCATCGACTTCGCTGAGCTGTCTGACTTCGTCGACCTCAAGCTCAAGAACTACTCCTCGGGCATGCTCGTGCGCCTGGCCTTCTCGGTGATGGTCCAGGTCGACGCCGACATCCTGCTCATCGACGAGGTGCTGGCGGTGGGTGACGCCGCCTTTGCACAGAAATGCTTCGAGGAGTTCCAGCGCATCCGGTCAAGCGGCACCACCGTGGTGCTGGTCACCCACGACATGGGGGCGGTGCAGCGCTTCTGTGACCGCGCCCTGCTGCTCGAGCACGGGCGCGTGGTGGAGCAGGGCGACCCCGAGCGGGTGGGAAACCGCTACCTGCAGCTGAACTTCTCATCCGAGGCCCGCGCCGAGGAGGCAACCGCCCAGGAGGAGGGGGAGGCGGCCCCCGGGGGGGCCGGGGAGGCGTCGGGGGCAACGGCCGGCGCCGGCGCCGGGAGCCCGCCGTCGGGTGAGCGCTTCGGCGATGGACGCGCGGAGATCGTCGACGCCTGGTTTGAGGCCCAGGACGGACGTCGCAGCGAGGTGCTGGTGACCGGGCAACCCTGTGCCTTTGGCGCCCACGTGCGCTTCCTCGCCGACGTGGATGACCCCCTGTTCGGCGTAAACCTGCACAACAGCCGACGCGACGTCCTGCTGTCGGCCTCCAACCTGTGGTCGGCTCCCCGTCTCGGTCACTTCCGCGCCGGAGAGGAGGTCAGCTTTCACATCCGCTTTGACAACGTCCTGGCCCCCGACCGCTACCACGCCACCCCGGCGGTGGCCGCCAGCGCGGGCGGGGCGTGGATCGACCGACGCGAGCGCTTCGCCACCGTGATGGTCACCGGGACCCACGGCACCGACGCGCTGCTGGACTGCCCCTACGAGCTCGACGTGCAGCGCCACGCGAGCTCGGCGGGCGCCGGAGCAGCCCGATGAGTGCCGCCGGCCTACCCGTCGAAACCGAGAGCCTGGGAGCTCCCATCAAGGGGCCCACCGCGCTGGGCTCCGATCCCCGACGCTTCTGGCATCTGACGCGGGCGCTGGCGGTGACCGAGTTCAAGCTGCGCTTCTTCGGCACGGCGCTGGGCTACCTATGGCAGCTCGTGCGCCCGCTGCTGCTGTTCGGGATCATCTACGCGATCTTCTCCACCGTGGCCCGGTTGAGCGGGGGCATCGCCTATTACCCGTCGGCGCTGCTGCTGGCGATCGTCCTGTTCAACTTCTTCTCAGAGTCCACGGGAGGAGCGGTGAGCTCGCTGCTTGACCGTGAGAACCTGGTGCGCAAGATCGACTTTCCGCGCCTGGCGGTGCCGCTGGCCACCGTGCTCACCGCCCTGTTCAACCTGGTGTTGAACCTGGTGCCGGTGTTCATCTTCCTGCTCGCCGCCGGCGGCCGGGCGCGCTGGAGCTGGCTTGAGGTTCCCTTCCTGGCCCTGGCCCTCGGGGCGTTTGCCACCGGCCTAGGGATGCTGCTGTCGGCCATGTTCGTGCGCTACCGAGACGTCAAGCCGATCTGGGACGTGGTGCTGCAGGCCATGTTCTACGCCACTCCGATCTTCTATCCGATCACCCTGGTGCACGGCTCGGTGCTCGGCCTCGTGAGCCTGCGCGGGCTGCTGCTCGCCAACCCCCTCGGTGCCGTCATCCAGCAGATGCGCCACGCCCTGATCGATCCCAGCCATCCCAGCCTGCCCCACGCCATGGGCGGCGGAGCATGGGTGACGGTACCCGTGGTCATCGCGGTGGCGGTGACGGTGGTGGGTTACCGCGTCTTTGCCCGAGAGGCGCCGCGGGTCGCCGAGCGCCTATAAGCGGGGAAACGCCTTGAGGATGTCCCCGCCACGGCCGATACAGGGCGCGATGTCCCGACTGCTTCCCCGTCGCCTGGCCATGCTGGCCGCGGTGGCCCTACTGACCAGCCTGCTCGGGGCAGCCAGCGCCGGCGCCGTAGAGCCTGGCGTCGTCCTGGGAGGCAACTTCTTTGCCTCGCCCCCCACCTTTCAGGCGGTCAACGCGTCGGGCGCCCGCTGGGTGCGGGCGTTTATGTACTGGTCGAGCATCGAGCCCCGCCGCGGCCAGTACGACGAGGGCACGCTGCGCCCCTACGAGCAGGCGATCGCCAACCTCGCGCCTCAGACCAAGGTTCTGTTCGTGGTGGTGGGAACCCCCTCCTGGGCCAACGCCAGCAACGACATCCACACCCCGCCCACCCACCCCCAGGACTACGCCGACTTCATGCACGCGATGGCCGCCCGCTTCGCCGGCAAGGTCGCCGCCTGGGAGATCTGGAACGAGGAGGACGCCTCGCAGTGGTGGACGCACCCCGACCCGGGCGCCTACGCGCGGCTGCTGGAGGCCAGCTATCCGGCCGTGAAGTCAGCCGACAGCCAGGCCCAGGTCATCCTGGGCGGCCTCACCGGCAACGACTACAACTTCCTTGAGGGGGTCTATGGCGCCGGCGCCAAGGGCTCCTTCGACGCCGTCGGCGTCCACACCGACACCGCCTGCGGAATCGTCTCGCCTTACTCCTACTACCGCAACGCCCCGCCCGATCACCGCATCGGCCAGTACACGTTCCTGGGCTACCGCGAGGTCCACAACACGATGCTTGCCCACACCGACGACAAGCCGATCTGGATGACCGAGCTGGGCTGGTCGACCTCCACCCAGATCTGTGACCAGGGCGCCTCCCGGGGCGTCAAGGCGGGCGGCGTCAGTCTCACCGATCAGGCCACCTACCTGGCCCAGGCCTACCACTGCCTTCAGGGTGACCCTTACGTGGCGGTGGGAATCTGGTTTGACCTGCAGGACACATCGAGCGCCGACACGCCGTTTACCCGCTTTGGCCTGCTGGGCTCTGACTTCTCTCCCAAGCCCGCCTTCTCGGCCTTTGCCGACTTCGCCGCCCACGGCGATCACCTCACCGGCGCGTGCGGGAACTTCACCGGTCCCCAGGTGGCCTTCGCCTCCCCGCGCAGCGGGGCCCGCTATGGCGGGGCGCTGAAGATCGCCGTCAGCGCCGCCTCACCGGCGGGGGTCAACCGCATCACCCTGCTCTACGACGCCGGCAAGAAGATCCGCAACTTCACCGACAAGAGCTCGCCGACGACGCTGGCCGGCACCCTCACCTGGCAGGGGGCCAAGCACCTGAGCCCCGGGCGTCACAAGCTCACCGTCGAGGGCATCGACGCCCAGGGCAACGTCAGCGAGCAGACGATCGTGGTGACGCGCACAGCCGTCCATCACCAGCGCCGCGGGCGCCACCGGCGCCGGCGCGGGCACTGAGCTTCGGGGGGGGGGCGCCGCCGCCGCCCCCCTCCCCCCTCAGGCCCCGGATGGGGCCTTTAATCCTCAGTAGCGAAACGGCAGCTCGGCGGCGACATCGCGCAGCCGGGGGGCGCCCGCGTCGCGCTCCGAGACCACGAGGTCCAGGCCCGCGGGCCAGGAGATGGCGATGTCGGGGTCGTCGTGGGCGATCGCGCGCTCGACCGCCGGGTCGTAGTAGGCGGTCTGCTTGTAGAGGACGTCGGCCACCGTGCTGAGGGTGCAGAAGCCGTGGGCGAAGCCGATGGGGACGTAGAGCAGGCGCTGGCCCTCGTCGTCGAGCTCGACGCCCTCCCAGCGCCCGTAGGTGGGCGAGCCCCGGCGCAGGTCGACGATCACGTCGAGGATCGAGCCGCGCGCACAGCGCACGAGCTTGGCCACCCCTACGCCCACGTGAAAGTGCATGCCGCGCACCACCCCCGCCCGCGAGCGCGAGTGGTTGTCCTGGACGAAGGCGTCGTCGATGCCCAGCTTGGCCAGCTCGCTCTCCCGGTAGGTCTCGACGAAGAAGCCGCGCTCGTCGCCGTGGACGGTGGGCTCGAGCACCAGGGCTCCGGGCAGGGTGAGCGGCCAGGCGCGCATCACGCCCGCTCGGAGCCGAAGGCCTCGAGGTCTGCGTAGAGGTCTGAGATGAGCCGCGCGTATACGTGGGAGGCGCGAAACTGCTCGGCCTTGAGACGACCACGGATGCGCACGCGGTTCCACATGCCCGGGAAGCGGCGCATGCGCTCGACCAGGTGAACGAGTCCCACCGCGGAGTCAAACTCCAGGAAGTCCAGCCCCGGCTCCAGGCCATGGGTGGGGCTGACGGGCTCGGAGAGCACGAGATGGCCGGCCGCCAGGTGCAGGCACACCCGGTTCTCAAAGGAGGGGTAGGGCTCGTTGTGGACGTTGATGCCCACGTCGTGCTCGACCAGAAGCCCGGCCAGGCGCTCGGCGGAGACGCCAAAGGCCACGTGCAGGAGGTCATACTCGTGCTTGACCGGGGTGAGCAGGCGCTCGCGGTGAGGGGTCGAGCGCCCCACGAACAGCAGCCGGGGAGGGTCGCCGAAGGCGGGCAGCGGCGGGGGGGTGAAGAAGCGGTCGGCGACGGGCAGGGGCAGGGAGCGCCAGACGGGCAGGAGCGCCGCGGCGGTGTCGGCGATCAGGGGGTCAAAGGAGATGATGCGGTCGAAGTTGGCGACGTCGACGTGGCCAAGCTCGGCCAGGCGGCGCTGGAGGTCTGAGTGGGTCTCAGCGCCGCGGGGCAGCGGCTCGGTGAGAAAGCCCACGGTGGCGGCGGGGAGCTGGGCAAAGGCGCCGGCGGGAATGATCTCGGGGCGAAAGACGATGACCACGTCGGGGCGCGTACGGGCCAGGCGGGCCAGCAGGGTGGCGATGCTGGCGCCGGCGCGAAATTCCAGGAAGCTCGCGTGCAGGCGGCCGTGGCGGCCCTGTAGCGAGCAGGCCTCAAAGAAGGTGGCCTGGCCCACAAAGGCGACGCGCACCGCCCGCCCCAGGGGCGCGCCACGAAGACGCGAGGGCGCGGGGGCGAGGAGGGGGGCCATGGCGGGCGGGTACCATAGCGCTGCCTTCTGAGCGGCCGCCGCGTCCCGACCCCTTGATGCCCGACTGGCAAGAGCGAATCACGCGCGAGACCGCGCCCGCCATCCGTGTCGAGCACGACCTGCGCTACCGGCTGGCCTCCCCGCTCATCCTGAGCGCGGCCACCTGGTGCGATCTCGGGTGCGGGAACGGGATTGCCGCGGCCGATGCCCTGGCTGGTTCCTTCGGGGGGCGGGCGATCCTGGTCGACGTCGAGGAGGAGGTGGTGGCAGGCGCCGAGCGGGAGCTCGGGGGCGCCGACACGGTAGGCGTGGTCTGCGACCTCAGCCTCTCGGCCGACCTGGAGCGCGTGCGCCGGGCGCTGGGTGAGGGGGACGGGGGGGGCGCGAGCCGCGCGGGCGGCGGCGCGGGCGGGTGCGTGATCACCTGCTTTGAGGTCATCGAGCACCTCGAGACGTTCGTGGCGCTGCTGGAGATGGTCAGCGAGCTGGCCCGCGCCGGCGAGGCCACCACCCTGCTCAGCGTGCCCAACGACGCCTTCTGGGCCATCGAGAACCCCCACCACCGCACCATGTGGGGGGAGGGGGCCTTCGCCGAGCTGCGCTCGCTGCTGCCACCCGGTCACGTAGTGGCCCGCCAGGTGGCCCTCCAGGGCTCCGCGGTAGCGGCCGAGGCGCAGAGCCTGGAGGCGTCGGTGGCGGTGGCGCTCGGCGCCGGGGCGGGGCCGGGGGCGGGGGTGGCCACCCACTTCCTGGTGGCCCTCGGGCCGCGCGCCGGCGAGCTCCAGGCGGGCATCGGCGCCGTCGACGTCTCAGACCTCGAGGCTCAGCGGCGATGGGAGCGCCAACGTGAGAGCAACCTCCTGTTCCTCCAGGATCGAGTGGAGGAGGTCGAGGGCATTCTGCGCTCCCACGTCAAGCAGTTCGACGAGTGGCGGACGTATATCCACTCGCTGGAGGCGCGTCTGGGCAAGCCGCCCTCGGGGAGCGCGGAGGGCCAGGCGCTGGAGGCCGGAGCGCCGACCCACGCGGGCGCCCCGGCCGACACCGCCACCTCGTGAGGGTCGCCTTCGTCGTCAACGACCTCGAGCTCTCCGGGGGCATCGGAATCGTCGTCCAGCACGCCCGCCAGCTCACCCACCGTCACGGCTTCGACGTGACCATGGTCCTCGCCCGCGAGCAGCCGGGGCCGGCCTGGTCCTATGAGAGCCTGGCCGAGGTCCCGGTGCGCTCGCTCGCCGACGCCCGCGCCGAGAGCTATGACATCGCGGTGGCGACCTGGTGGGAGACCACCTACGCGCTGTTCGCGCTGCGGGCCGAGCGCTACGCCTTCTTCATCCAGAGCCTGGAGGACCGCTTCTACCGCCACGATCAGCCCGAGCGCTTCGGAGCGGCGCTGACGCTGGGGCTGCCCGTGTCGTTCATCACCGAGGCGCGGTGGATCGCCGCCACCCTGGCCCAGCTGCGTCCCGACGCCGCCTGTCATGTGGTGCGAAACGGCATCGACAAGTCGGTGTTCCGCTCGCCCGAGCGGCTGCCGGCGCGGGCCGACGGCCCGCTTCGGGTGCTCATCGAGGGCAATCCCAGCTCATGGTTCAAACATCTCGACCGGGCGCTGCAGGCCACCAGCGCCATGCGCGAGCCCCACCACGTCACCGTGGTGAGCGGGCTGCGCGAAGGCCTGGACGAGACCGCCGCCGACCGGGTCCTCGGCCCGGTCAGCCACGCCGAGATGGCCAACCTGTACGCCGAGTCAGACGTCGTCCTCAAGCTGTCAAGCGTCGAGGGGATGTACGGGCCTCCCCTGGAGGGCTTTCACATGGGCGCCACGTGCGTGACCACCGAGGTCACGGGCCACGACGAGTACGTCGAGCACGGGGTCAACGCCCTGGTATGCGACTGGGACGACATCCATGGCACCGCCCGCCAGCTCGACCTGCTGGGTCGCGACCGGCGCCTGCTGCACCTCCTGCGCATCAACGCGCTGCACACGGCGCGCGGGTGGCCCAGCCACGAGCAGTCCGGGCAGTTCATGGCCGGCGCCCTACGCGCGATCGCCCGCGAGCCCGGCCCCGACCCGGTGAGGGCCGCGGCCACGCTGCTGGCCGACCAGCGAGCGGCGGTGGAGGCCCACCGCGGCCACCTGCAACACCGCGATGCCCTGGCCCGTCAGCTGCGGCCCATCCAGCGCCTGCGCGCCCAGCCCGCGGTCGCCCGCCTGGAGAGGGTGCGCCACCGGCGCACCGGACGGGTGGCCCTGCGGCTGGCCCGTCCGCTGCTGCGCCGCCTTATCCGCCGGCTGGGTCGGTAGTGTCGACGGGCCCCTGATGACGAGCCGGGGGCGCCAGAGACCGGGCCGCCGGCTGGCGCGACGGGCCTTGCGCCGCGTCCCCGCGCCGCTGGTTGTGCCCGTACCCGAGGCGCTGTTGCGCTGGCGGCGGGAGGGCAGCGCGCCGCTGGCAACGCGCGAGAGGCCTCGTGGAGGACCCTCCGCCGGGCCGCTGGAAGTGGCGGTGGTGATCCCCTCCTTTCGTCGCGGCAGCGGCGGCCACGACACCATCGCCCACCTGGTGCGCGGCCTGGAGGGCGCCGGGCATCACTGCTCGCTGTGGTTGGCCGACGACGAGGACCGCCACGCGACCGAGAGCGCGGCCGACGTGGAGCGCTCCTTTCATGACTTCTTCGGCCCTACGCGCGCCCGGCTGCACACCGGCTTCGGTGCATGGCAGGGAGCCGACGTGGTGCTGGCCACCGGCTGGCAGACCGTCTTCCACGTCCTGGGCCTGAACGGCGCCGGGGCCCGCGCCTACCTCGTCCAGGACCACGAGCCCGAGTTCTACCCGACCTCCGCCGAGGCGGTATGGGCGGCCGACAGCTACCGCCAGGGCCTGCACTGCATCGCCGCCAGCCCGTGGCTGGCCGAGCTCCTGCGTGAGCGCTACGGCGCGCGCGCCAGCGCCTTTGACCTGGGCGTCGAGCACCGGACCTACCGCCCGGGCTCCGAGGCTCGCTGCGATGATCGAGTCCTCTTCTACGCGCGGGCGGTGACCGGACGTCGGGCGGTCCCCCTGGGCCTGCTCGCCCTCAGCGAGCTGCACGCCCGCCGGCCCAACGTGGAGATCGCCCTGTTCGGCGAGAGCCGCGTCCTGCGCACCCCCTTTGCCCACACCGACCTCGGCGTGCTCGATGGGCCGGCATTGGCCCGCGCGTACTGCACCGCCACCGTGGGCCTCGGCCTGTCCATGACCAACCCCTCGCGGGTACCCACCGAGATGCTCGCCTGCGGCCTGCCCTGCGTGGACCTGGCCGGCCCGAGCATGCTCGCCTGCTTCGGCGCCGACGGGCCGATCGCCCTGGCCGCCTTTGACCCGCTGGCCCTGGCCGACGTCCTCGAGCGCCTGCTCGACGACCCGGCCGAGCGCGCCCAGCGAGGGCGGGCCGGACTGGCGACGGTCAGCTCGCGCACGTGGGAGGCGGCGGCTCGTCAGGTGGAGACGGGCTTGCGGGAGGCGCTGGAAGTGCGGTGAGCGCGCGCGGGTGGACCGGTGACCAGGCGGCGCGCAGGGGACCTTGACCTAGGATGGGCCGCATGTCCGCCGAGCCCCGCATCCTCATCGTCGGCGCCGGCCTGACCGGCGCCACCCTGGCCCACCGCTTTGCCCGAGAGGGCCTGAGCTCCACGCTGCTGGAGCGTGCCGACGTGCCCGGCGGACTGATTCGCTCCGAGCACCTGGAGGGGGTGCTCTACGAGCCCCACGGGTCCCACATCTTCCACACCGAGGATCAGGAGGTGTGGGAGCTGGCCACGAGCATGACCCCCTTCCGTCCCTACCGCCACCGGGTGGACATCGTCGCCGACGGAACCCTCCTGAACTGGCCGATCCTCCTATCCGACATCGACCGCCAGTCACAGGCCCAGGAGATCCACGCCCAGCTGGCCGAGCGCGAGGGGGTCGACAGCGCGGCCAGAGCGCAGGCCGCGAACTTCGAGGACTGGTGCCTGGAGCTCATGGGGCCCATCCTCTATGAGCGCTTCATCAAGCCCTACACCGAGAAGCAGTGGGGCCGTCCCGCCCGCGAGCTGTCGGCGCAGTGGGCACCGCGGCGCGTGTCGGTGCGCTGGGACAACGACCCCTACCTGTTCCCCGACCCCTACCAGGGCTGGCCAGCCGGTCCCAACGGCTACACCGACCTGCTCGACGGGCTGCTCGACGACCCCCTGATCGAGCTGCGCACGGGAGTGGACGTGACGCTGGACAATCTCGAGGCCACGCGCCGCGGGGTCGGGGCCGACGTGGTGGTGCTCACCTGTCCCCTCGACGTCTTCTGCGCCTTTGAGCTCGGCCAGCTCGAGTGGCGAGGGATCCTGGTGCGCAATGTCCACATCCCCCACGTCGACTATGCCCAGGGGGCGATGGTCGTCAACTACCCCGGGCTCGAGTTCCCCTTCATCCGCATCCACGAGGCCAAGCACGCATCGGGCCAGCAGTGCGACGGCACCGTGCTGGGCTTTGAGTTCACCAATGCCCCCACCCGCTACTACCCCATCGAGACCGAGCATAACCGGTCGCTGAACGCCCGCTATCAAGACCATCTGCGCGGGCTGCTGGGGGCGCAGACGACCTTCTTCGCCGGGCGCTTGGCCAACTACCTCTACATCGACATGGACGACTGCATGCGCCAGGCCCTCGACGCGGCGGCTGAGGTGATCGACTCGCTTCCCTCTGGTCGGCAGGCCGCGAGGTCCGGGGGGCCCGAGGCTCGCTGATGATGGTGGAGCCCGCCTTCTGGGGCGGGCGCCGGGTGCTCGTCACCGGCCACACGGGCTTCAAGGGCGCATGGCTTTCGCTGTGGCTCAGCGCCTTGGGGGCCAAGGTCGTCGGTCTGTCGGCGGGAGTGCCGACCCGACCCTCGCTGTTTGAGCTCTGCGACGCGCAGTCGCTGATGACCGGGGTGCGCGCCGACGTGCGCGACGGGGGGGCGGTGCTCGACGCGGTGGGCTCCCACCGGCCCGAGATCGTCCTGCACCTGGCCGCCCAGCCCTTCGTGCGCCGGTCCTTTCGCGATCCCCGCGGCACCTATGAGGTCAACGTGATGGGTACGGTCAACGTCCTGGAGGCGGCCCGCGCCGCCGAGTCGGTCCGGGTGGTGGTCAACGTCACCTCCGACAAGTGCTATGACAACCGCGACCTCGGACGTCCGTTCGCCGAAGACGATCCCAAGGGTGGCCACGATCCCTACTCGAGCTCCAAGGGGTGCGCCGAGCTGGTCAGTGACGCCTACCACCGCTCCTTCTTCGCCGGCCATCCCGAGGGTCTGCGCCTGGGATCGGCCCGCGCGGGGAACGTCATCGGCGGCGGCGACTGGGGCGAGGATCGGCTGATCCCCGACTTCATGCGCGGCGCCCTCGCCGATGCGCCCATCCGGGTGCGAAACCCCGGCGCCGTCCGTCCCTGGCAGCACGTCCTCAATCCCCTGAGCGGCTACCTCATTCTCGCCCAGGCCCTGTGGGAGTCCTCGAAGCTCGAGGTGGGCTGGAACTTCGGTCCGCCCCCGACCGAGGCGCGCCCGGTGAGCTGGCTCATCGAGCGTCTCACCCAGCTGTGGCCCCGCCCGCTGCACTGGGAGATCGACTCCGGCCCGCACCCCCACGAGGCGCGCTATCTCTCCCTGGACTCCACCCGGGCCCACCGGGAGCTGGGCTGGAGCCCGCGTTGGGGCCTCGAGGAGGCCCTCGGACGGACGGTCGAGTGGTATCGGGCCCTTGACGTCGGTGACGACATGCGCCGGATCACATTCGAGCAGATAGAGGCGTTCAGCGCCCATGGGTGAAACTTATGGCTGGCGGGCACGTTCTCTTATACAGAATCCCGTTGCGCCGCCGCACCCCCCGTCATGGCCACCGCTCAGAGACCGGCTTACGCCCCCACGCTTGACGTAGCGACCACCGAACCGGTGGTCTCGGTGGTGATTCCCTGCCTCAACGAGGCAGCCAACATCCAGGAATGCGTGCATCGCGCCCGCCAGGCGATGGACGCGGCTGGGATCCCCGGTGAGGTCGTCGTCGCCGACAACGCCTCCGAGGACGACAGCGCCGCTCTGGCGCGGGAGGCCGGAGCCCGCGTGGTGCACGAGCCCCGGCGCGGCTACGGGAGTGCCTACCTGGCCGGCTTCGCCGCCGCCCGGGGCCCCTACATCGTCATGGGCGACGCCGACCTCACCTATGACTTCAACGAGATCCCCCGCTTCTACGAGGAGCTGACCGCCGGGGCCGACCTGGTCATGGGCGACCGGATGGACAACATCCACCCGGGGGCCATGCCCTGGCTTCACCGCTACGTGGGCAACCCGATCCTCACCGGCATCCTCAACCTGTTCTTTCGCACCGGCGTAAACGACGCCCACTGCGGCATGCGCGGATTTCGCCGCGACATCCTGCCCACCCTGGACCTGCGCACCACGGGGATGGAGTTCGCCTCAGAGATGGTCATCCGAGCGGCCAAGGAGAAGCTCGACATCCGTCAGTTTCCCATCGAGTATCACCCGCGTGGCGGTGAGTCCAAGCTGTCGAGCTTCCGCGACGGCTGGCGGCACCTGCGCTTCCTGCTCGTGCACAGCCCCACCCACCTGTTCGTGGTGCCCGGGGCGGCGATGAGCCTGCTGGGCACGCTGATCGCGCTCGTCACCCTGGCCCATATCAACATCTTCGGCCGCAGCTGGGACCTGCACACGCTGGTCGCCGGATCCCTGTTCATGATCATCGGCACCCAGGTCACCGCTCTCGGTCTGTGCGCCCACGCGTTCGGGACCTACTTCATGGGTGAGAAGGACGCGTGGTTCGACCACATGCGCGCCCGCCTGCGCCTCGAGCACGGTCTCCTGCTGGGAGGGGGCATCGGGCTCACTGGACTGGCGGCGGCGGGCACCATCGTGGGCATCTGGATCGACCGGGGGCTGGGGGCACTGGCCGAGGAGCGCCTGGCGGTGGTGGCGGCCACCCTGCTCATCATCGGCATCCAGATCTTCTTCACGTCGTTTCTGCTCAGCATCCTCGGGCTGCGGCGCAGCGACTGACCTGACGTCGGATAGGGTCCGGGTCGTGCGCGTCTGCGCGGTGGTGGTGACCTACAACCGACGGGCGCTGCTGCAGGAGTGCCTGGAGGCGCTGGGCCAACAGACGCGCCCCCCTGACCACGTAATGGTCATCGACAACGCCAGCACCGACGGCACCGCCGATTTCGTGCGCGAGCGCCACCCCGACCTCGAGCTCGTGGCCCTGGAGCACAACGAGGGCGGCGCCGGCGGCTTCCACGAGGGTCTGCGCCGGGGGTACGCGGCCGGCTATGACTGGATCTGGCTGATGGATGACGACACGCTTCCCACCCCCGCCGCGCTGGCGGCGCTGCTCGCGGCGCCGGCGCGACTGGGCGACGGCCCGCCGCCGGCCCTGCTGGCCAGCAAGGTCGTGTGGAGCGACGGACGTATGCACCCGATGAACTTCCCGGGCTTTGAGCGCCTGCGCACCGACTTCGTGCTCCAGAGCTGTGAGCGCGCGCTGATGCCGCTGCGCACGACGACGTTCGTGTCTCTGCTCGTGCACCGCGAGGCGGTGAGCCGCCACGGGCTGCCCCTCAAGCGCTACTTCCTGTGGAGCGACGACATCGAGTACACCGCACGGATCCTGCGCCACGAGCCCGGCTTCCTCGTGCCCGACAGCATCACCGTGCACAAGACGAGCGAGCCCTACACCGCGATCAGCACGTCCGGTGAGCGCTTCTACTACCACGCGCGCAACACCGTGTACATGCTCCGCGGACCCGCCTGGCGGGTTTCGGAGAAGCCATCGCTGCTGTTCAGCTTGATCATGAGCATCCCGGCTTACCTGAGCTTCAACCGCTTCGCCCCCCACAACGTCGCGGTGGTGCTGCGTGGCCTGCGCGACGGGCTCAGTCCGCGCGCGCCCGTGCCCTCACGTCCGTGAGCACATCCCCGCCGAGCTGAAAGGCCTCCCACAGCTTCTCAGTGGGCGACCAGGACTCGCCCGTCAGCATGCGCAGCCGGCGTCGGCGCTCCTGACGTCCCGGCCCGACTTGGCGCACGGCCACGCTCGCGGGCACGAGCAGGCCCGGATCATCCCAGCGGCGCAGCATGCGCGCGGTCCACGTGAACTCGTCCTCGCCGGGCCGAGGGCCTCCGAAGCGCTCGATCGCCTCCGGTGCGACGAGCATCGAGCCAGGCCGCACCGCGCGCACGTGGATCATACCAAGACCACAGGCCGCGACCGTCAGCTCCTTCTCAAAGACCTCGTGGTTGGGCAGGGCGTCAGGATGCAGGGCACCTTCGCTGTCAAGGACCTGGCTGGCCAGGACGATCGGCGCCGGGCGCTCACCCCACCGGGCAGGCGCCTGCAGCAGGGCATCGAGCGCGCCGGGCTGAGGGACGGTGAGGCCATCGAGCACCCATGTCCAGGTCGGCGTCGCTGCATCGGCCTCCAGCCCGTCGGCGAGGTCCTCGACGAGCACCACGGTGGCCGGTGACTGCGCGCGCACCGCCTCGGCGACCGCCTCACCCAGCTCGGGGCGCCGAGGATGCACGCGCACGACAGCTCGGACCCCCGATCGCGGGACGGGTGAGCTCATGCCGCGCCACGGGCCCGGGACGCCGCGCGCAGCCGACTCCAGCCGCGTATCAGAGGCATGGCCGGCGGGAGTAGGACCCTCACCAGGGGTGAAGGCAGCAGGAGCAGAGGAAAGCGGTGCAGCCAGAAGTCCGGGATCCTCCAGAAGTGGTGCGTCATTCCCACGAGGAGCTCGAGATCCATGCGCAGCGATGATTCCCCGGAGCGCAGCTTGAAGCTACCGACCTCCTGGGGGACGAGCGAGCGTAGGCAGGCCTTTCGCATCACCGCCAGATACAGCCGGCTGTTGCGCCCCAGCAGCGCCGACCACACCTCCGCCCGATCCTCCATGATCTCCAGCTGGTACCGGTAGTGACGGTGGCCAAGCTCCTCGTCGAGAAACGAAGTTCCGGTGCGATGACGGACGAGCGCGTCTGGGCACCACATCCACACGGGATGGCCCAGGATCATCAGGCCGATGACCTCCAGGGGCGCCATCCGCGTCCGGTCCAGATGCTCGACGCTGGTGGAGGCGACCGCGTCGCGCCACCACTCGCGCCGGATCACCTGGGTGGACATGAAGTCGTGCAGCAGCCCGCAGTTGACGAAGGCGTCCGGAGCACTTCGGTAGACGTGGACTTGACGCGGGTCCTCGGGGAGCTCGACCTCCGGGTCGTATCTGAGAACCTCGAGGTTGTGATAGTCGGCCATCGCTCGATTGGTCGTCACTCCGGCCACGTCTGAGTGGGCGCGCAGCAGCTCGAGCATGCGGGCGATGGCGCCGGAGAAGAGCACATCGTCTGAGCCGAGCAACCAGCAGAAAGTGCCGGGCGCGTCCTCCACCGCAGCGAGGAGGTTGCGCGTGAGGCCGAGGTTGGCCTCGTTGCGATGGTAGCTGACCCGTCCCCCGTGGCGGGCGACATATCCGCGCATGAGCTCCTCGCTACCGTCGGCGGAGGCGTTGTCGCTGACGTGCAGCGTGACGTCGGCCTGCGCCTCGACGGTGATCTGATCGAGCACGCTGTCCACCGCTTGGCGCAGGAGATCCCGACGACCATGGTGGGTGGGAATGCAGACGGATAGCAGCGCCGACATGGTCCCAGGCTACCTCTGGCCCCGGTTGGCCCAGGCGTGGCGCACGCGATCCAGGGTGGCGTGACGCACCTCCACGGGGACCGCGCCGGTGAGGGCCAGGACCGCCGCGTAAACGCCCGTGAAGACCAGGAGACGGAGAAGGTCGGGAAGGTCGGGTACCAGTGCCGCGGCCCCACCGAGCCCCGCCGCCAGCAGAGCGGGAGCAAGCACTCCGAGCCTGAGCCGAAGTCGACCACCACGCACCAACGGCGCCCCCAGGGTGACCAGCAGCGCGGCCTCACCGCCGACGCTGGCAATGCCCCCCCCGAGGGCCCCCAGCGAGGGGACCAGGGCAAAGGCAAGACCCATGGTGACCACGACCGCGGCCCCACTGGAGACCAGCAGCGCCCGGCTGCGACGCAGGGCCATGAGGGCGCTTCCGGCGCCGGCCGAGAGAAAGGCGAGCAGCAGGGCGATCGCCTGCACCCGCAGAACGTCGACAGCCCCGACACCCCGCGCGCCGGCGATGACCGTCAGCGCCAGGTGAGCCCCGATGACGGTACACAGCGTCATCCACAGCCCGACGAGCACGGCGATCTCAAAGATGCGCTGCAGCACGTAGCCCAGGCGCGCGTGATCGTCGCGAGCCGCCCGCGCCAGGACGGGAAAGGTGGCGCTGACGAGGAGGATGGGGATACCGGTGAGGATCTCCATGATGCGCACCGAATAGGCGTAGGTGCCGGTCTGGAGGGGAACAGACACCAGAGAGAGCACGAGAATCACGCTGCGCACGTAGAGGGTCTGCACAGCGGTGGCCGCGGCGATCGGGTAGGTGTCACGCAGCGCCAGGCGCCACTGCGACAGCTCAAAGGCCGGGCGCATCGGCATGTTCCCTCGCACGAGAACGACAGTGAGCACCAGGAGGGCGAGGCCGGTGGGAATGGGCACGGCCAGGAAGGACAGGACCCCCGCCCCCGCCAGCACGCCCGCCACGATCAGGCAGACGGTGAGCACCTGGACGAGCAGGTCGTTGAGCGCCTGACGGCCGAACCGCAAGCCGGCCGACAACGGCACCGCGAGGGTGGTCTGGGCGACGATGAGCAGGAGGCCGCACCCGGCCAGCGCCGTCCCCACGACGAGGTCGTTGGAGTAGCCAGCCAGCAGCGCAAAGGCAATCCCACCGGCCACGCCGAGGCAGGTGAATGAGAGCCGCATCCCCAGGAGGTTGCGCATGAACCGGTCGCGCTGGGCACCGGCGAGCACCGCGTACTCCCTCACCCCCACCGAGCTCAGGCCGCCCTCGGTGATTCCCCCCACGAGGGCCACCAGGGCGACGACCGTGTAGTACTGACCAAAGCCCACCGTGCCCAGGTGGCGTGTGAGCAGCGGAGCCGAGACGAGCCCGAGCAGGGCACCGGCAAAATAGCTGCCGACCCGCATGCCGGCGCCGCGGATGGCGCGGGGGCCGGCCTCGGCGCTGTCGAGGACGTCAGGGGCGGAGGAAGCCGCGATGGGGTCGGTCGTCGCGCCGGGGGCCACCGTCTCAGTCTGCTACATGGACAGGCGCCCGGCGGACGGCACCGTCCGCGGCGGCCCTCCCACCACGACCAGTGGTCCTGTCTATGGTGCCGGGCTCGATGGCCCTCGTAGCGCCGCGCACTCAATGACCTCTCCCGACCGCCGTCGCGACAGCCCACCGGCCGACGGCCAAGCCTCGCCGAGCGCTTCCCGCCGGCTGGCCGAGTCTCTGGAGATCCTGGTCTTCACCTATGACCGCGCGGAGAGGTTGCACGACACGCTCGCCCGCCTGGAGGACTCGCCGTTTGGGGTCTGCCGAATCACCGTGCTCGACAACTGCTCACCTGACTCCACCCCCGACGTCTGCCGCGAATTCACCGAGCGCCTGCCTGCCCTGCGCGTGGTGCGCCATTCCCGCAACATCGGCCTGGGTCCCAACTACCTGCGGGCGGTGGAGCTGTCGCGGGCCGACTACTCCTGGATCCTGTCCGACGACGAGACTCTAGACCTGCACGTCTGCGCAGACGTCATCGCCGCCGTCGAGGCCGCCGAGGTCGATCTCATCTCCCTGGGCTCACCCGGTCAGCACGCCTGGGAGCGGGGACTGCGCAGCAGCACCCAGGAGCTGGTGGACCGCGGACAGCGCTTCTTCTGGGTGTGGACCTTTGCGGCCGGCGTGATCTTTCGCACCGAGACCTTCGACGACCACTGCCTGCGCAGCGGCTATCAGCACCTGCACGGCGACTACGCCCACTTTCCCCACTTCGAGTTCGTCTATGAGAGCCTGCGCCGCGACGCCTCGGTGTACGTGTCCGAGCACGTCTGCGTCTCGCGGTCTGAGGGCTCGGCCCCGAGGACGCAGGGAACGCCGCTGTCGTGGTTTACGCAGATCGTCCGTCCCACCACGCGCATCGCGGAGCCCGCCTGGCGACAAGAAGCGGTGTGGGAGGCGGCGCCTTCGCGACGGACGTGGGCGCTGGCACTCGCGCAGGCCATCGCCATCGAAAAGCTCGATCACCCCGATCGGATGTGGCGCCATCTGGCCGAGCTCATGGTCTCTCTGGTCGGCCCCCAGCGCCTGCTGCTGGTTGCGCTGGCCCCGCTGGCGCTGGTGCCTCGGCCAGCCCTTCTCGCTGTGCGACGGGCAGTGGCAGCCGCCGACCGCGTCCGCCGGCGCTACCGGGCCGAGGCGTGAAGCGATGACGTCGGCGCCCGGCGGTCGCCGCGGTCAGCTCGCACCGGCCGCCCCGGTCTGCGTGCGCCACCACGCCACCGTCCGCGCCAGGCCCTCCTCGATTCCCACCCGCGGCCGCCAGCCCACCTCGTCGCGCAGCCGACCGACGTCGGCGAGGATGCGCCGCGGCTCGTCGGGACGTGGGGCCAGAGCGCCGAGCTCGAGGCGCTGGGGGTCTCCCGCCAGCTGCGCCGCGCGAGTGGCCAGCCATCCCAGGTCGACGGGCACCCCGGAGGCGACGTTGACCTGACCACGGACATCGCTGGCCAGCAGCGCCACCAACGCGTCGGCGAGATCCTCGACGTAAAGATAGTCACGCACTTGGCGCCCATGGGTGGCCTGAGCCAGCCCGCCCGCAAGCACCGTGCGCACGATGGAGGAGATCAGCCGCTGCGGGGACTCCCCGGGGCCGAAGGTGAAGAAGATGCGCGCCCAGACCAGCGACAGTCCCTCGCGGCGGGCGATGGCGTCAGCATCAGTACGGGCGCCGTCCTTGGCCTGCCCGTAACGCGTCGCCGGGCGTATCGGCGTGCCCTGCTCGGCGCACACAGACTCATCCCACTGGTACTCGGCGCAGGTCCCCGCCAGCAGGGCGCGCCGGTCGGGAGCCGCAAACGCCTCCACCAGCTCTCCGGTGGCCCGGCGCCAGCGATCGTTGAGGTCAGACTGCCAGGCTCCCCCGGTTCCCACCTCCCAGGCGAGGTGGATGAGGGCGTCGGGCGCCGCGGCGGCGATCAACTGCGGCGCCAGCCCGGGAGTGAGCAGGTCACCGACATGCCAGTGAACGCGTGCGGTGCCGGCCGAGGGCACACGACGAGCGACCGCGTGAACCTCGTAGCCCTGCCGGTGAAGGGACGCCACCACGTGGCGCCCGATGAACCCGGTGGCGCCGGTGACCATCACCCGGGTCACTCGAGCAGGTGGGGGGTGGGCAGGCGCACAAGGAAGCGCCCGCCCCACTCGCGGATGTAGCTCAGCTGACCGACGATCTCATCGGTCAGGTTCCAGGGAAGGATGAAGACGATGTCGGGATGGGTCTCGGCGATCGCCTCCGGAGGCGAGATCGGGATGTGGGTCCCGGGCAGCAGCAGCCCCTGCTTGTGAGGACTGGCGTCGCAGGTGTAGTCCAGGAAGTCCTGACGTATTCCGCAGTAGTTGAGGAAGGTGTTGCCCTTGGCGGGCGCGCCGTAGCCCACGACGCTCATGTCCTGGTCCTTGAGTTCGCTCAGTGCCCGCAGGATGTCTCGCTTGTCGCGCTGGACCTGCAGGCGAAACGTGGTGTATGAGCCAAGGCGCTCGAGACCGGCGGCGCGTTCACGGCCCATCAGCTCCTCGACGCGATCGCTGCGGGACTTGGAATCGTCGGCCTCATGGCAGGCAAAGATGCGCAGCGACCCACCGTGGGTCTGGAGCTCCTCGACGTCAAAGACATCAAGGCCGTGGGCGGCGAACACGCGGCGAGCCGCGCCAGCAGACAGATAGGAGAAGTGCTCGTGGTAGATCGTGTCCCACTGCGAGCGCTCGATCAGCCTCAGCAGATGGGGGAACTCCATGGTGATGACGCCGCCTTCGGCCAGGAGAATCTTCATGCCCGCGACGAAGTCGTTGATGTCGGGAACGTGAGCGAGCACGTTGTTGCCTACCAGCAGGTCGGCTCGGCTGTCGGGTGCCAGCCGGGTGGCCGTCTCTGACCCGAAGAACTCCACCAGCGTGTTGATCTGCTTCTGCACGGCCACGGCCGCGACGTTGGCGGCGGGCTCGATGCCGAGTACGGGAATGTCTCGCTGGGCAAAGAACTGCAGCAGGTAGCCGTCGTTGGAGGCAAGCTCGACCACCCGGCTGGTGGCATCGAGGCCGAAGCGCTGCACCATCTCGGCGGCATAGCGCTCGGCGTGAGCCAGCCAGGTGGTCGAGTAGGAGGAGAAGTAGGCGTAGTCACTGAAGATGCTCTGAGGCGTCTCGAACTCCTCGAGCTGAACCAGAAAGCAGCGGCCGCACACCAGGGCCCGCAGGGGATAGAACGGCTCCATCCGCGCTGCCTGCTCGGGCTTGAGGTACCGGTTGGCCAACGGCGACATGCCCAGATCGGCGAAGGTGACCTCCAGCGGGGCCGAGCAGAACCGGCAGGCGGGCCTCACCACGTGCGCCAGGGGGCCTGACCGCTGGCCCACAGCTCTTCGAGCACGGCCCGGTCGCGCGGGGTGTCCATCGCCTGCCAGAAGCCCAGGTGGCGGAAGGAGGCGAGCTGGCGGTCCTCGGCCAGCGCCCGCATGGGCTCCTGCTCCCAGATCGTGTGATCTCCCCCCAGATAGCGTCCGACCTGGGGAGAGAGGACGAAGAACCCGCCGTTGGTCCAGCCACGATCGCCCCGTGGCTTCTCCTCGAAGCTGCTCACCCCGTCCCCCTCGAGGTCGAGGATCCCGAAGCGCCCGGGCGGCTGCACGGCGGTCACCGTGGCCAGGCATCCCTGTTGGCGGTGAAACCGGATCGTTGCGGAGATATCCACATCGGAGAGACCATCGCCGTAGGTGAAGCAGAAGTCCTCCCCGCCCACGTAATCGAGGACGCGCTTGAGGCGCCCGCCCGTCATCGTCGCTTCGCCGGTATCGATCAGGCTCACCGTCCACGGCTCGGTGGTCGAGTGGTGGACCTCCATGGCGCCGCGAGCGAGATCGAGGGTCACGTCGCTGGTGTGGAGGTGGTAGTTGGCGAAGTACTCCTTGATCACGTAGCCCCGGTAGCCGAGGCACACGATGAAGTCGCGGATGCCGTAGGCGTCGTACTGCTTCATGATGTGCCACAGAATCGGCTTACCGCCCACCTCGACCATCGGCTTGGGCCGCAGCGAGGTCTCCTCACTCAATCGCGAGCCCAACCCGCCCGCCAGGATCACGGCCTTCAAGGGGATCCCACGATATAGCCTCGACAGGGCGTGAGGCTGACGCCGGCCACGCCTACGGTGACCCGGTGCCCGTTGGGAAGGCGTCCGGGACCCGATGCTCGGAGTTCGATGGTGCTCACCCTCGTCGCCGAGAGGCCCACCACCACCTCACGTTGCGTGCCAGCCAAGAGGTAGCCGGTGCGCCGGCCGGCACCAGCGGAGATGACGTAGTGAGAAGCCCCAGCAGGCGCTCCCTGAAGGGTTACCCGCGCGCAATGGGCCGCGGGGACGCCAGGCGAGCCTCTGAGGCGAGCCGGGCGGGCAGTGAGACCCGAGCCCGCGGGAGCGACAGAGTCCGCGGCAGGGGCCGAGCCCGAAGCGGGGTCTGACCCCTCAACGGGAGGGTAGGTACGCAGGACGGCCGAGGCGCCCGGGAGCAGCCAGCTGTCGGGGGTGAGGCCAACCAGGCTGTAGGTCACCCGAGGCCTACCCGTGAAGCGCTCGAGGGTCAGGCCGGCGAACACGTGGGAGACGGCCACCGGGGTGGTGTTGAATCCCACTGTCTTCAGGCCGGAGGGCTCCAGAAGGTATGGGGTTAGAGGGATCGAGGTGCTCAGGCGACCGCTGGGGGGATCGACGACGGCCGCTATGTCCGGAGAGATGGGAGCGCAGCACTCGAAGGAGATAGCGTGATTCTTCAGGTGCAGGGCCCCGTAGATCGACCGGTTGAACTCGAGGGTCTGGATGAGCACGTACTGCAGCTGCCCATCGAAGAGGGGGCTGTAGTCCCAGGCGACCACCGGGGCGCCGTGGGAGAAGCGGTCGACGAAGGTGAGGTCGTCGAGGCGCAGGCTCGGGAAGGTGGCCCGCGCCGAGAAGCGGGTGACGTTGTAGGCCCCCGCCGTGGCCTGGACGGCGAGCATGCCCAGGGCGGCCAGAGCCGCGTAGAGCCGGGCGCGGGGGAGCGCTACCCGGCCCCGGGCTCGGGGTGAGCACACCCACGCCAGCCCCACCGCCACCACCACCACCACCATCATGGCGGCGGTGGCGGTGTGGACCGAGGTCAGGAGCCCGCCACCCCGGCGCTCCACCTCCGCGGCGAAGAACTGGCGCGCCGGGGCAAAGAAGTAGCTGAACGGGCCGGTGTCGTTGAGCAGCCCGGCGGTCACCACCGCCCGGGTGACCAACAGGCCGGTCACCGCCACCCAGAAGGGTGACGCCCGGCGGTGAAACACCGCCACCCCAAAGGCGATCAGGGGCAGGCCCGCCAGGACCGCCGCGTAGCGCTCGTCGCTGGGGGCATTGAGGGTGACCACCACGAAGATGGCCGTCATGGCCACCGCGATGACGGCGAAGGTGCCGGTCTCCCGGCGCGAAGGCGCCAGCGCCTCGCGCACCAGCCAGGGAACGGCGAGCAGCACCGCGAGGTAGCCGGTCCCGGCCTCGAGCTCGGCAGCCACCACCGAGAGTCGCTGCAGGACCTGATCCAGGGTGATGTGGCTGGGCACGGCCCCGGCGTACTGGGCCCCGACGATCTGATAGATGCCGGTGACCAGGACCCACGCGATCAGGGCGACTCCGACCGCCACCAGCAGGGGATGGCGGCGCGCCAGCGCCAGGGGATAGCGCCCCAGCCTGCCCGTCCACGTGGCCTGGGCGGGTAGGTCGCGCCACACCTGGATGAGCACGGCCACCGCGGCGACACCGAGGAAGGGAAGGTGTCCGGCGCGGGCGGTGGCGTTGAGCGCCCCGACGACCAGGACCAACCCGTCGGCGAGGACGCCGGGACGCAGGCAGGTCCGCCACAGCGCCCACACGAAGGCCATGGTCAGCGGGTAGCCGAGGGTGGTGTTGAGGATGCTTGTGCCGAAGACCATCCACGGGCCGACCACCGCCAGGGCGGCGATGAGCAGCGACTGCCGGCGCCGCAGTCCCAGTCCCCGCGCCAGTGCCTCCACGGGGATGGCCGCCGTCGCGTAGAGCACAGCCAGGAGGACGTGGTCGGCGCGCAGCTGGTTGGAAGTCTGGGCGAAGATCTGGTCGGGCAGGGCCAGCACGACGGAGGTCAGCCGCTCGGGACCCCGGGCCAGCGGCGAGGCGGCCAGCAGCGTGCCCAGGAAGTCGTGCTCGAGCTGGCGGGCGCCGAACAGCCCGTAGTAGAACTCATCCGGCTGCAGGTTGCGAGAACGCAGCCCGTAGACCGCCATGAATCCGCCGACGAGGGCCACAAGCGCCGCGAGCCCGAGCCTGCCGTTGAGACGACGGATCACCCCCACGGGCGCCAGGCTAGCGGCTCCCCGCCGCTACCCTAACCGCCATGGCCACCTCAGTGCCGCCCGGGCTCGGGCCCGTCGATCACGCGGCGCTGGAGGCCCGGCGTCTGCGCCAACAGGCCCTGGAGGCTCCCCAGGGAACCATCACCCTCGACCGCGAGGAGCTGCTCGACGCGCTGGCTCGCTCGGCCGAGGCCGAAGACGAAGCCGACCGCGCGGCCTTTGCCCAAGCGCTTCTCACCCAGCACGGCGTGTCCACCGACCCCGCCCTGCGCCGCGCCGCGCACGGACAGCCGGTCACCCTGCGCCCCAGCCATCACTTCCAGATCGAGGGCGCCGCCGCCATCGCCCTGTTGGGGGTGATCGTCGGCCTGCGCTTCTACTGGCTCTACGCCCTGGTCATGGCGCTGGCCGCCGGTGCCGGCCTGCTCGTGGTCATCCGCCACCCCCACTCATATGAGCAGCGTATCCCTGACGCCTTCCCGCGGGGACGCCTGCTGGGAGCCAGCCTCATGGCCACTCTGCTGGTGCTCGTCGGAGTGGCGGTGATCCTGCCCATCCGCGCGGTCAGAAGCGCCGGCTCCAAGCCCCGCAACACTGCGGCCAGCAGCTACGTGATCCGGGCCGACGCCCTGATCCGCGCCCATGACCTCAACGCCGCCGAGCTCCAGATCGGCCTGGCCGACGCCATCGATCCGACCGTGCAGGGCATCAACGACGTACGCGGCCGGCTGGTGGTCGCCCGCGTGGCGACGCTGCTCGCCGAGGAGGACCGCAAGGCGGGGATCTTCGACGAGGCCCAGATCGCCTTTGGGGCGGGCGATACCGCGCGCGCCATCGTGCTCATGTCCTCGATCGGGGGCTTTCGGGACGCCGACGCCCGGCTGGCGGCCTACCGCCTCGCTGGCGCAGCACATACCCGGCACCGGTGATCTCTGCGGTGACGGCGCTCAGCCTCGGGCGGGTGGCGTGGTGAGGTCGGCAGGGGAGACGCGATGATCTCCGTGATCATTCCGGTCAAGGACGGCGGCGAGGACCTCGTGCGCTGCCTTACGGCGATCGGCGATCAGGATGTCGCCGACTCCGTCGAGGTGGTGGTAATCGACTCGGGCTCGACGGACTCAAGTCCCGCACGAGCCCGCGCCCTGGGCGCCCTGGTTGAGGTCATCGCCCCCGAGGACTTCAACCACGGTCAGACGCGGAACCTGGGAGTCCGGCTGGCCAGCGGGGACATGCTCGTGTTCATCAGCCAGGATGCCTTCCCGTTGGGGTCAGACTGGCTGGCGCGGTTGACCGCCCCGCTGCGTGAGGAGGACCGCCTGGCGGGCACCTACGGCCGCCAGGTCGCCCACGTCGACGCCTCCCCGTCGGAGCGCTTCTTCCTGGACTTCCTCTATGGACCTACGAGCCGGCGCCAGCGGGCGGCAGGCGCTTCGGAGCTGTCGATGGAGACCACACTGTTCTCAAACGTCAACTCGGCGATCCGGCGTGAGGTGCTCGAGCGCTTCACATTCGTCGAGGACATCATCATGAGCGAGGATCAGGAATGGGCCCGACGGGTGCTGCTGGCCGGATACGGGCTGGCCTACGTGGCCGACGCTGGCGTCGCACACTCTCACCCCTACACCATTGCCAAGGCCTTCCGGCGCTTCTTTGACTCCGGAGTCTCGGCCGAGCGCGCCTATCTCGCCGGAGCGCGCCCCTCGGCGGCGGTACTGCGGCGACAGGCCCTGCGCTACGCCCGCCAGGAGATGGTCTGGCTGTGGCGCACCGGCGAGCGGCGGGCCATGCCCTATGCCGTCATCTATGAGCTGGCCAAGTTCGTGGGTCTCCAGCTCGGCGCGCGCCACCGCCGGCTACCGGTGGCGCTCAAGCGACGGCTGAGCGCGCTGCCCGTCTACTGGTCAAGCTCAGGCTGAGCATGACCACCGTCTGTGCCTTCGTGCTCACCCGCAACCGCAAGGACCTGCTCGTCGAATGCCTTCAGGCCCTGCTGTCCCAGACGCACCCGGTAGGGCAGATCATCGTCTTTGACAATGCCTCTGACGACGGTACGGAGGTGCTGCTGGACCAGCGCGGACTGCTCGATCGCCCCGAGGTCGACTTTCACCGCAGCAAGGTGAATCTGGGGGGAGCGGGCGGTTACGCGGAAGGGGTGGCACGCGGAGTGCGGTCGGGTGCGGACTGGCTGTGGCTGATGGACGACGACGCCGAGCCCCACCGTGACGCTCTGGAGCAGATGCTCGCCTCCCCTCCCGGTCGCGACGGCGCCACCGCCGTGCTGTGCACCGCCGTGCGCCACCCCGACGGACGCATCGATCCCCTGCATCGGTGCCGGCTCGGGCGCTTCGTGGTGGCACTCCCCGAGACTGTCTATCGCCCGGGCAGCTATGCCGACGTGCCGTGCGCGTCCTTTGTCGGCTTCATGATCCGCACCGCGGTGGCGCGTGAGGTCGGCCTGCCCCGCGCCGAGTTCTTCCTCGGCTACGACGATGCCGAGTACTCGCTGCGCGTCCGCCGCCACGGAGCCATCCGCCTGGTTCCCGAGGCCACCATCGTCCACAAGATCGTGGTCGGGGGAGGGGAGGCGACCCGGCGCAGCCGGCTGTGGAACCGGGTGCTCGGACAGCACTACACGTCAGCCCCGTGGGAGAGCTTCTGGAAGGACCTCTACCGCGTGCGTAACTTCATGGTCATCAAGCACGCCCGCGCTCGCCTCCCGACCTCCGCCTTCATCGGGCTCACCGCCGTCTACGTGATCAAGTCCCTGCTCTATGACCCCCGGCCGCTGCGCCGCGTGCCCTGGATCGTGCGCTATGCGCGCAAGGGTCGTGCCGGGGACTTCAGCGGCCCCTCGCCTGAGCAGTGGTCGCGCATGGCCGCAGGCGAGGCCTGATGGCGGTCGGTCGCCGCCGCTCCGGTGCGCTGAGCACACTTCCGGCCGCCTCGGTGCGGATACGGGCGCTGGCGCGTCGCAGCCGCCAAGCGCGGGTGCGGGTGACAGCTCTACCCGGGCTGGCGCTGGCGGGACTGGTGGTGGGAAGCCTGGCGGCGGCGGCGCTGGCGGCGTGGGTTGGTGTGCACGTCTCCTCCTTCGTCCTCGACGAGACGCTGCTCAAGCAGTCAGCCGTTCAGTACACCCGCGGGCTGCCCGGCTCTCTGCTTCATGACCTCAACGCCCGGGGCACGGCGCGCCTGTACTCCCTGGTGCTCTCCCCGCTGTTTGGCCATCTCGAGGGCGACGTCGCCGTGCGCGCCGCCCGGGGTCTCAACGCCCTGCTGTTCGTCAGCGCCGCGCTGCCGGTCTATCTACTCGCCCGGCGGGTGCTGAGCTCGCGCAGCCACGCCGCTGCTGCGGCCGTCCTCAGCGTAGCCGTGCCCTGGCTGGCGATCAGCACCGTCCTCTACACCGAGAACCTCGCCTACCCGCTCTACATGTGGACCCTGTGGGCGGTCACCGGCGTCCTGCGGCGCCCGGCGGCGGGGCGTGACGCCCTGGCGGTGGCGCTGATCGTCGCCGACACCTGCACCCGGGTGGAGCTCGCGTTCCTGGGACCCGGCTATCTGCTCCTCGTCGTGGCCCGGGAGCTGGCAGGGGCGGCGCGCCTCCGCTGGTCGGTGCTGACGCCGGGCCTGGTCGGGCGGCGCATGCTCAGCCGTTACCCGCTGACCCTCCTGCTCGCCATCGTGGCCGCCGGCGTGGTCGGGGTGATCTTCGTCCAGGGACGCCTGCACTACGAGATCCAGTTCGTCCTGGGTGCCTACAGCGCTTTTCAGGATCGCCACACGCTGCCCACCGATGTCCTGCTGGCGTGGCTGGTGGAGGTTGTCAGCCTCGGCCTCGGGGTGGGGCTGCTGCCGGCCGTGCTGGGAGGGTGCTGGTACCTCGGCGCCCTGTCTTCGGGAGCCGAGCGCGAGAACCGCCTACTGGCCCTGGTGAGCCTGGTGCTGGGGGCATCCTTCGTAGGAGAGGTCATCTTCGCCCAGTCCGGGTTCCTGGGGACGGTGACCGAGGAGCGCTACTTCATCTATCTCGTGCCCCCGTTGTGGGTGGGCACGTTTGCCGTCCTCGAGCGCCGGGTGGCGGTGAGCCGTGAGCGCCTCGGCGTGGCCGGTGTGGGGATGGCGCTGCTGTTGGCGACCGTCCCGCTGAGCCGTCCCCTGGACCCAGACTCGGCCTTCCTGGCCCCGGCGGCCACCGTGGTCGGCCACGCGCTCACACGCCTGATCCTGCTCGCCGGGTTGGCGGGGATCTCTGTGCGCGACGTCCTGGCGGCGGCCATGCTCGTTGCCAGCGCTGGCCTCTACTTCGGCCGGCGGCGGGCGCGCTGGCGCACCCGGGTGATCGTGGGGACCGCCGCCGCCATCCAGCTGGCAATCGCCGCCTATGCCCTGGCCACCATCGACGGGCAGGTCCCTTCGGTGACGGGCCTGACCGGCGGTCCCATCGCTTCGCTGGGGTGGATCGACCGCCACCTTCCCACCGGGCAGCGGGCGACGTGGGTCCAGGACGAGCCCGCCCCCGATCCTCGGGCGTTCACCGACTCCCAGCTGACCAGCCTGTTCTGGAACAACCGCATCGACGAGGTGGCGATCGTCTCGGCGGTCGGGGCGCCCCTGGTCAGCGCTCCCCTGAGCACAGTGGCGCTGGACATGGTCTCGCTGGACCCTGCATCCGGACGGGTCAGCGGGGCGCTCACGCGCGCGGCGGTGACCACGCCCGACTCCCCGTTCCTCCAGCTCTCCGGGCGCCAACTCGCCACCTCCCCCGATCGCCGCCACCTCCTGCAGACCCTGCCCCCCCCCGTCCAGGCAACCTGGGCGAGCTCCGGGCTGACCCCCGAGGGCTGGGTGTCGGCGCGTACGCCCGTGCACCTGGCCATCTTCAGGGCGCCGACGAGCGCGGAAACCGTCACCCTCACGCTGGGACCGGTGCCGGTGACCGGGCCCACCCAGGTCGCGCTGGACATCGCCGGGTCCACCACCGTGACCGAGATCTCCCCCGGGCCCCGCCACCCGATGCTGTCACTGGCGGTGTGCGGCTCGCGTCCCGTTACCGGGGTGCTGTCGGCGCGCCACGGTCTGTCGCTCACCGCCGGGGGTCCCGCCGTCGCCGCGGCCCTTCTGGCGGTCCACATCTCGGCCCTGACCGGGCCCGCGGCCACGACGGCCTGTCACAGGCGCCCCATGCCCGTCACCGGCGGCTGATCGCGCCGGTCACCGCCGCCCGGGCCGGGTGGGGACACTCGGTGCCTATGCTCCCCCCATCGCCATTGCGCTGTTTGACACCGCGGCGCCCCTGGCCCCCCTGAGAGGGGCCATCCGCGAGGCCATCGACGCGGTGCTCGCCGACGGGCGCTTCATCCTCGGTCCCCAGGTCGGGGCCTTTGAGGACGAGCTCGCACGCTACTGCGGGGCGGGGCACGCGATCGGGGTGGCCAACGGCACCGACGCCCTGACCATCGCCCTGCTGGCCATGGGGGTGGGCCCGGGCGACGAGGTGATCGTCCCCTCCTTCACCTTCTACGCCAGTGCGGAGGCCGTTCCCCACACCGGCGCGCGCGTGGTGTTCTGCGATGTCGACCTCGACACCCGTTGCCTGACCGCCGAGACCGTCCGGGCGGCTCTCACTCCCCGTACCAAGGCGGTCATCGCCGTCCACCTGTTCGGCAACGTGGCGCCCATCGCCGAAATCGAGGCCCTGGGCGTGCCGGTGTTGGAGGACGCTGCCCAAGCGGCGGGATCGATCGGCCCCGCCGGGCGCCCAGGCGCGTTGGCCACCGCCGCCACCTTCTCCTTCTTTCCCTCCAAGAACTTGGGGTGCTTCGGTGACGGCGGGGCGATCACCACCTCCGATCCTGACATCGCCGACCGCGCGCGCATGCTGCGCTTTCACGGCTCACGTGACAAGGTGACCTACGAGCGCATCGGGTTCAACTCCCGCCTGGATGAGATCCAGGCCGCCATCCTGCGCGTCCAGCTGCCCCACCTCGACCAGTGGGCCCGGGGCCGGTGCGCGGCCGCCGGCCACTACGCCGCCGCCGGACTGGGCGAGCTGGTGGGCCTGCCCCGGCCGGTGGGCGGCTGCACCCCGGCCTGGCATCTCTACGTCGTCTGCCATCGGCGCCGCGATGCCCTGGCCACGGCACTGGGAAAGGCGGGGATCGGGGCCCGGGTCTACTACGCCACCCCCGTGCACCGCCAGCCCGCCATGCGCGGGCAGGACCCCGGCGCCGAGCTGCCTGTCACCGACGAGCTGGCCCGGACCCATCTGGCGCTGCCCATGAGCCCGGTGCTGAACGCCGATCAGGCTCGCGAGGTGGTCAAGGGCGTGGGCGCAGCAATGGCGCCGGACTGAGCGGGTCACGGTGAGCCTGCTGCCGCGCGCTCAGCGCCAGCGCTCGTACAGGTCACCGTCCTCCACCCGGCGCACCAGCCGCGCGGGATTGCCCATGACCACCCCGCGCACGGGCACGTCGCGGGTGACCACCGCCCCCGCCGCCACAAAGGCCTCCTCGCCCACCGTCACCCCGGGGACGAGGACGACCCCCCCGCCCACCCGGCAGGCCCGGCCCAGGCGAGCACCGACCAATGGGCGCTCCCGACCGTGGCGGCCCATGGTGTGGTCGTTGGTGGTCACGGTGCCGGGCCCCACGAAGGCATCGTCTGCCACCACCGAGAAGGCGGTCATATAGACGCCGGTCTGCAGACGCACCCGCTCGCCCACCGATACGTCGTTGTCCACCGCCACCCCCCGCCCCACCACGCTGTGGGCGCCGATCGTGCTGCGCTCGCGCACGTAGGCCTGATCCCCGACGATGGCTCCCACGCCCAGACGAGACCCCGCGAACACGATCGCCCCGGCACACACGGTCGCCTCGCGCTCGAGGACCAGCGGCCCCACCGGCGCCCCGGCTGCCGCCGAGCCTCGAGCCAGGCGCGCGCGCTTGCCCAGGACCGCGTTGTCTTCGATCACACAGCCATCGCCGATCACCGTGTCGGCGTGAATCACCACGTTCTCACCCAGCCAAACCCCTTCGCCCAGACGTACCCCCCGCCCGAGGACTGCCTCAGCCACGAACCGGCCCGCCCCCTCGCCGCGAGGACTCAAGCGCCGCCTGCAACCCCTCGAGCACGCGCACCACCCGCAGTCCGCTCTCGCCGTCAGAGAGCGGCGTGGTGCCATCGCGAACGCAGTCGACGAAGTGGCCGACCTCCAGACGCAGGGGCTCGTGGTTGGGCAGTCGCGGGCTCCATATGTCCCCGGTACGGGTGATGTACTCACCGTAGGAGTCCGAGCGCTCGTCAAAGCCCTTGTCATAGACGGTGAGCTTGCGCTCGAGCGCCATGTCGTCGAAGGTGGCCATGCGACGGGAGCCCACCACCGTGAAGCGCCGCTCCTTGTGGGGGTCAAGCCAGCTCAGATGCAGGTGGGCCGCCAGCCCCGACGGGAAGCGCAGATAGGCAAACACCACGTCCTCCACGCCGTCGCGCATGTAGGACTCCCCCCGGGCCGCGACCTCGTAGGGCTCCTCGGCGGCCAGGCGCAGGATGACCGAGACGTCGTGGGCCCCCAACGACCACAGAGCGTTCTCATCGGCTCGCAGCTGGCCCAGGTTCAGCCGGTTGGAGTAGACGTAGTGGATGTCGCCCAGGTCCCCTGAATCGACGATCTCCTTGAGCTTTATCACTCCCGGGTGGTACTCCAGGAGGTGGCCCACCATGAGGGTGGCGCCGCTGCGCCGAGCCGCTGTGACCACCCGCTCGGCGTCGGCCACCGACTGGGCCAACGGCTTCTCCACGAAGCAGTGTCGGCCCGTGGCGAGCACGGCCACGGCCAGCTCGGCGTGGCTGGGGACCGGCGTGGCGAGGACCACGGCGTCGACATCGTCGGCAGCGAGCACCGTCTCCAGTGAGTCAGTGAAGCGAGTCGCGCGAAACACCGCCTGATACCGCGCCCGGACGGGCTCGCGAGCGTCACAGCACCACGTCAGCTCACAGCCGGGCAGAGCGTCGAGGTTGCGGGCCAGGTTGGGCCCCCAGTAGCCCATCCCCACCACCGCCACGCGGACCACCGGCCGACTCACAGGCGCACCACCCCGTCGCCCTGATCTCCCCGGGTGATGCCCCGCAAGTCGACGACCAGGGGAACGCGCCCGAGGATCTCGTGGTGGTCGACCCCGGGATGGACGGTGACGATGATGGCCAGCTCGGCCTCGTCTATGGCCGAGTCCAGAGGAAGGCTGAAAAGCCCCTCGGCGGCGAGCTCAGGCACGTGGGGATCGTGATAGGCGATCTGGGCTCCGCGCTCGCGCAGGAGGGCGATGATCTTCAGTGCCGGGGACTCGCGCACGTCGCCGACTCCGGGCTTGTAGCTGGCCCCCACCACCAGGATGCGCGTCCCGCGCATCGGCTTTCCCACCTCGTTGAGCACGCGCTGGACCTTGGCCACGCAGTGGTAGGGCATCTGCTGGTTGACCTTGCCCGCCAGCTCGATGAACTCGGTGGCCATGTCGAACTCCCTGGCGCGCCAGGACAGATAGAAGGGGTCGACGGGCAGGCAGTGGCCTCCCATTCCCGGCCCCGGATCGAAGCGCATGAAGCCGTAGGGCTTGGTGGCCGCCGCGTCGACGACCTCCCAGATGTCGATGCCCATCCGATCGGTGAGCATGGCCAGCTCGTTGACCAGGGCGATGTTGACCGAGCGAAAGATGTTCTCCAGCAGCTTGGTCAGCTCGGCCGCCTCCGGAGTGCTGACGCGCACCACGGTGTCGCAGATGGTGCGGTAGAGCGCCTCGGCACGATCACCGCAGGCGGGGGTGAGGCCACCCAGCACCTTGGGCGTGTTGGACAGCGTGTAGTCGATGCGTCCCGGATCCACGCGTTCGGGGGAGAAGGCGAGGTGGAAGTCGCGTCCCGCGACGAGGCCCGATGCCTCCAGCAGCGGCACCAGGCGCTCGCGGGTGGTGCCCGGGTAGGTGGTGGACTCCAGGACCACCACCTGGCCGGCCCGCAGGACCTCCGACAGCGATCTGCCACAGTCCACCAGCGGTGACAGATCGGGCTCGCGATTGGCGCTCAGCGGCGTGGGCACGCAGATGATCACCGCGTCGGCGCGTGCCAGGCGCGCGTAGCGGGAGGTGGGCTCGATGCGCTGCGCGACCGCCGCCAAGCGCTCGGAGGCGATGTCTTCGATGTAGGAGGATCCGGCCCGCAGCGCCTCGAGCTTGCCCAGATCTGAGTCGACGCCCACCACCTCGTGGCCCTTCTCGGCAAACGCCACCGCCAGCGGCAGGCCCACGTAGCCCAGCCCGATGATGCCAACCGTCATCGCCGCGGCAGTCTAGGGATTGCCCGTCAGCAGGGACTTTGGGGTTTTCCGATCAGTGTCTCGGGTAATGACTGATCCGCGAAAGCTCACAACTGCGCATCGTTAGAGAAGCTGGCGCGTTGTGAAGTCAGGCCAGTGCGGCTTGCCCGGCTCTCACACCGGGCCCCCGACCTCCGGCAGGACCTTCGGTCGGTGCAGTGAAACCTAATTCAGATCTCATGCCCGCCCTCTCCCCTCAGCCCGCTTCCCTGGCGCGCCTGCCCGCCCGACCGGTCTCCCCCGCCCAGGCGCGCGTACTGGGCATCCCGCTGGCCCTGACCAACTACGAGCACACGATGAACTGGCTGGACGCCATGGTGGCCAGCCGTCAGCACGGCTACGTCACCGCCGCCGCCGTGCATCTGGTGATGGTTGCCCAGGAGGACCCCGAGACCCGTAAGGCAGTGGTGGGCGCCGACCTGGCGGTGCCCGACGGGCAGCCCCTGGTGTGGGCGCTGCGGGCGTTGGGCCACTCAGGTTCCTCGCGGGTCTACGGTCCCGAGCTGATGGCGCGCTACTGCGAGCGCTCGGCGCTCACGGGCACCCGCATGTACCTCTACGGCGGGCGCAACCAGGGGGCACTGGTCCAGCTCGCCCTGAACCTGCGGCGTCGCTTCCCCGGCCTGCAGATCGTTGGCGGCTACTCCCCTCCCTATCGGGAGCTCGAGGCCTCCGAGTCAGACTGGGTGGTCAGCGAGATCAACCGCTCGGGCGCCGACGTGGTATGGGTGGGCACCGGTCAGCCCAAGCAGGAGAAGTGGATGGCCGCGATGCGCGATCGGGTGCACGCGCCGATTCTCGTCGGGGTGGGCGCGGCGTTTGACTTTCACGCCGGACTGGTGCCCCAGGCCCCTCAGTGGATGCAGAGCTTCGGACTGGAATGGACCTTCCGTCTGGCCCACGAGCCGCGTCGCCTGTGGCGGCGATACGCGCGTTACAACCCGCGCTTCGTGGCCGGGTTCGTGCGTCAGTACCTGGGCCGGCGGCGGGGCTGAGCACTCGACACGGCGCCGGTCCTGCGACGGGTGATCGCTAGCCTGCGCTGGCACTATGGACCACGATGTCTCCATTGTCGGGCTCGGCCGGGTAGGCCTGCCGTTGGCCCTCAGCTTCGCCGATCGGGGTCTGTCGGTGCTCGGTGTCGACCACGACCTCGGACGTCTGGACTGCGTGCGCCGGGGACAGATGCCCTTCGAGGAGACCGGTGCCCAGGAGCTGTTGGAGCGGGTGATGATCAGCGGACGCCTGGTCCTGTCGGAGCGGGTACCCGACGCCGCCGACGCCCGCCACATCGTCCTCACCCTGGGGACACCCTCCTTCTCTCATATCGAGATCGACATGCGCGACATCCGCTCGGCGCTCGACGAACTGCTGCCGGTGCTCTGTCGGGGCCACGCGCTCATCCTGCGCTCAACCATCGCGCCGGGCACCACTGACTTCGTGGCCGGCTACCTGGCCAAGCACCGGGGCTTTGCCGTCGGTGCCGACGTCTACGTGGCCCACGCCCCCGAGCGCATCGCGGCCGGGCGTTTCCTGGAGGAGATCGTCAGCCTGCCGTGCATCGTGGGCGGGGTGGGCGAGGATTCCGGGGCGGTGGTGGGAAGCCTGTTCGAGGTGTTCGGGGCTCCCATCGTCCACACCACGCCGGTGCAGGCGGAGCTAGCCAAGATCTGGACCAACATCCTGCGCTATGCCAACTTCGCCCTGCCCAATCTGCTGATGATGGACTGCGAGCAGTACGGGGCCAGCGTCTTTGAGGTCATCGACCTCATCAACCGCGACTACCCGCGCGGAGGGATCGCCCGACCCGGACTGACCGGAGGAACGTGCCTGCGCAAGGACTTCGCCTTCTCCGAGGAGCGCTCCAACGCCCCCGGGATGCTGCTCGCGGTCTCCCGAGTCAACGAGTCGGTGCCCCTGTTCCTCATCGAGGGGGTCAAGCGCCGCCTGGGCTCACTCAACGGGCGCCGGGTCGCCGTGCTGGGGCTGGCGTTCAAGGCCGACACCGACGACGAGCGCGACTCTCTGGCTCACAAGCTGGTGCGTCTGCTCGAGCGCGAGCTCGCCGACGTGGCCGTCCACGATCCCCACGTGCAGCGCCCCACCGCCACCCTGGAGGAGGTGGTGGACGGCGCCGACGTCGTTTTCCTGGCCACCAATCACGCCGCGTTCTGTCGCCCCGAGGTACTGGACACCATCGCCGGGTGCGCCGGTCAGGAGTGCCTGCTGGTGGACCCGTGGAGCTGCTGGGGAACGGGACAGGTCTTTGCCCCCGCCGTCGAGGTCCTCGCCCTCGCCCACACGCCGTGACCCGAGTCCTGGTGACCGGGGGGGCCGGGACCATCGGCACGGCGGTGGTACGGCGCCTGCTCGACGATGGCGCCTACGGGGTCAAGGTCTCTGACCAGCGCGAGGCACCGTCGTGGATGGGCGAGGCGTGTGAGGTCCACACGGGAGATTTGCGCATCTGCGAGCAGGCGCGGGTCGCCATGTCGGGCTGTGATCTGGTCATCCACCTCGCCGCCATCGTGGGGGGAATCGCCAACTTCCATCGCCTACCCCACACGCTCACCGAGGTCAACAACGCCCTCTATAACGCCATCATCCGGGCGGCGCTGGACGTTGAGGTCAAGCGCCTGGTCTACGTCTCCTCCTCGATGGTCTTCGAGCGTGCCCAGCACTTTCCCACGGCGGAGGAGCACCTGGACGAGTGCCCGATCCCCCGCTCGGCTTACGGCTTCTCCAAGCTCACGGGGGAGGTCTACTGCCGGGCCGCCCATGACGAGCATGGCCTGACCTACACCATCTGTCGGCCCTTCAACGC